>OJGH01000384.1_pt1 | contig 10829 bp, 8 predicted proteins | sample 1594641 | NCBI WGS metagenome assembly OJGH01 (sample SAMN05416894, study PRJEB24817) | seawater metagenome | isolation source: Sea water | place: Canada:Atlantic | collected 2013-11 | reverse complement strand
ACGAGATAGGAGTCCGTCTCGTGGGCTCGGAGATGTGTATAAGAGACAGGCTAATGACAAAACAATGCCAACAACGAGGGCTAGAACCAACACCACAAAACTTGTTAAGTGAAGCCTTAACTGAATTTTGGTTCACCCAACCGTGTTATCGTTTGCTCAATGCTCAGCATACTGCTGGTGGTAAAGCCTATGGTTACAAGTTAGGACGGAAAACCATTATTCCGAGTTTAGCCTGTACGCATATCACCGATATTGGCTTAGTGTTTGGTAATACATCTAGTGCTTTTCATGGCGAAGAACCACGAGTAATAGCCTTAGTCAACGAAATACAAACGTGTTGGGGAACATTTGCTTATAACGGACAGCCAAGTCATACAAGAATTTTATGGCCAGAATTCATTAGTTCCCAAAACGAAAATAAAACTGAATCAACACCTAACCTTTTATTCTTTGATCATGACCAGAGTTACGACAATGATGTTGATGTACAAAGCATTGAATTTTGGTCAAAAATTAGTGATAAACAATTATCGTCATTTTGAGTACCTCATCTTATAACAATGTAAAAGAAAATATTCGAGCTTTGCTCCTTCCCAGTATTTGGCAATTGGCATGGCCAATCACCATTACTAATTTATTGTTAGCCCAGGTTGGTTTTATTCAGATTGTTCTAGCGACTAATTTTGGTACGCAAGCAACGGCTGCAGTAAGGGTAAGCCAACGAATATTTTTCAATTTTAATCAACAAATTGCGGGACTATTAACGAATGATATCAAGGTACAACACTATACGGCACAATTCCTATTAATCATCACTTTTTCTATGCCATTAATTGCCACTGACTTTACCATTGGTGGCGCAATACGATGTACTGAAGAAACCACCTATCCGCTAATAGTGTCATTAATTACCCTAGTAATTGTTCGGATAATTCTTCCCTTTATTTGTATAAAATTGGGACTGTCACTAACCACCCTTTTTATTTTAACCGGCGCTGATTTTTTAATTAAAACGGTTTTATGACTTGGTACTTTCGACAAAAGAAATGGCAAAACAAACGTATTTCATAGTTAAGTTAGTTATAAAAATTAAATTTGAACTTTAAGTATGTTTTTTTACTCAAAAATATCTTATAGTGTATTTAATCTATTTTATCAGTAAGTGTTGTTATGGCTTTTCCTAATTTAATGTCTGAGTTAGATCTTGGTTTTACTGTGATTAAAAATCGCAGTTTAATGGGCTCTATGCATACAAACCTCGAAGAAACTGAAAATGGCTTTGAACGCATGGCTGTTTTTTACAAAGAGCGTGTTGAAGGTGGTGTAGGTTTAATTGTCACCGGAGGTATAGGCCCAAATCCTGAAGGTGCCGTTGCTAAAGGTGCTGCTTTAATGACAACACAAGCCGATGCAATACAACATCAAGTTATTACCCAAGCTGTTCATCAGGCTGGCGGTAAAATATGTATGCAAATTCTGCACGCTGGTCGTTACGCTTATAACCCTGCACTTGTATCCCCTAGCCCCATTCAAGCGCCTATAAACCCGTTTCCACCTAAAGCATTAACGAGTGAAGAAGTTGATCAACAAATAGCTGACTTTGTTAGATGCGCAAAACTTGCTCAACAAGCAGGTTATGACGGTGTTGAAATTATGGGCTCTGAAGGTTATTTTATTAACCAGTTCATCGTTAAACGTACTAACCAACGAGATGACGAATGGGGTGGAAGTTATGAAAACCGTATTCGTCTTCCCTTAGACATTATTAAAAGAACGCGTGAGGCCGTTGGCGAAAATTTTATCATTATTTATCGCTTATCTATGCTTGATTTAGTTGAAGGTGGTAGCTCGCAAGAAGAAGTCATTCAATTAGCAAAAGCAGTAGAAAAAGCAGGGGCAACCTTGATAAATTCTGGTGTGGGTTGGCATGAAGCACGAGTACCGACCATAGCAACATCGGTACCGCGCTCATTTTTTTCGTCAGTGTCTAAACAAGTAAAAGCGCAAGTCAATATTCCTGTTATCACCAGTAATCGCATTAATACCCCTGAAGTTGCAGAGCAACTTTTAGAAGACAATTGTGCAGACATGATCTCAATGGCGCGCCCTTTCCTAGCTGATCCTGACTTCATGAATAAAGCAAAAGTAAATCAAAGCAATTTAATAAATACTTGCATAGCCTGTAATCAAGCATGTTTAGATCATACTTTTGAGCATAAAATTTCTTCATGTTTAGTTAACCCGCGTGCAGCCAATGAAACATTACTCAATTTCACTAAAGTAGAGAAACCTAAAAATATTGTGGTGGTAGGAGCTGGCCCAGCAGGATTAGCCTTTGCTACGTATTCTGCAGAAAAAGGCCACAAGGTTACGCTAATCGATAAAAACGCATCAATTGGTGGGCAATTCAACTTAGCGAAACAAGTCCCCGGAAAAGAAGAATTCTTCGAAACCTTGCGCTATTTTTCTCATCAATTAAAACGTTTAAACGTCGATATTAAGCTTAATTGTCATGCAACGCCTGAATTACTCAAGAATTTTGATGAAATAATTATTGCAACAGGCATAAAACCACGCACCCCGGAAATTGAAGGTATTGAACATCCTAAAGTCGTCAGTTATGTGGATGTATTAAATAAAACACGAACAGTCGGTAAATCTGTTGCGCTTATTGGCGCTGGTGGTATTGGCTTTGATGTCGCTGAATACCTTAGCCATCAAGGTGAATCACCCACCTTAAATAAAGAGCTTTATGCTAACGAATGGGGAATAGATTTAACAAACCAAGGAAATAGCGGCTTAAAAAAAGCAATTGTTACTCCTAGCCCAAGAACCATTTACCTATTACAGCGTAAAGCAACAAAAGTTGGAGCAAACCTTGGAAAAACGACTGGTTGGATCCACAGAGCTACGTTAAAGCAGAAAAAAGTAACCATGCTCGCGAACGTCGAATATACAAAAATTGACGATGCAGGTTTACACATTATTGTTGAAGGTAATGCTCAAACGCTTGACGTTGAACACATCGTTCTATGTGCTGGCCAATTACCTAATAAAGATCTATATCAAAGCCTTTTGGACAGTAATTTTGATAAGCCGTTACACATTATTGGTGGTGCAGACGTAGCTTCTGAGCTAGACGCAAAACGTGCCATTAACCAAGCCGCTTGGCTTGCAGCAGAGGTTTAAACACATGCATGACATTGTAATGATTGGTAGCAGCATTTTTGAATTTTGGCAGAAACCTAAGTGGGGTACGCTTAATATTTCAAATAATGCAATTCGCAGTACTCAAAGTCTAGATTGGTACAATAGTGATCTAAGTACTCTGCCTAAAGCTAAAAATTATCTCGTATATTGTGGTAGTAACGATTTAATTTACGGTGTTCCACCAGAACAGACAGTCGCTAATATTAATGTTGTGTTGTTTTCGCTCGCAAAATTAAATCCTGACGCAAAAATTGGTTATTTTTCCATTATGAAATGTCCACAAAAACAAAAAGCTCAACAATTAACCGTAATCGATAAAATGAACAAGCACATAAAAACGGCTACTTGCTGTGGAATAAATAATCGAATTCATTATTTTGATTTCAATGAATACATCAACAACGATAAAAAATGGTTTAATAATGACGGACTCCATTTAACTGAACAAGCGTATCAAATGCTGGATGAAAAACTTGAACCTGTCATATCACAATGGGCGTTAGCGTCTTAAAGGGCACTTATCTAAATGAAAAATTTATTTTCAATAACGGGAAAAACGGCTGTCGTAACAGGTGGATCACGTGGCTTAGGCGCCATGATAGCGCGAGGGTTTGTAGAAAATGGTGTGAAAACCTATATCACAGCACGTAACCTGAAAGAACTAGAAAATACCGCGGCCACCTTAAATACGCTAGGAGAATGTATTCCCATCGTTGCTGATTTATCAACAAACGATGGCATAGATAAACTTGTTAGCCTAATAAAAGGTAATGAAAGTAAAATTGATATATTAGTTAACAATGCGGGTGCGGCATGGGGGGCGTCTTTCGAGGAGTTCCCTGAAATAGGTTGGGATAAAGTGATGAACTTAAATGCTAAATCACCCTTTTTTGTTACACAAAAATTCATGCCATTACTGAAAGAGTCTGCTTCTGCAAATGCCCCTGCTCGCGTTATCAATATTGCTTCAATAAACGGCCTAAACAACCCTAACGCCAATAACTATTCATATGCAGCCAGTAAAGCTGCCGTAATACAAATGACACGACATCTTGCTGCAGATTTGGTTAAACAGCATATAAACATTAATGCTATTGCCCCAGGTTATTTCTTGAGTAAATTAACGCAATACATTGTAAACGAACAAGAAGAACAATTTGCTAAAAAAATGGTACCTAAAGAACGTTTAGGTCAAGCAGAGGATATTGCTGGCAGTTGTATTTATTTATGCGCTCAGGCTTCAAGTTGGATGACTGGCCATACGTTAGTATTAGATGGCGGTGTTATTGCCAGTAGTAGTTATGGTGAAATCTAAGCGTCTTTTTTTAAGTACTCTCATAAATGATAGGTAAAAATACCGCAGTTAAATGGCTAGTCGATGCTTGGTAAAAGAAACAAATTTAGTTATGGTAGCCCTTTAACTCCCGCATTAATTTCAAACTAAAATGTCTTTTGGTCACACTTTCAAAAAAGATATCAAAAATACTCACGTAATGTATAAAATATCGATAAACTTGTGAATCGAAATTTTCTCGTAGCTATAAATATTACATCATTTACCTAGGAGCACTTAGTGCCAACATCTTCTCTTACGCCAGACAATATTATCGCTCCGGTAGCTAAAAAAATACCACATAAAATGGAAATCCATAATCATCAACGTGTGGATAATTATTACTGGATGCGTGATGACCAACGAATAGATGAAGAAGTATTAGCACACCTCAATGATGAAAATAGCTATGCTGAAGCCATGTTAGCTAAGCAAAAGCCCTTACAAGAATTACTCTTTGAAGAGTTAAAAGCACGCATCGTAAAAGACGACAATACAGCACCCGAAAAAGACGGTAAATATTGGTATCACAGCGAAATTAATGGCGAACAAGAGTATTCAAATTATTACCGTTCAACCAGTTTTTCGGGTGACAACAAAACGTTGTTATTAGATGTTAATGACCGAGCAAATGGCTATGACTTTTATGATTTAGGTGACTTATCTATAAGCCCTGATGATCACTTGATGACAATAGCGGAAGACACTGACAGTCGCCGTATTTATACCATTTATTTTAAAGACTTGAACAATTCATCTGATTCACAAGAGCATTATTTACCAGACAAACTTGTTGAAACTGAAGGACAAATTATTTGGGCTAATGACAATAAAACCGTTTTTTATGTATTAAAAGATCTAGAAACTTTGTTAGGTACACGAGTTTACCGTCATAAATTAGGCTCTCCCCAATCTGATGACGTTTTAGTATATGAAGAAGATGATCACAGTTTTTACATGAGTTTAGATAAGAGCAGAGATGATTCACAAATTTATATTTGTTTACATGCTACTGAATCAACACATTATTTATCGCTATGTGCAAATGAGCCTGATGGCGAGTTTATCGATCTATTCCCCTATCAAGAAGAACATGAATACCACGCTGATAAGATGGGTGAACACTTTTATATAGTCACGAATTATCAAGCTAAAAACTTTAGATTAATGAAAGCATCTCTCGATCAGATTCATGATATTAAGAGCTGGCAAGAAGTGATCCCACATAGAACAAATGTCTTAGTTGAAGGTATTGAGTTATTTCACAACTTCATTGTGGTTACTGAACGTGAAAATGGTCAGATTCGTTTTATAGTTCATACGACGCAAGGTGAAAATTCAGGTCACCACTATCCATTGTCTTTTGATGATCCCTGTTATTTTGCTTGTCTAGGAGATAATCCAGAACCTAAAAGTACCACGGCAAGATTATATTATTCTAGTTTAACAACACCTGGTTCATTATTTGAATTTGACTTAGCTTCAGGTGAGCGGAAACTGCTTAAGCAGGAAAAAGTGTTAGGTGATTTTAACAAAGAAGACTATCAGTCAGAACGCTTATTCATTACCGCACGTGATGGCGTCGAAGTGCCAGTATCTATTGTATATTGTAAAAAGCTATTTAAAAAAGATGGTACTAACCCTTTACTACAATATGGTTATGGGGCTTATGGCTTGACTATAGACCCTGATTTTTCTAGTCAAACGTTAAGCTTAATCGACCGAGGTTTTGTTTATGCTATCGCTCATGTCCGTGGCTCAGAAATGCTAGGAAGAGAATGGTATGAAACAGGTAAAATGGAGCAAAAACAAAATACATTTAACGACTTTATTGATGTTACCAAAGCACTAATTCTGCAAGGCTATGCCGATGAACATAAAGTATTCGCTTCTGGCGGCAGTGCAGGTGGTTTATTAATGGGAGCGGTGGCCAATCAAGCGCCGGAATTATATTTAGGCATTGGTGCTCATGTACCATTTTTAGATGTGTTAACCACTATGCTCGATGAAAGCATACCGCTAACGACTAATGAATATGACGAATGGGGGGATCCCAACGAAAAACAAGCTTATGAAAGTATTTTAGCTTATTCGCCCATTGATAACATCAGAGCGCAACACTATCCCAATATACTCGTTACCACGGGATTGCACGATTCTCAAGTTCAGTACTTTGAACCCATGAAGTGGGTAGCAAAAATGAGAGAACTAAAAACAGATGATAATTTACTGCTATTTAAAACCGATATGGAGGCAGGCCATGGCGGCGCATCAGGTCGTTTCAAAAGCTTAAAAGAAAAAGCTTTGGAGATGAGTTTCTTTATCTCATTACTAGCGAAAGACTAGCAGAATAAACACATTCATAATAATGAATGTCATCACTATAAAAACTGTTGTTACAGGCATAAAAAACGTAGCTTATTTAGCTACGTTTTTATTAAATTTCACTTAAAATGATGACATTTTAAAGCACTTCAAATAACCCTGCTGCGCCCATACCGCCACCAACACACATAGTAATGACAACATATTTAACACCGCGGCGTTGACCTTCGATGAGTGAGTGACCCACCATACGTGCGCCACTCATACCGTATGGATGACCAATAGAAATCGCCCCGCCATTTACATTCAGTTTATTCATTGGAATACCAAGGGTATCTGCACAATATAGAACTGGTGTTTATTAATCCAGTAACACCCATTTTAGCTACTAGCGTTCACTGGCTTTAATAGCATCGCGACTAACATATTAGCATGTCGCTCAATAGCCTTTTCTGTTCTCGGGTTGAAACCAAAAAGTTTTTCACACTCACTCTCGAATGAAAATATCGTCGCACTAGCACTCACCATAATGTAATACCAATGCGCAAATTCCGTTTCGGTAAGCTCTAATTCATCAGCGATGTGCTTTTTAATCTCTGCGACACTTGGACCCACGTAGTGCTGACTAAGGTAAGCTATACGCCAGGTATTCTGGCGTGCCTCTTGGCTCATCAATCGACTTAATAAGGGATTTTCAGCATAGTAGCGAACATGAAATCTAATTAATAACGCTACTCGCTCTCGGGAAGAAAGATCACGTAGAATTTCTAAGCGTTGCCCGAGCGCTATAATCAGCGGATTAAATAGAGCTTTCGTCGCCTCACGCCACAGTTCGTCTTTAGTTCCGAAGTGGTAAGACAGCCCCCCTCGTTTCACACCTGCTGCGTTTTCAATATCGCGCACAGAGATCGCGTCGAAACCTTGCTCCGCAAACATTGGCGTTGCTGCCTCAATCAACTTCGAACGGGCAATTTCGGTACGCTCTTGCACGCGACGGCGAACCTTAACCTGATTTTTATTTTCGTCCAAAGAACTCATTTCCTGCACTCAAATCTCAAAAAAATTATTACCTTAAAATTATCCTATATCTGTCTTTAACGCAATTAAATCTGTCGCCTTACTGGTTTAAGCAGGAAAAATCAGATTTGTCATGAACAAATAGTGCTAATTGTTTATTTTGAGCAGGTTTATACTTGTTTTTAGATCAGTATTGTTGTTTTAACGACGCAACTAAACATGGAAGCCTACAAGTAAACTACAATTAAACCTGTTGACCGACAAGTTTTGAGTTGTTACATTGCTATAACTATCAAATTCGCAATAGGCTCAACATGCAAGATTTCAAGCTACTTATTAACGGCAACTTAGTACCAGGTGACTCTGAGCTTGCGGTGATCGATCCAAGTACAGAACAGCTTATCACCAATGCCCCTCATGCCTCCCTAGCACAACTCAACGAAGCAGTTGACGCTGCTGCAGCGAGCTTTCCAACCTGGAAAAAAACGCCATTCAAAGAGCGACAAACTTTGGTTGCTAAAATAGCTGACACCGTTGAAAAACACGCTGAAGAGATAGGCGTTCTACTAACGAGAGAGCAAGGTAAGCCAATTGCTGACGCCACGATGGAAGTCTATGGTTTCTCAGCCTTTTGCAGATATTTTACAACACTAGAAGAACCGTATGAGGTATTAGAAGATAGTGATGGTCGCCGAGTTGAAGCACACCAACTTCCTCTTGGTGTAGTGGGCGCTATGGTGCCGTGGAATTTCCCTATTATGCTATTAGCCTTTAAGCTAGCACCGGCACTTATCTCGGGTAATACCCTAGTGATTAAACCGGCAAGTACCACGCCTCTGTCAACACTGAAAATTGGTGAGTTAATCGCGGATATCCTACCAGCTGGAACCTTGAATATCATTACCGACAACATGGAGTTGGGCGCACCAATGACAGCGCACCCTAAAATAGCGAAGATATCATTCACGGGGTCTACAGCAACGGGTGTCAAAGTCATGGCTGGAGCTGCCAACACGCTAAAACGCATCACCTTAGAGCTTGGCGGTAATGACGCTGCAATCGTCACACCTAGCACTGATTTAAAATCTGCTCTGCCCGCAATTTTTGGTATAGCCTTCCACAATGCTGGACAGATTTGTGTTGCCATTAAACGTCTCTATGTTCATGCCAGTATTTACGAGCAAGTGTGCGATGAATTAACGACAATGGCTGATAGTACTGTCGTTGCTGACGGTTTTACTGAAAATGTTGGTATGGGCCCCATTCAAAATGCCAACCAATACAACAAAGTTTCCCAACTCATTAAGACGTCGAAGTCTCACGGTATTCTAATTGCCGGTGGAGATAGTCTTTCAGGACCAGGATTCTTCATCCGCCCTACTCTATTTCGCGATATCAAATCTGGTGCGCCATTGGTGGACGAAGAGCAATTTGGCCCTGTTTTACCAATCATTAAATATGAAGATAATGATCAACTCATCGCCGAAATTAATAGCAGTATTTATGGATTAGGGGCATCTGTATGGGGTTCGGATGCGGCAGAATGTTATGCCATTGCTAACGAAATAGAAGCCGGCACCGTTTGGGTTAATAAGCACGCAGAGCTTGATCCGGCGTTCCCATTTTCAGGTGCTAAACAATCAGGTATCGGTAGCGAATTGGGTAAGTCTGGGCTTCTCGAGTTTAGTCAAACCAAAATAATTAACATTGCCAAAGCAAACGCGTAGGGCTAACAGCTATGTTTACTCCAAATTCAGATTCTTTGTATATGATACCGCCCACTTTGGTTGCATTGACGAGAATCAAGAAAACGAACTCCCAACCGGTTGGTAGTATGATGTCACGTTGCTTGCCGTTATCTACAGGGTATTCCTAAATCTCCGATCATGCGCTGAGAGACGGAAAGTACACGGCCAATTAGTATTACTTTTATGGTTGATTTTATGACAAACACAAAAACAATTAATTAAGATATGAAGGATATGAAGGATATGAACAATATAAAAAAAGTTGCCATTATTGGAGCAGGACCATCTGGAATTACTGCAATTAAAAATTTTGCAGATCAAGGTTTTGAGGTCACGGCTTTCGATAGATGCGGGGGAGTTGGAGGAAACTGGAGGTTCAATGACCCTTCTGGACATTCTAGTGTTTTTGAAACCACGCATTTAATAAGCTCGAAATACACTTCTTTTTTTGAAGATTTTCCTCTGCCTGATTCTGCAGCCGACTACCCATCACATAAAGAATTATTAAGCTACTTTAATGCATACGCAGATCATTTTGATATTAAAAAACTCATTAAATTTAATACCGAAGTATCTAACTGTAAAAAAATCGATGGAGATAGATGGGAAGTCGAATGGAATACTTTGGGCTCTGATGAAAAAAATATAGCCGAATACGATGCACTTGTTGTTTGTAATGGTCATCATCATAAGCCTAGATACCCTGATTATCCTGGAGAATTTACAGGGGAATTAATCCACTCTCATGAATTTAAATCAGCTAAACCATTTCAGGATAAGCGTGTTTTGGTTATTGGCGGCGGTAACTCTGCCTGCGATGTTGCGGTTGAAACAGCGCGAGTATCTAAATCAACCTCGGTTAGTTGGAGAAGAGGGTATTATCTTATTCCTAAGTTCATGTATGGCTTGCCAACAGATGTGCAAGCATTAAAAAACAGGTGGATGCCAGATTTTATTAGAGGGCCATTTGCAAAATTGATGCTAGAAATTTTCCAAGGAAAAAATGAAGATATTGGATTACAGAAACCAGATAAAAGTCTAAATACAACTCACCCAACAGTAAACTCAGAACTTTACTATGCAGTAAGGCATGGCAAAGTCACACCCCATGTTGATATAGAAAGATACGAAGGCAATAAGGTTATATTTCTGTCTCTTATACACATCTCCGAGCCCACGAGACGGACTCCTATCTC
>OJGH01000380.1_pt1 | contig 10950 bp, 8 predicted proteins | sample 1594641 | NCBI WGS metagenome assembly OJGH01 (sample SAMN05416894, study PRJEB24817) | seawater metagenome | isolation source: Sea water | place: Canada:Atlantic | collected 2013-11 | reverse complement strand
ATACGAGATAGGAGTCCGTCTCGTGGGCTCGGAGATGTGTATAAGAGACAGAACCGCAATGATGGACGTATTAGACAGCCAATACATACGTGCAGCCAAAGCAAAAGGGCTAAGTTTTAGTCAGATAATTTATCATCACGCGATAAGAAACGCCATGGTGCAAGTTATTCGAGATGTTGGTTTACAGTTCGCTAACCTAGTTACTATTGCTATGGTTACGGAGGTCATATTTAGTTGGCCGGGTATTGGTCGTTGGTTAATAGAAAGTATCTTTCAGCGAGATCACACGGCAATCTTAGGTGGGCTTTTGGCACTTTCTAGTTTTATTTTTATCGTGCATATTATTACCGATTTTATATATGCAGCACTTAATCCATTAGCAAGAGATAGTCGTCATGGCGCGTGATAAAATATATTCAGAGGAAGAATTCCCTTCTCCCCTACTTCAGCTCTGGCATAATTTTAAAGAGACACCGGTAGTAATGATTGGTTTTAGCTGTTTTGTTTTTCTGACAATTCTAGCCGTATTCTCACCAATAATTACTCCTTATACTTCAGTTGAAAATCATTTAGATTTTTTATTACTCCCGCCAGCGTGGCACAAAGATGGCAACGTAAGTTTTTTATTAGGTACCGATAATTTAGGCCGAGACATGTTATCGCGCCTAATGCATGGTACTTCACTGACGTTTGGCTTGAGTTTTGTCGTAGTCATTATTTCTCTTGTCATAGGCATGATTATCGGTTCTTTGTCGGCGTTAACGTCTGGTATAAAATCGAGTTTTCTTAATCATTTCCTTGATGTTATTCTATCTATTCCTTCTTTATTATTGGCAATTGTTATTGTTGCTATTTTAGGCCCAGGCTTGAGTAATACTTTATGGGCAATCATCATCGTACTTATTCCTCAATTTGTGCATATAACGCGTAATGCTGTTAAAGAAGAATTCAGCAAAGATTATGTACTCGCCTCTCGTTTAGATGGTGCAAGCTCTTTTAGAATTTTATTTCATTCAGTATTTCCTAATATATTAGAAAAATTGATCAGCCAAGCAACCCTCGCTCAGTCATCAGCAATACTTGATATTGCTGCGTTAGGATTTCTTGGACTCGGTGCTCAAATCCCCATGGCTGAATGGGGGGCAATGCTAAAAAATGGCATTGATTTATTCTATATTGCGCCTTGGACTGTTTATTTACCTGGTTTAGCAATTCTTTTTGCCGTGGTTGCAACCAATTTAGTCGGTGAAGGTATGAGACACGCACTTAAAATCAGCAGAGAAGCTTAATGAATCTTTTAGATATAAGAAATTTGTCTATTGTACTTAAGTCAGCGACAAACCCTATTTTAGCAGTTGACCGTGTCAGCTTAACGATGAAAGAAGGAGAAGTTCGTGGTTTAGTCGGAGAGTCTGGTTCAGGGAAGTCTTTACTGGCTCAAGCAATTATTGGCGTACTTGACGATAAATGGCAGGTCGATGCAGACAGATTTCATTGGCGAGGAAATGACTTAATGCGTTTATCGTTAGATGAGCGAAAAGCTATTATTTCAAAAGATGTTGCTATGATATTTCAAGAGCCTATGGCATGTTTAGACCCGACAATGACAATAGGTGAGCAACTTGCTGAAGCGGTTGATTGCGATCAATTAAGCGGTTATTTTTGGCAAAAACAACAACAGCGTAAAACAAATGCCATCGGTTTATTACATAAAGTGGGTATTAAGCAGCACGAAGTTTGTTTAAAAAAATATCCTCATCAACTCAACGATGCTTTATGTCAGCGAGTAATGATAGCTATGGCACTTGCAAAACGCCCTATCCTCTTAATTGCTGATGAACCCACCGCTGCAATGGAAAGTACCAATCAGGGACAAATTTTTCGCTTACTGGCTAGTTTGAACCAACTTAAAAACATGTCGATATTATTGATCAGCCATGATCTTGAGAATGTCACTCATTGGACAAATACTATTACCGTAATGTACAGCGGACAATTTGTTGAAGCGGGAACGACCAAACAAATATTCGAACAACCTTTCCATCCTTATACCAGAGCTTTGGTAGACAGTAGTCCGAAAGCAAATATAAACTTACCTTCTAAGGCTCGCCTAATGGCGCTTCCCGGTAGCATTCCAATATTACAGCATTTACCTATCGGTTGCCGATTAGGCCCTCGATGCCCAAGAGCTCAGCAAGCATGTGTAATAGCACCCAAAGTTTCAAACTCTCATGGGCATCAATTTAGTTGTCACTTCTCGTTAAAGGGGAGTTATTAATATGACCGCACTTTTGCAAGTGAGTAATTTAAGTAAGTCTTTTAAATTAAGCCGCAACTGGTTTAATCGAAAAACATTTACCGCATTAGACCCTATATCATTTGAAGTAAAAGCTCATCAAACCTTGGCAATTGTAGGTGAAACAGGCTCAGGAAAATCAACCTTAGCAAAGTTGTTGGTGGGAGCAGAAATACCTACAACTGGCAACATAAAACTCAACGGTCAGACATTACAACCGGGAAATTTTAAGCAACGATGTCAACATGTGCGAATGATTTTTCAAGACTCTGGTACAACATTGAATCCTAGTTTAACCATAGGGCAACTGTTGAATGAACCCTTAGTGTTAAATACTGATTTAACTGAAGAAGCACGCCACTCATTAATACGTGAGACTTTACAAAAAGTAGGCTTGCTCGCCGATCACATGAATTTTTATCCTCACATGTTCTCAGGTGGACAGAAGCAACGTATTTCTTTAGCTAGAGCAATTATATTGGATCCACAAGTAATCATCTTAGATGAGGCTTTAGCCTCGTTAGATCCGTCTCTGCGCTCTCAGATGATTAATTTATTGTTAGATTTACAAGAACAGATGGGACTTGCTTATATTTTGATTTCCCATAACTTAGGCATCGTTCGACATTTTAGCGATAAAATAATGGTGTTAAGTCATGGACAAGTTATGGAGATGGGTGAAACATCAGATATTCTTAATAAGCCAAAGCATAAATACACAAAAAAATTAATCATGAGCCAACGATTTCAATTATCACATCGGTAATGGATCAAGATAATAGTTTTGTTTAGATCAATAAAGCCAGCATTACGCTGGCTTTATACTTTAAAATACTTAATAACACTTTATTTTTATTTGTCTGCGCGACCCATAAATTTACGTTCTTCTGTATTTACTTTAATTTTATCACCTGTTGAAATATGTTCAGGTACTTGTACCGTTAAGCCCGTTGATAAAATGGCTGGTTTAGTACGTGCTGTAGCCGAACCACCTTTAATTGATGGGTCTGTTTCTGTAATAACTAATTCAACACTTGGCGGTAAGTCAATACCAACGGCAGCGCCGTCAACAATAATAACCGACATGCCTTGTGTATCTTCGCTAATAAACAGAACTTCGTCAGCGATACTTTCTTTATTTAGGTTGTATGGCGTGTAATCTTCATTGTCCATAAACACATATTCATCACCATCGATGTATGAAAACATGGCTGGACGACGGCTTAAATCTGCAAAATTAAGCATGTCTGAGTCTTTAAAAGTCTCGTCAACCTTTCCGCCTGTTACTACATCGTACATACGCATGCGATATAAACTACCACCTGCACGACCTTGAGGAACTGAACGTTCTATATCTCTTACAATAAATACTTTACCGTTATGCTCTATAGCAGCATTTTTCTTTATATCACTGGCCTTTGGCATGGATATTAATTCCTAAAATTAAATGTGAGGGAAAAATAACACGAACTAACCATGATGAAAATGCTTAGTCCGCTAATTATAGCTATTTTCAATGATTTGAACCGTGATTTAAAGGCTTTTTAAAATATAATCTAAACCGCCGGTTATAGAAGCCACTTGTGCAAGGTTACAGTTTTCAGCATCCGATGTAGGGCTGTCTGGATAAACTTCAGTTGTGGTCATGTATTTAGCATCAGTTAAGCCCATGCATAAACCTAAATCTCGAGCCGCGTAATTAATCACGCCAAATTGTTCAAGTGATACACCTATCAGTTTTCCGCTTTCATCTGCCGGAGCAATATGTGTAACTTGTTCGACAGCATTTATAATGGCTTTTTGAAAGTCTGCAACGGGGGCTACGCTATTACCAACTAAATAAAAACCGTCAGGTATATCCCACGCTTTTTGCTCTATCGCATCACGCGCAGCAAGCGCTGGTCGGAAGGTAGAATTATCGGTGTCAGTGGTTTCGTGTAAATCAATATGCACAAAAATTTTAGTATTAAGTTCGGCAACACACTTCATTATTGCGGCAGATTCTTGCGCTGGGCTATTTTGATAAAAAGAACGATTAGGATCTATCGCTTGGGCATTCCAGCGGTTAACTGTTTCATAACCCCAAGGGCTGATGCAAGGTGCGACTACAATGTTAAAATGTTCAGCATATTCATTCGCTTTGGTTTCAACAAAACGCAATGCGCCTTGAACACCACTGGTTTCATATCCATGAACACCACCTGTAACGAGTACCGTTTTTTTACTTGAATCCCAATTTTTTGTTTTAATGACAAACAAAGGGTAACGAGTTTCATTAAGTGATAGTGCGCCGTATTGTTGAACATCAAAATCAGCTTTTAGCGATATAATTTTTTCTACTACTTCGTCTTGATATGAACGTTTAATAGTTTGTGCTTCAAACCATAGAACATTTTCTTTTTCAGTCCACTTTTCACCTGGCGTGCCGATTGGATATTTTTCTTCTGAGTTCATGTTGATTTTCTTCTGACATCGATAAATTTAAGTGAAGTTTACACGCAGAAAGCATCAAGAGTTAGATTATTATCAGAAAATACGGTGAACTTGATAATAAAAAGGATAAAACTCCTAAACAAGTTTTATCCTTTTTATTTATGAACTATTGAAGGCAGTTTACTGTTGGACGAGCCATTTCATTTGTCATTTTTTCGGGTACTAGACGAATATGATTAATCGATAAATTAATCGCGCCAGAGGTACTCAGTGCAAAAGGCACCGTTACTTTACTCAGTTGAACACCCTTTTCAGCAAAGCAATTTAAGCTAATAGCTACATCTTGCCACTTACCTAATGGCACTGCTGCTAATTGTGCTTGAATATCATAACTCGCCTGACAGCTTGCTTGTGTATCGCCAATAGCCTCACAATTCATTGAGATATAAACAGGAGTGTTAATATCACTGTCTCTTTGTACCGAAAATGTTAACGACGCGTTTTGTTCAAGTTCAAAAGAGAAATCTTTTATAAATCCGCTACTGTTTACAAGCCTTATACCTGCACTTGTTGTGCCTGTCGTCTGAAGGCGAAAAGAATCTTCTTGTATCTCTTTATCCACGGTTCGATAAGCAATCCCTGAAAGTGACTCACTACTCGATTCAATTTCAATAACTTGGCCCTGATCAAATAAAAACATTTCCCAAGGCTCTATTGCCTTGCCTACAAAGATATCTGTCACTATATCTGTTTCAATAAAAACATTAGACTTTTCAGAGAGGTTATCTAATAAAGTATCGGTATCGTTGTAAGTTAAACCAAAACCATAGGGAAATAAGGGTTGGTAATTGTCATCAAATCGATTAACGATTTGCGTAGGTGATTTTGGCCATGAGAAAGACAGCTTGCCTTTAAAATCGTATTGAATACTATTTGCTTGCGCCTTCATTAAAACATCAGCGATCGCCTTACCTTCCGAACCAGGTAACCAGGCAGCAACAAAAGCATCACTCATATTTAGTTCTGCGTTTACCCACATAGGGCGACCACTAATAAATACAGCAACAACGGGTATACCTTTAGCCTTGAGCGATTTAAGTAACGCTAAATCCTTTTTATTCCCACGCTGATATTCAAGGTTCTTAAGATCTCCATGTCCCTCTGCATAAGGTTCTTCACCGAAAACAACAATAGCAACATCAGGTTTTACCGTAAAACTACCATCGACACTAAGTGTTACTGTACCTCCAGCATCATTTACCTTTTTCTCAATACCAGAATAAATAGAAGAAGCGCCAATAAAGTCTGCATTTTTATTACCCGTTCCCTGCCATGTAATACTCCAACCACCCGACTGCTTGCCAATATTATCAGCAGCATCGCCGGCTACTAAAATATGCTGATTTGCAGACAAAGGTAATAAGTGACCTTTGTTTTTTAGTAGAACTAAAGACTCACGAACCGCCTGACGGGCAACTTTACGATGAGCTTCTGCGCCAATTAAAGCAGCATTTCCAGATAAAATACGTTTTGCAGGACTACGTTTTTCAAAAAGCCCTGCGCGAATTTTCACACGGAGAATACGCGTTACAGCATCATCAATACGAGACTGTGGAATATCCCCTTGCTGTACTTGCGTAATAATATTTTCATAAAGAGGTTTCCAAGCCTTTGTTGGTACCATGAATATATCTAAACCTGCGTTCACCGCTTGCGCGCAATTTTCTTTTACACAGCCTTTAATTTGCCCGTGACCATTCCAGTCACCCACTACAAAACCGTCAAACCCCATTCTATTTTTTAATACATCCGTTAATAGATACTTATGACCATGGACTTTATCGCCGTGCCAACTATTAAAAGAAGCCATCACAGATTGAGCACCAGCAGTTAATCCGCCAACATAACCTTGCGCATGAATGGTAAAGAGTTCTTGCTCAGAAGCTAAACTATCACCTTGGTCGTCTCCATCAACCGTGCCACCGTCGCCGATAAAATGCTTAATCGTACTAATAACACGTTTTTCACCTAAGAAGTCTTTATTAGCGTGCCCCTGTAAACCTTTTACTATTGAGGCGGAGTAAGTACGAACAATCTCAGGGTCTTCTGAATATCCTTCATAAGTTCTTCCCCAGCGGTCATCTCGAACCACCGCAACTGTAGGAGCAAAAACCCAGTCTATTCCAGTAACCATGACTTCTGTCGCGGTTATTTCAGCTATTTTCTCTATAAGTTGAGGATTATTTGCCGCTCCTAAGCCAATATTATGAGGAAACAGCGTAGCACCCATGACATTGTTGTGACCGTGCACAGCATCAGTTCCCCACATTGTAGGAATTGATGAACCGTCTAATGAGTTATCAACTGATGCTTGGTACATATTCTCTGCCAATGAAACCCAATCATCGGGTGTTGAATGTTTGTTATTATTGGGAAAGCCGCCTCCGCCATTTAAATAAGATCCAAAACCATACTTACGCATATCCTCAAGGGTGATATCACGAATTTCAGGTTGAATCATTTGCGCAACTTTCTGCTGTAAAGTCATGGAAGCAAGTAAATCAGTAACCCTTTGTTCTATATCCGCATCTTTCTTAACGTCACTTTCAAGCTTAGGCCAAACTTCGGTCACGTTGCTCTCATCAATTGATGAGCTTGTACTTGTTGGCTCACTACACGCCGCGATTAATAGTGTAAGAGTCATGTAAAACCAATTTTTTTTCTTAAATCTAAAATATTTCATCGTCGTCACATTCATTAACTATTAGTAACTACTTTGCTGCCTTTAACACCGTAAAAAACTATGTATAAGTAACAAATCAACGGGAGAATAAAAGCAAATTGAACACTGGTGCTATCAGCTAAAAATCCTTGTAATAATGGAAGGATTGCACCACCAACAATGGCTAAACAAAGTATGCCAGATCCTTGACTGGTGTGTTTACCAAGTCCACTTAAAGCCAAACTAAAAATAGTAGGGAACATAATAGAGTTAAATAATCCCACTAATAATATTGCCCACATTGCGATACTGCCTGAGCTTAGAATCGTTATGGCAATTAAAATAACAGAACACACTGCATTAAATGCAAGTGTTCTTCCCGCATCAACCTTTTGCATTACCGCAGCGCCAATAAAGCGTCCTAACATTGCTCCGCCCCAGTAATAAGTAAGGTATTTAGCGGCTTGTGTTTCTTCTAAACCTGCGATGTCAGTTTCACCTAAAAAGCTCACTAGAAAACTACCTATTGAAACTTCTGCGCCAACATAAACAAAAATACCAACTGCACCTAATACTAAGTGACGATACTGCCAAGCTGAGCCTTCAATTTTATCACCTTCAACTACTTCAGCACTTTCAATGTGTGGAAGCTTTAAGAAAGCAAAAATAGCAGCTAGCACTAACAAAGCCGCCATTAACCCTAAATAAGGTAACTGTACCGATTCAGCACTTGTCGCTGACATTGAATCAGTCACTTCATTTAAAATTAATAAAGCGCCAAAATACGGTGCGATAGTTGTACCGAAAGAATTAAACGCTTGTGTCATGGTTAATCGTGAAGAAGCCGTTTCTTTAGCGCCAAGTAAAGTTACATAAGGGTTTGCGGAAACTTGTAAAACGGTAATACCACTGGCTAATACAAATAATGCGGAAAGAAATACCGGATAGCTATGCAAAGAAGCTGCAGGATAAAACATTAAACAACCGAGTGCGGCAATCACTAAACCAACGACAATTCCCTTTTGATAACCCATTTTTTTGACAAACCATCCAGCAGGAAGTGATACCAGAAAATAAGCGCCAAAAAAACAAAATTGCACCAGCATCGATTGCGCATAGGTTAAAGAAAAAATGGCTTTTAAATGTGGAATGAGTATGTCATTCAAACAGGTTATAAACCCCCACATAAAAAACAATGAGGTCAGTGAGATTAACGCAAAGCGAGTTGAGTTCTCTCCACCAATGCCATTTGATGAATTGGTGTTAGACACATTGTTTTGATCTAAATTGAAAGATGTTCCAGACATGTGGATAGTCCTATTGCTTGAAAATAATAAATACAAAGAATTGACTCGTTTTACAATTAAGCTTTTCTTTATATCACTTAAAGTTAGTACAACTTATAACGAATAAACGCATGTTCTGATTCATTATTTAATTTATTTTTATCATAGTTTGTCTACATAGCCGATAAAATCACTACCGGGTGTTACAGAGACAAGAATCATATTGATTGAGGTAAAAGCTTTTAGATGAGATCTTTTACAAAGCGTATAAAAGGTAACCTTGTGCTATTTATTAAAGTTATTTATTAAAGTTATTTATTAAAACAGTACAGTTGGTTTTATTAACTGCTTATTTAAATAATCTAGTTGCTTCTTAATTCTCAAGGCTTTAGGTTTAACGCTTTGAACTTCTTTAACTATTTTATCAACTGGCCAACCGATCGCTAAAAGTAATAAAGCTATAACAGTTCCCGTTCTTCCAGTGCCGCCTTTGCAATGTATCGCGACCACACCTTCATTATTTAATTCATTTAAGATGATGGGTTTGTACTTTTCCCACTGAGATTCAAATGATTTACTTGGTGCTTCATCATCAATTATCGGCAATTGAAGCCAACTTACCTGATGCTGATGACAAAGTTCAGGTAAAGAAATAACATCATTACTCGCCATTTCTTCATCGAACATCAAGGTAATTAACATTGATGTTCCATTTTCTTTTAGTTGTTCGATTGAGTCTTCAAGACTAACCAACTTAGTGCCCGGACAAGGTGTAAATAATAGCTTTGATCCATTGTCCAAAGCTATTGTTTCAAAGGGATGTTTATTCACTAATACTTTCTCTCATTTAATCTTTTGAATGTATTTAATATTTAGATCTAAAGTTTAACACGCACAGTTTGCACTGCATTCGCCGCAATAGAAACTTGCGTATATTGAGTGCCAATTTGTAATGAATAACTTATAGGCTCTTTAGTCGTGTTAAGTAATTGTACACTGATTAAACCATCATCATCCATCGCAGCACTTGTATGTAATGCGTCTTTATCTAGGCCTTCTAATTGCTGACTAACTTGCAATGCCGTATCACCCGGTCGAATGGTTTTACTAAACTGTGCCAACACATAATAAATAGGCGTGTAATAAACCTCACCGGTGTCGGTATCAATCATAATCGGTGCACCACAGAAATTACCAACGTGATTAGGTCCGCCATGACTGTCTAATACGATGTTCCAGTCTATCCAACCTTCTAGCCAATGATCTAAACTAACGATAATATTTCGCGCGTAACGATGCACGGGCGTATATATTGGATGATCTTCAGGTTTAGGTGCCCAAGTTGCCGTATAAGCCCAGTCTGTTGCATTTTCATTCCACCAAAAGTCATCATTATTAAACCAATTAGTTTCTTTGAATCGTATAGGATCTAAAATACCTTCAGGTGCATCTTTACCTAAGTCATCAATCGTACCTTCGGTATGTATAATTGAAAACTCAGGGAATTTTTCATGAACACGGTCAAAAACATCTTCGTTAACTTGATTGCTACTCTCGTACCAATGAACCGCTGTGCCATAAACATACTCAGCCGTTTCTTTGTCTCCTAGTATTTCATCTGTCCAATGTTCCATTTGATCTCGGTTTTGATCATAAATAAGTAGTTTGACTTCTTCATGCGCACTCGCTTTTAATTTAGGCCCTAAGTGGTCCTTAATAAATGTGCTTTGTGATTTAGGCGTAAAATGCATGCTTTCCCATTGACCACTATTACCGTGAGGTTCATTTACTGGCGTAAGCGCCCAAATATCAATACCTTGTTCTTGATAAGCATCAAGATATTTAATGAGATAATCGGCGTAAGTCGCAACATATTCTGGTTTTAATTCACCGCCTGTTCCTTGGTAATTGTTTTCAGGTGTAGGCTTAATGTAATAATCTTCAATCGTTTTCATCCATGGTGGAGCTGTCCATGCTGAAGCGACTATTCTTAAATCTTTATCGTCTTGTTTATTTTTTATAGCGTACGCTTCTTTTATCATCGGTAATAAATCAAATTTCTCATCTTTAATACCCTTGTGCTCTAACGCACTAAAGCCATCGCTATCTACGTCAATAGTAAACGAGGTTAAGTTAGCGTCATCTTTTTTTTCTGCGTATGAATATCTGTCTCTTATACACATCTCCGAGCCCACGAGACGGACTCCTATCTC
>OJGH01000378.1_pt1 | contig 10968 bp, 8 predicted proteins | sample 1594641 | NCBI WGS metagenome assembly OJGH01 (sample SAMN05416894, study PRJEB24817) | seawater metagenome | isolation source: Sea water | place: Canada:Atlantic | collected 2013-11 | reverse complement strand
TCTACACGTAAGGAGTCGTCGGCAGCGTCAGATGTGTATAAGAGACAGCAATATCATTTTCATTATTTTTAAGTAACATTTCAAGGTTAAATAGCGTGTAAGCTTGCTTGGGAGATTGATCAAATTGTAGCTTTTTCAATAACTGACGATAGGCGTTATTGAGTTTGTTAGTGATTTCCTCTTGTGGACAAGGTTTGGCCATATAGTCATCAAAGCCTGCAGCTGTACATTTTTCTGCTGCGCCACTTAGTGCATCAGCTGTAACTGCAATTAGCCAAAGAGGTCGGCTTTGAGGATTTTTTGTCAGTGTTTGCGCAAGTTCAAAGCCATCAATATTCGGCATATGGCAGTCAGAAATAATAATATCGTAGGCTTCTTTCTCATGTAAATCTAAAGCTTCTTTACCGTCGTAAGCAATGTCCGCTTTTATATTTAGGCGCTCAAGTTGAGCATTGAGCACTTTGACGTTTACTAAGTTGTCTTCAGCAATAAGGATCCGAAGGTCTTTAAAACGATTATCGTCAGTAGCATTAATCAGACGTGTTTGATTACGACGATTATCGGTAGCACTTTCTAAGTTTGATTGTTTGAATTTTAAAGTAAAATGGAAGGAACTACCTTGATTAATCGTAGAATCAATTTCAATTTTACTGCCCATTGCTGTAATTATTTCTTGGCAAATACTTAATCCTAAACCGGTACCTCCATATTTTCGTGTAATGTCATCGTCGGCTTGAATAAATGGCGTGAATAGAAATGCTTGTTTGTCTAACGCTATTCCCATGCCCGTATCTTTAACGTCAAAGTAAAGCGTGTCGTAGGTATTGTTATTGGTAGTATTACTTTCAACCACTGAAACGGTTAAATCGATTTGCCCATTATCAGTAAATTTCATTGCATTACTGAGCAAGTTATTAAGCACTTGTGTTAAACGCGTAGGATCTGTTAAATAACTGTGTGTTATTTTGCTGTCTATGTTTAGGTTAATATCGAGCAATTTATAGTGCTGAATGTGGCTAAAGCCACTGATAATATTTTTACACAGTAGATGAAAATTAACCGGTACAGATTCTAAAGTAAGTTTACCTGCATCCATTTTAGAAAAATCGAGTACATCATTCAGTAAAGCTAATAAATTAGTGGCAGAACCCTGAAGTGTTTCGAGCAAATCGTTTTGCTCTTTATTTAATGAAGTAAAGGCAAGTGCTTCTGCCATACCTAAAACCCCATTCATTGGTGTTCTAATTTCATGACTCATACGCGCAAGAAACGTGATTTTTGCTTGAGCTGATTTTTCAGCTTCTGTTTTTGCTGATTCGGCAATCGCTAAGGCATGTTTGATTTTTTGCTGAGCAAGCTTTGTTACTCTGAGTTGACGATAATAAATCCAAAAAATTATGAGTCCAAAAAGCATGAATGCTGCGAAAAAATAACTTACGTTTCGATAAGCGTTAGCAATTTGTTTATCAGCATTATTTTCATGAAAGGCTGATTGGCTCCACTTTGCATAAAGCCGATCGTATTCATTAGCGGATATACTTTTAACTGTTCGATTAAGTAGACTGATCACATCATCATGACCAAGTTTACTCGCGAAAGAAAACTGAGCATCGTTATTAAAATTTATTATAGGTTGGCTTGTTAAGTTGGATAATTGATTCTCTTTGACTAAATAGGATGAAATCAGCGAGTCTCCTATAAATACATCTGATTCACCCAAAGACACAGAAGAAATAGCAGCAATCATTGAATCAAAAACATTAAAGTTCGCAAACGGTAGTTTTTCAATTAATAAATCGGTGACATTAAAGTCATTGACTACGGCAATTTTTTTACTACCAATGCCACTTAATCCGTCAATTATAGTGTCATTATGACGGTACACCATACTATAACTCGCTTTTAAATAGGGTACTGAAAACGTCATCATTTTTTCTCGCTCTTTGTTTTTTTCAACGAGAGGGAGAATGTTGATTTTTTGTTGTTCTAAATAAGAAAAAACTTGTTCAACATTTTTTACATAAACGGGTTTATAGACAATGCCAGTGCGTTGAGTTGCAACGTTAAATAAGTCAATGGTGAAGCCTCGTTCAGTGATGTGGTTAACGTTTTTAGTGATAATATATGGAGGAAAACCATTCGATTGAATCGGGAAGTTAAGGAGATTATTGTCGATAATAAATTCTTTTTCTGAGACCGTTAAGTTAGTAAAATAAGATCCGAAAGTTAGTGATATATCCCCTTTATTCAATATTGAATATTTATTGTTCCATAATTCGGCTTGCGGTTTACTCACGGATCGAATGCTATCGTTAATCGTGTGCATTAACTGCCTATTATTTTTGTTGATGGCAAAACGAAAGAAAATTTCAGGGGCTTCATTTTTATTAACATGAAAGTTACCACTCATTTTGTATTCGTTTAATTTTTCTTTAAGCAACCAAGGTTTTGTTGCGTATAACGCATCAAACTTTTCATAATCGGCAAGTAGTTTATCAATGTCTTCATAATAATAACGTTCAATATGTTGGCCGAGAAATCCCAAAGCAGTAGGATCTTCAGAATAGATGCCAATTTGAATGCCATTACTTTTATTGCTTTTTATCCGACGAAAAACACTTTGTTTCCATTTTGCATAAGGGATGCTGAATAATAGATTTGAATGATTATTGTGATGATGAGTTATAGCGACAATATCGATACTATTATTGGCGAGCGACTCAAAAGCCTTAATTTTAGGCATGTAACTAAACGATACTTCTCGATGATTATCTATCGCCCAAACTTGCCAGTATTCTTTGAGAAAATTAACCAATAGTTGGAATTCTTCTCCGGGGGCAGCATTAATAGATGATCGGTCAGGTAGCGCTATTTTAAGGGGGACTTGTTTTTTATTGGGCAGTTGTTCTGAACAGACATTAAATGTGGCAAATAAAACACTACAAAATAAAGTATATCTAAACCAAATGGATAGGCAGTTTAAAAAGCTCCGTGTATTACTAGTAATGTCATAATCCATGTTTTATTTTTTGAGTCTACGTAGGAAAGCCAAAGAGAATTTTTTATAAATACACTCTATGCTATAAGTGGCTAACCAGCAAATATAATTAAGTATAGTGTTGGTAATATATAATGTGAACAAGGGTTTTATCAGAAATATCGGGCCTTAAATTTCTAAACAATCATCGTAATTGACCGATAAATTTGCTTGCTACCGCAACAGCGTGATAAATTAGTACAAACAAGTTGTATATACAATTAAAGGGTTGAAAATGTCTGATAGCTATACTTTGATAAAAGGCTGTATTCCGTTACTTATTAGCATGCCACATAATGGTGAAGCGTTACCTAGCTACATTGCCGATAAAATGACGGAGCAAGGAAAAAGTGTCGCTGATACAGACTGGCATAAAGACAAACTTTATGCGTTTGCTAAAGCACTTGGCGCATACATTATTATGCCCAAGTATAGTCGTTATGTTATTGACCTAAATCGAGATCCCGAAGGCATTGATTTATATCCAGGGGCTAACAGTACCGAACTTTGTCCAACTACATCTTTCGACCTAGCGCCACTTTATCTGGACGGAGAAAATCCTGATCAAGATGAAATAAATCACCGTGTGAATACTTACTGGCAGCCTTATCATCAGGCATTGAAAACCACCTTAATTGATATTCAGGCTGAATTTGGTAAAGCAGTTCTACTTGAAGCTCATTCTATTTTGTCAAAAGTGCCAAGATTTTTTGACGGACAATTACCTGATTTTAATTTTGGTACAGCTGATGGGTCAAGTTGTGATCCTGAATTATTGGTAGCACTGCAGCAACTAGACTATTCGCCTTATAGCATGATTACTAACGGACGTTTCAAAGGTGGTTTTATTACCCGTGAATATGGCGATCCAAAGAAGAACATACATGCTGTGCAACTAGAGTTATCACAACGTGCTTATATGCAAGAACCCAGTAGTGAATATAACGAAGCGTTAGCAGCTGAGGTAATTCCTAAGCTTGAGCAATTAGTTCAAACCTTGATTCAATTCTCACAACAAAAAGATTAACAAAGGGATTATCGATGAAGTTATTTGCAGAGCGTATTTTACTGAGCAGTGGTTGGCAGAAAGAGCAAACATTAACAATAGAAGGTGGTGTGATCACCTCAATAGAATCAGGTTGTATAGGCAATGCCGAAAAAGTGGGTGTTGTTATTCCTGGTATGGTTAATTGTCACTCGCATGCTTTTCAGCGCGCTTTTGCAGGTTTTAGTGAGCAAGGCAGTGAAGGTAAGGATAGTTTTTGGACATGGCGTAGCATCATGTACAAATTTATAGATCAACTTACGGTAAAAGATGCACAAACAATTGCTACGCAACTTTATATTGAAATGCTTAAAATGGGTTATACCCGTGTCGCAGAGTTTCATTATCTTCACCATGAAATCAATGGTGATAAACATACCGAACTTGCTGAAATGGCAAAAGCTATTTTTAAGGCAAGTCAGCAATCGGGTATGGGGTTAACATTGCTACCCGTACTTTATCGTTTTAGTGGTTTTGGACCTTTACCTGCAAACGATGGTCAAAAACGTTTTATTAATTCAGTTGAACAATTTAATCAACTGGTCAGCGACTGTTTTACTTTAAGCAAAGAATATGGAAATACAAATGTTGGTATTGCGCCTCATTCATTAAGAGCGGTTGATAAACCATCGTTAGAACAAGCTGTGAAGCATGTTCGTAGCTTAGACAACAAAGCGCCTGTGCATATTCATATTGCAGAGCAGCAAAAAGAAGTCGACGATTGTTTAGCGCATTATGGTCAACGCCCTGTGGAATGGTTATTAAATAATGCAGAATTAGATGAACAATGGTGTTTGATTCATGCAACACACATTAATGAGGAAGAACGCCAAGGCATTGTGGCCAGCAAAGCAATCGCAGGTGTTTGCCCTACAACTGAAGCCAATTTAGGTGATGGAATATTTCCAACAACAGAATTTTTAGCTGAAAAGGGCACAATAGCGATTGGCTCTGACAGCCATATTTCGGTGAACCCAGTTGAAGAACTGCGCTGGTTAGAATATGCCCAAAGATTAATCAAACAACAGCGCGCTATTTTAGCATCAGAAAAGGAAGCTTCAGTTGGCCGAAACTTATGGCAACAAGCGGCATTGGGTGGCGCTCAAAGTACGAACAGCAATACAGGGGAATTAGCGATAGGTAAACAAGCTGACTTACTCGTTCTGGATACTTCGAAAGTCGCTTTATTTGCTCACGATGATCAACATTTACTCGATAGCATGATTTTTGCTAGTCAACAGAATATGGTTAACGATGTGATGGTTAATGGGCATTGGGTAATAAAAGCGGGAGTTCATGAATTAGGGCAAAAATCAGAACAAGCGTTTTCTTTATTATTAGCAAACCTTTCTGCTTAGTACTTATCAATTTTTGAGAGAGTAAATTTATTACTCTCTCAATTTTTACCGAATCTTATAAAAGCGCACTGTACTGTTCAATGGTGTAACAAACTTTCTTTTGATTTTCATTATGAAGCAAAGGCGATTGTTTGCTAACTTTACAAAAATCAGTATAAAACATTTTTACTGACTCTCTATTTTTTGTCATTTCCTTCAAAAATTTCTGTTCATCAGTACTAAAAGCATTGAACTGACTTTCTAAATCATCATAAATTTTGCTCGCTTTTAACCTTACTTGCGTATCAGTTGCTTTGGAGAAAATAGCAATAGCAGTCACTTTCTTTTCTGAAAACCAGTCTTCTAACTCTGGCTGAGGATAAAAATGTAAAAATAGTGCGGCTGCAACGATTAAGATCAATAAATTTTTCATAATTTGTCATATAATTGAGAAGTAATAGTAGAATAATCAATTTATTGCTTATTCCCTAACAATAATTACTTTATAGCCTGTTATTAAATAAACAGAGTATGAACAGCATCTTTTCGAATACCAAGGATTTGTCGTGAAACCAGAAGACAATAAGAAAAAATCATCGGTACATATTCCCGTAAAGAACATCCAAATACATCAACCAAATCAGGTAGAAACCTACCAACCTCGTGACCAAATTTATGTAAGAAAAGTGAAAGGTGTTTTCCAAGCACTGAGACAGCGGATGAACTTCGTTTTTTTAGCACTTTTTGCTTCACTTCCCTGGTTACAATATAACGGTCATCAAGCCATATTATTTGATATTACAGAGCAGCGTTTTACCTTATGGGGATTAACCTTATGGCCACAAGATTTAACCTTACTTGCTTGGCTTTGCATTCTTAGTGCATTTTTATTGTTTTTTGTAACGACATTTTTAGGACGAGTTTGGTGTGGGTATTTATGTCCGCAAACGGTTTGGACATTTATCTTCATTTGGTTTGAAGAAAAGATTGAAGGTACTGCTAATCAGCGGAAAAAACTCGATAGTCGCAAACTTGATTTTGACAAATTTTGGCGTAAAGCATTTAAACACATATGCTGGCTATTCTTTTCTCTTCTTACCGCACTTACTTTTGCAGGTTATTTTGCACCTGTCGACGAAGTTTTCATTGATTTTTTTACCTTTCAAGCCTCGTTTGCATTAGCCGCAACTGTTTTGTTTTTTACCTTTTGTACCTATGGAAATGCTGGTTGGATGCGTGAAATCATGTGTCTGCATATGTGTCCATATGCGCGTTTTCAATCAGCGATGTTTGATAAAGATACGTTAACTGTTTCGTATGATTATAATCGTGGTGAAAACCGTGGCGGTAGATCTCGGAAACAAGATCATAAAGAAATGGGATTAGGAGACTGTATTGACTGTAGCCTTTGTGTTCAGGTATGCCCAACGGGGATAGATATTCGCAATGGTTTACAATATGAATGCATAAACTGTGGCGCTTGTATTGATGCTTGTGACGGCGTTATGGACAAAATGAATTATCCAAAAGGCTTGATCCGTTATACAACTGAACATGAGTTAAAAGGTAAAAAAGTACATTTTATTCGATCAAAACTCGTGGGATACGCAATTGTTTTAATCGTGATGTGTAGCTTGTTAGTGTTAGAAATTGTAAATCGAATACCTGTTTCAATGGATATTATTCGTGATAGAACTGAATTAGCCAAAGAGAAATTTAACGGTGATATAGAGAATGTTTACACCTTAAAGATTTTAAATAAATCACAAACCGACAACACTTATAGACTCTCAGTAAAAGGTATCGAAAATACTAAATGGCATGGCGAACAAGAAGTCATGGTCAAAGCTGCAGCTGTTTATACATTGCCTATGAGTATTTCTGTCGATCCATATGAACTAAAAGGTTATATGACTGATATTTCATTTGTTATTGAGTTGGTTTCAGAGGAAGATGATGTTTCTCTTGAACACGAAAGTAGGTTTTTTAATAAACGCTAATGTCTGTATTTGATTTTACTACACTATCACCCGACTTAATTTTAGATGGCCTAGAAAGTACAGGCCTTCTAGTTGATAGTGGATTACTTGCCCTAAATAGTTATGAAAACCGCGTTTATCAATTTAATGATGATAAGCATAAATATGTCACTAAATTTTATCGTCCACAACGTTGGAGCGAAGCTGAACTGAGAGAAGAACATGAATTCTCGTTTGAATTAGAAGCGCATGAGTTGCCACTCGTTGCTCCGTTAAAAATTAACGGAGAGTCTCTTTTTTCACATGAAGGTTTCCATTTCGCAATATATCCTTGTCGTGGCGGTCGTATTTTTGAAGTTGATAATTTGGACCAACTCGAGTGGATGGGGCGTTTTTTAGGCCGAATTCACGCGGTTGCAGCCACTAAACCTTTTAAGCATCGCCCAACCTATAATAAACAAGAAATGCTTTTTCAGGCGACGGATATAATTAAAGATTCTGATTTCGTTCCAAGTTATCTTACCAACGCTTTTTTTACTATTTTAGATCAAGTTGTCGATATTGCTGCAGAGCAATACCAGCCCAGTAACGAAATACGTTTGCATGGGGATTGTCATGCAGGTAATATTTTGTGGACAGATGCAGGTCCACACTTCGTTGATTTAGATGATTGTCGAATGGGACCCGCGATTCAAGATTTATGGATGATGCTTTCTGGTGACCGTCAACAGAGGCTTTTACAACTTGATACGATGTTGTCAGGGTACGAAGAATTTTATTCATTTGAACCCAAGCAACTTATTTTGATAGAATCATTACGTACGATGCGTGTTGTCAATTATATGGCTTGGTTATGTAAACGATGGAAAGACCCAGCGTTTCCACATAACTTCCCATGGTTTAATACAGATAAGTATTGGGAACAGCAAATTTTAATGTTGAAAGAGCAAGTTTCGGCACTTCAGCAGCCACCGTTAAGTTTATTACCTGCATAATTATTAATAATAAAAAGTGCATTGTTTATTTTTTGAGGAAAAGCGTTAAATGAAAAAATTAGTTAGTTTATTTATAATGTTATTATTGCCATTAATGGCTTCAGCAACAAATTATCAAGCAGGTAAGCACTACACAGTCGTCAGTGAGCAAGCAACTAAAAAACCTGAAGTTCGTGAGTTCTTCTCATTTTATTGTCCACATTGTTTTCGATTCGAACCTTTTATGGCCGGTGTAAAAAAACAATTACCAGAAGGCGTAAAGTTTGAGTATAACCATGTTGATTTTTTACGTGGCGCTTCACCTACTATGCAGCAAACGTTAAGCAAAGCGGTTGCTGTTGCTGAACAAATGGGTATGGAAAGTAAATTGATGGGTGCGATTTTCAATTATATTCATGTTAAGCGTTCAGTATTTACATCAGAAAAAGATGTTCGTAAAATCTTTGTTCTTAATGGTGTAGATGGCGAAAAATTTGATAAATTAATGAAAAGTTTTGGTGTGAACAGTAAAGCTAAACAAATGAAGAAAAAGCAAGACTATTATGCAAAAAGTCGCGGTTTAACTTCAGTTCCAGCGGTTATTGTTAACGGACGTTACAGAATTGAAAACAGTGCTTTAAACAAAGAAAGCTTTGAAGAAGATTACAATAATTTAGTGAAATATTTGTTAGCACTTAAATAACCCTAAGTGTTATAGAGAAAAAAGGAGCTAATTAGCTCCTTTTTTATTGGTTTTTTTTTCTTTTCTATATAACCAATAGCCAAAAATTAAGGCGACAATAAATAAACATAAGCTCAGTATTATTTGTTGCTGTTCTCCCACTTTTACACCAGCACCTAAAAGCGAAAATATTAGCATTTGCGGAATAAATCCAACACAAGTGCCCGACACATAAGGCATGAATTTTATGTTTGCAATACCTGCCAATACATTAGTTAAAAAGTTGGAGCCAGCAGGAAGTAAACGAATAATTAATGCTTTACTAAATGTGTGAGTTGAAAAAAAAGTAGATATACGATTCAGTTTTTCAGGGTAGATATTAAGCACCTTTTCTCTAAAAAAGGTTTTTGCGATAAATAAGGTAAGCATACAACCTATTGTCGCGGCTAAGGTCGCTATTAGTGTGCCGGAAATAATGCCGAAGATGTAACCACAAGAAAAAGCGGCTACTTGCCTAGGTAAGCCGATGCTTGTAAGTATTGCCAATAGTATTAATGCGGCTAAATAACCGAGATGTCCTTGCGGGATATATTGATCAAGCAAAGGTTGAAGGTTTGCATTTTTAAGTACATCTAAAGAAAAAAACACACCGAAAAATAAAGCGACAGCTATAAAAGAGGTCAGTATTAAAAGTACTTTTGTCTGTTGGTTTAGCATAGATTAGGTATTACTTGTTACTCGTCATATCTGATAATATTTTAGCTTTAGCTAAACTAAACTCTTCATCAGTAAGAAAACCTTGTTGCTTCAAATTAACAAGCTTGTCTAACGCATTAATAAGTTCAGAGTCGTGGACTGCTATATCGTGTAATTCTTCTTGTGTTTGTTTAATGATTTTTGTTTCTTTTTTTTCAGATTCTTTAACGTCTACTGGGCTAATCTTTGGCTTACTATGCACTTTTTCTCTGGGTTTATTCATGACAGTTTCTTTAACTGTTCTTATGCTTGTATCTGTTGGATTTAACTGCTTTGCAATAAACCAACTCCAATCAATCGCTGTTTCTAAAGTATCAAAGTACTTTGCTTTTGTGAGGCGCTGATTACCTTTTCTTAGGTATAGGCAAACAACATGCGTTTTAGCATTGTTATCTGTTAGATATATATTAACTTGTCGGATCTCTTTATCAATAAGCTTATGTCTATGAGCTTGCGTAAAGCTCAGACGCAATTGCTTTTCTCGTTGCTCATTGAAACCATGGTCACTTTCTTTATTAATAATACTGATGTTATTATCATTAAGGAATACTTCACTTTTAACAATGTCTGACACAGGCAGTTTACTGTCTACTTCTAATTGATGACGTTTGTAAAATGACAATGTTGTTTTTGTGTCATCTAGCTCAAAACGAGCAAACTGATTTTTTAGTTTTACTGTTGCCCTATCTCTTTTTGGACGTAATCGATAAAATACGATAGCTAATACTAGTACAAATAGAATTAACAATAGCTTACCGTAAGTATAACTACTTTCAGGGGAGGATTGTTCATCCTGAGAATCTTCAATTTCAACGTTATCATCAATGTCTGCGACTGGTTGATTGACTGTAATTGATAATAATTGCTTTTTGGTGTTATCTAATAACAATGGCTCATTGGCATGATCAAAGAATAATGAAATTTTACTTTTAGGAGCTAGTTCTACGCTATTAAGCAACTCGATAGGTGTTATTGTGTGTTCTTCGTTAGTCTCAATAATATTGGGCAGGGTATTAAGTTTAGCAAATTGCCAATTTATCGTGTTTTTTGATAGGTATAGAATATTTCCTACAAAGGTTTTAAGCTTTCTACCATAATAGGTAAAAACCAGTGCGTTAGATGCTATTTTAGATTCAAATCCAAAAACCAGTTTATTTT
>OJGH01000372.1_pt1 | contig 11063 bp, 10 predicted proteins | sample 1594641 | NCBI WGS metagenome assembly OJGH01 (sample SAMN05416894, study PRJEB24817) | seawater metagenome | isolation source: Sea water | place: Canada:Atlantic | collected 2013-11 | reverse complement strand
CATTTTTGTCATTAACTTTACAAACATCTTGTTAAACCATATAGCTATTAGAAGAAAATCTTCCGCTGAAAATACCGTGACCAGTAATGATCACATAAATTGTTTTTATTTTGCTTTTCTATACACGAACTTAATTGGATCTATCTGTGCATTATTACGTAAAATCTCGTAGTGAACATGAGGTCCTGTCGAGCGACCAGTACTTCCCATACGTGCAATAACTTGTCCTTTACTAACGACTTCTCCTACTTTTACTAATATTTTTTTATTGTGACCATAACGCGTTTTTAACCCCTTACCGTGATTAATCTCGATAAGTTGTCCATATCCGTAACGGTCACTTGCCCAACTAACAACTCCTGAAGCTGTCGCTATTATTGCGGCATCTTCTTTACCAGCGAAGTCTAAGCCTTTATGTACTGCAGGTTTCCCACTAAATGGGTCTTTGCGTACACCGTAGTATGAAGAAAGCCAACCCTTTGCAATTGGTCGACCAGATAAATAACTCGTACTCTCTATATGGTGACCCAAAGTCACAGATTCAAGCGTAGTGAGTTGATTTTCTTCATGTCGCAAACTTTCTTCTAATATAGATATTTCAATTAACATTACTGCTAATGATTTTTTTTGACTGGTTTGGCTTTGTAACATTGGGCCACCAGCTGGAGGCGACTGTTGAAAATTAAACTCATTTTCCGGTATTGATGCTTCACTTGCTAATCGATCACCTAATGCATTTAAACGTAACACTTGGCTTTGAAGCTCAGCGAGCTTCATCGTTAATGCAGTTAATTGCGGTTCACTTAATGGATTTTCATCTATTGTGACGGGTGAGTTTAGTGCGAAAGGTAAAACTTTTGGAACTTCATCTGCAGAAAAAATCAAATGGATAACAAAGCCTGAAATTAGCGCGAAAACCGTTATCGCAGATAACCAATGCAACTTATTTAGTGTCATTGAAAATCTAACGTTCTTTCCACGATATAGTAGTGTTAAACTCATAATTACTTAAATACTATTCCAAAGTAGAGTGGTTAATGGCACGGAAAACAAGAAAGCCTTCAGATATGTCAGAGCTCTTTCAATCATCGAAAGGCACTTTGGCACAAATAGCGGCAAAAACCAACTCTTTAACTATTTTGTCTGACATTGTACGCCAAACATGCCCTGACCTGCCAGCAGATGTCTGGCATATTGCCAATTTTAAGCAAAAATCTTTAGTCATTGAAGTGACTTCTGCGGTTTGGAGTCAACGTTTACAGTTTGAACGCATGAATATTTGTCGAGAACTATCCATCGCTACTGACAATGCTTTCGATCAAATTGAAATCAAAGTATCCCCTTATCGAAATAAGGTTATTTATCAAACAGAAGAAAAAGCGCCTGAGCCTCTGAAAATATCACAAAATACCGCTAATCAACTATTGGCTGTTGCTAAAAACGCACCCGAGAGTTTAAAGAGAAAATTAGAAAAACTGGCTAAACATGCGCAAAAAAATCAAAGCTAGTTATCCAATAAACTCTGTAAGATTATGTCGTATCACTGCAAATAAAAAACCAGTCAAATGACTGGTTTTTTATATCTTATTCTTCAGAAAATATTTAACTAAAAAGCCGCAGTCGCTACTTCTTGGTATTGAATAGGAGATGGTGTTTCGTCTTCGTAAGTCACCCATTCCCAACTTTCTTTCTGTTTAAACACTTCTCTTAAAAGAATGTTATTTAATCCATGTCCTGATTTAAAGGCATTTAGCTCACCTAAAATACTATGACCACACATAAATAAATCGCCAATCGCATCTAATATTTTGTGTTTAACAAATTCATCGTCGTATCGAAGCTCGTCTTTATTAAGCATACGATATTCATCAAGCACAATGGCGTTTTCTAAACTGCCACCTAAAGCTAAATCGTGCGAGCGGAGAAACTCGATATCACTCATAAAGCCAAAGGTTCGTGCTCGACTAATTTCTTTGATAAATGAGCAACTTGATAAATCCATACTCATTGTTTGACACGTGTTAGAGATCACAGGGTGATCAAATTCAATAGCAAAATTTATTTTAAAACCATGGTGAGGTTTTAATTCTGCCCATTTGTCACCTTCTTCAACACGAATCGTTTTTGTAATTCGAATAAAGCGTTTTGCTGCTGCTAATGTTTTGATGCCAACCGATTGAATCAGATATACAAATGGTAATGCACTTCCATCCATAATCGGGATCTCAGGAGAATCAATTTCAACGATTAAATTGTCAATTCCTAAACCTGCGGCAGCTGATAACAAGTGCTCGACGGTGGAAATCTTCACACCTTGTTCATTAACTAAACACGTACATAAAGTTGTTTCGCCCACAGCTTCAGGTGTTGCTGGAATTTCAACAACTGGATCTAGGTCGATACGGCGAAATACAATGCCGGTATTTGCGGGTGCAGGACGGAGAGTCAACCGCACCTTTTCACCTTTATGTAAACCAACCCCAAGGGCCGTTACACTTTCTTTTAATGTACGTTGTTTAATCATAAATGCCTTATTAAGCTTTTATTTCACTTTCAAATGCGCCGTCGATTTTTGACGGGGGCATAATATAGCAAAAAAACTTAACAAAATCAAAATATCAGCTTTTAGCTATGCTTTATTCTAAACAGCACTGTTCAACCAGTACTATTCTAATGACGAATTAGTATGAATAACAATAGACCCTCAAGTTCAATATTATCATTCAACTATTTATCGTTTATTAATCAGCCTGTTTGCGCAAAAATGCAGGAATGTCTAAATAATTCTCTATATCTGCGGCAGTTTGTACTTGTGCATTGCTGTCTTGCATTGTTATAGGCGCTGAATTTATTTCTGCTTGTGGGCTAGCAATAAACTCTTGTCCTACAGCAATCGGCGCAATTGTTGGTGCTGGGTTGACTAAAGTTATATCAGGCTTACGCTCAGCGCCAATACCAGTTGCAACAACTGTTACTCGTAATTCATTGCTCATTTCTGGGTCAATTACCGCACCTACTACTACTGTTGCATTTTCTGATGCAAAAGCTTTCACTGCGTTACCAACCGTTTCAAATTCATCAATACTAATATCCATACCGGCTGTAATATTAACTAAAATGCCTCGAGCGCCAGCTAAATCAACATCTTCAAGTAATGGACTTGAAATTGCTGCTTCTGCTGCTTCTTCAGCACGATCTTCGCCTGATGCAATACCAGACCCCATCATAGCTGTACCCATTTCTGACATTACTGTACGTACATCTGCAAAATCAACGTTGATTAAACCAGGACGTGTAATTAGCTCAGCAATACCTTGAACAGCACCTAACAATACATTATTGGCTGCTTTAAAGGCGTCAAGTAATGATGTTCCTGGGCCTAATACTTTTAACAATTTTTCATTTGGAATTGTAATCAAAGAATCTACACTCTTCGATAAAAACTCGATTCCTTGGTCAGCGTAATTCATACGCTTCTTACCTTCAAATGGGAATGGTTTGGTGACAACGGCAACCGTTAATATTCCCATTTCTTTAGCTATTTCTGCTACAACCGGTGCTGCTCCAGTTCCTGTACCACCACCCATACCAGCGGCAATAAATATCATATCTGCACCTTGCAAGGTATCTCTGATCGTTTCGCGATCTTCTTCAGCACTTCTGCGTCCAATTTCAGGGTTTGCACCAGCACCTAGACCTTTAGTTACGTCAGCGCCTAATTGCAATGTTACATTAGCTGCTGAATTACGTAATGCTTGTGAATCAGTATTAGCTGTTATGAACTCTACACCTTCAATGGTTTGGCAAACCATGTGTTCAACTGCGTTTCCGCCGCCTCCGCCAACACCGATGACTTTAATTATTGCTTCTTCGTTATGATCTTCCATTAATTCAAACATTTTATTCTCTCCGATTTTTTATTATGTTTTGTTCCACCAAAACGCGATTTATCTTTTCTTTTCTCACCTGCTGCAGCAGGTTATAAACACTTCTTCAATATATTTTAATGATCAATGAGTGAGCAGTTAAAACTCACCTTTAAACCAAGCGAATATTCGTGAAGTAATACTAGCAATACCTTCACTTTTCTTACTTTCTAGACTTTGTTGTTCACTTGCTTGCATACCGTAATGTAATAAACCGACAACGGTAGAATAAGTTGAATCATCAACATATTCTTTTAAACCAATAGACTCTTTTGGTTTAGCTACACGCACTGGCATTTGAAAAACTTCTTCAGCAAATTCGACAACACCTTCCATTTTCGCCGTACCACCTGTTAATACATAACCTGCGGCAATTTGATCTTCTAATCCTGCTTCACGTAACTCTTCTTGAATAAGTTCGAAGAGTTCATGGTAACGAGGTTCTACAACTTCAGCTAATGTGTGACGAGACATTGAACGAGCAGGACGACCACCAACGCTAGGTACTTCAATGTTCTCTTCCATACTCACCATTTGACGAAGTGCACAGGCGTACTGCACTTTAATATCTTCAGCATGACTTAACGGTGTTCTAAATATTTTGGCTATATCACTCGTTACCTGATTACCTGCAACAGGAATAACAGCGGTATGACGTAAAGCCCCACCAGCGAATACAGCTATATCCATAGTGCCTGCGCCCATATCAACTACACAAATGCCTAGCTCTTTTTCATCATCGGTTAAGGTAGCGTAACTTGATGCTAATGCTGAAAAAATAAGTTGATCTGCCTTAACTTCACAGCGTTCAACACATTTAACAATATTTTTTGCCATGTCATTAGCACAGGTAACGATATGAACCTTTGCCTCCATACGAACACCTGACATACCAATTGGGCTTTTTATACCGTCTTGACAGTCAATACTGAATTCTTGTGGCAACACATGCAACATACGACGTTCAGCCGAAATAGGTACAGAGCGTGCGGTATGTATTACGTTATCAACATCTTCTTGAATAACTTCTTTGTCATTAATTGGCACCATACCGTTTTCGTTTTGACAACTGATATGCTTACCCGAAATACCCAAATACACCGAACTTATTTGGCAATCAGCCATTAACTCAGCTTCATTAATGGCACGTTGAATAGATTGAATAACTAAATTCAAATCGTTAACGCCACCTTTATCCATGCCACGTGCTGGTTGATTACCAACACCAACAATACTTAATTGATTGTCTGGTGTTATTTCGCCCACAGCAACAGATATTTTTGATGTTCCTATGTCTAAACCTACAACAAGATTTCTTTCGTTTACTTTTGACATTAAGGTTAAGCTCTTTGTTTTTTCTCTGCGGTTTTCCAACCTACAGCGAGTCCGGTGTCATAACGTAAATCAACATAATCGATTTGTTGATTTTCTTTTTTTGTTTTTATTATTTGTGGATATACATCCATAAAGCGTTGCACCCGCTCAATTTTATTCTCTCGGCCTAAATTGAGCATTACGCCGTTATTAAGTGTTAACTGCCACGAGTGTCGTTCGGTAAGCAATAACTCATCAATTGATAATTCACTAAACTTTAATAACTTACTTAAGTTAACAAAGTTTGCTAATGCGATATCTTCACTTCCTTCCGGACCAAAAAATGCAGGTAAACCAATATTCAAACGTGTTATATCCGCCTGAAATGCTTTACCGTACTGGTTAATTAAAAAATCACCATTCCATAAAGCTATTGGCGTTTGATCAACAACATAAATTTTCAATTCATTTGGCCATTTCTTACGTACTGATACTGAATATACCCAAGGTAGTTCGGCGACTTTTTCTTGTATTTCATTTACATCAACATTGAAAAAATTGCCTAAATTAACCTGCTCAATCGCGACTTCAATATCTTGTCTTATGGTAAAGGGCATCTCGCCGCCAATAACAATAGAAGTTACAGGTGTTGACTCTTCAGACGATATTTTATTATTTAAATACCAACTGAATGAAAAAATAGTAACAATCACAAGCACAAAAAACGATACACCTAGCCAAAATGACCAATGTAATGTTTCTTGTTGCTCAGTCACGGCTGTTCGCAATGACGTTTGTTTATTGTTATTTTTTGTCATTATTATTTGGCCAGTTTTCCTGTGCTAATTTCTACTATTTTTGTTACCAGCTCACTAAAATTTATACCATGAACTTTTGCTGATTTTGGTACGAGTGAAGTTTCAGTCATGCCTGGTACTGTATTTACTTCGAGTAATTGCCATTGATTTTGATTATTTCGCATAACGTCTACACGTCCCCAACCTTTCGCACCTGTTGCTTTAAAAGCTTTCAGTGCTAATATTTTTAATGCTCTTTCATCTTCATCACTTAACCCTGAAGGGCAGTGATATTGCGTTGTGGTTGATTGATACTTTGCTTCATAGTCATAAAATTCACGAGGCGTTTCCATATGAATAGCAGGTAAAGCTTCGTGACCTAATATAGCCACGGTATATTCTGGACCATTAATCCATGCTTCAACTAAAATTTCATCATCGTATTCAAATGCAGCCGTTAATGCTTGATGTAACTCATCAGCTGTTTGAGCTTTTGCCATGCCAATACTTGAACCTTCATTTGCAGGCTTTACCATGACCATTTCGCCAAGTTTATTAAGTATCTTTACTGCTTGTTCTTCTTTGTAATCATTTTTATCAACAATAGCGTATGGCGCCGTTGGTAAGCCTTGCGCTTGGAAAACTTGCTTGCTACGAATTTTGTCCATAGAAAGTGCAGAGCCTAAAACATCAGAACCTGTGTATGGAATTCCCATATACTGCAAAGCACCTTGCACGCAACCGTCTTCACCACCTCGACCATGTAATGCTATAAAAACGCGGTCTATATTACGTTTTGTTAAATCCGTTAAACAAAAACCTTTTGTGTCAATTAACTCAACGTCAAAACCAGCTTCAAGTAATCCATCAGCCACTGCTTTCCCTGAATTGAGCGACACCTCACGTTCAGCAGAGTCTCCACCATATAAAACAGCTAGTTTTTGATTGTTAAGAGCCGTCATTTTCAGTTCCTTTCGACTTAACAGCTAATAACGGGCTTTGTATGATCTTACGAGCAATAACGCCAATGGTTCCTGCACCTTGAGTGATCACCATATCGCCATCTTGGAGTTGGGCGTTTAATAATTCTGCTAATTTTTCTGGGTCACTTACATATATCGGTTCAATTTGACCACGTTGACGAATACTACGCGCTAAACTTTTACTGTCAGCACTGCTAATAGGTGTTTCGCCCGCAGCGTAAACATCAAGTAAAAATAAACAGTCGACCTCAGAAAGTACTTCGACAAAATCTTCATATAAGTCACGAGTGCGAGAATAGCGGTGTGGTTGAAAGATCATAACTAATCGTTTTTCAGGCCAACCATTTCGCATGGCTTTAATCGTTGCTTTTACTTCTCGTGGATGGTGTCCATAGTCATCAATTAGCACCATTTCACCTTTCTCTGTCGATAAATTAGCGAGTTGTTCGAAACGTCTACCAATGCCCGCAAATTTTTGTAAAGCACTTACTATAGCTTCGTCTGGAACGCCTTCATCTGTTGCAACGGCAATACTTGCTAATGCATTTAATACATTATGTTCACCTGGCAAATTAACTGACATATCAATATCAACAAAACCTTCACGCTGTACAGTAAAGTTGCTTATACCACCATCTTGCTTAAAGTTTACCGCGCGTACATCAGCATCATCACTAAAACCATAAGTGATCACTTGGCGACTCATGCGTGGTAATAATTCACGTACTACTTCGTTATCGATACAAACTACGGCTAATCCGTAAAAAGGCAAGTTGTGTAAAAATTCAATATAAGTGTCTTTAAGTTTTTCAAAATCACCTTGGTATGTTTCCATGTGATCTTCATCTATATTGGTGATCACTGAAACCATAGGTTGAAGATGTAAAAATGAAGCATCACTTTCATCTGCTTCTGCAATTAAATATCGGCTTGTACCAAGACGTGCATTCGTACCTGCGCTATTTAATAACCCACCAATAACGAATGTAGGGTCTAAGTCACCTTCAGCAAAAATACTTGAAATCAAACTGGTTGTCGTTGTTTTCCCATGCGTTCCCGCAATAGCAACACCGTGTCGAAAGCGCATGAGCTCAGCGAGCATTTCTGCTCGGCGTACTACTGGGATACGTAATTTTTGAGCATTCAATAATTCTGGATTGTCGGCATTAATAGCTGTTGAAACCACAATAACGCTAGCGCCAATAATATTTTCTTCTGCATGTCCGATAGTAATTTCTGCGCCTAAAGTGGTTAAACGATTAACCACTTGATTTTCGCCAATATCAGAACCAGTAATTTTATAGCCTTCATTTAATAATACTTCAGCAATACCACCCATGCCTGCACCACCGATACCGACAAAGTGAATACACTTTACGCGGCGCATTTCAGGTACTTTTATAGGGGCTGTGTTATTTGCAATTTTGTTTTTCATTGTTGTTAATATCTTACTCATTAGTGAACTAACCCCGCGCAAGTATTTGCAACACGATTTGTCGCATCAGCGTGAGCAGCGTCATGTGCAGCTTTCACCATAGATTGCACGACACTGTCGGAAATAAAGAGACTGTTAAGCATTTGCGCTAAAGTTGTTCCGTTAAATTCTTTTTGTGGTAATAATTTTGCAGCACCACGGGAAACTAAATACATAGCATTTTTTGTTTGATGATCATCAACAGCATGAGGTAAAGGTACGAAAATAGCAGGCTTAGCCGCCATCGCTAATTCAGAAACGGTTAAAGCGCCAGCTCTGCAAATTACTACGTCAGCCCATTGATAAGCCGCTGCCATATCTTCAATAAATTCAGTTACTTTTACTTTGTCTTCAGCCATACCAAATTGTTGGTAATTGGCTAACACAGATGCCTGACTATCACGGCCCGTTTGATGCCAAACGTTTATATTTTGCAGGTGAATCTGTTTCAACGCTTGCGGTACAGTATCGTTTAATACTTTTGCTCCAAGGCTACCACCGACCACAAGCACTTTTTTACTACTCGTTGGGTGTTCAGGTACAACGGGTATTAAATCAGTTATCTCTTTACGTAATGGATTACCGACGACTTGATATTTAACATCTTTTCTAAATGCATTAGGAAAGGCACTTAGGACAGTTGTGGCTATCTTAGCTAAATATCTATTTGTCATGCCAGCAACTGCGTTTTGTTCATGTAGTACTAAAGGAATACGCATTAACCAAGCAGCAAAGCCACCGGGCGCACTAGCATAGCCTCCCATCCCCAAAACAACATCAGGCTTAACCTTACGTAATATTGAGATTGACTGTATGACTGACTGTAATAATTTAAAAGGTATTTTTAAGCGCTCTATCAAGCTTTTATTACGTACACCTGCAATATTAATAAATGAAATATCAAAACCGTGTTCAGGAACAATTTTGGCTTCCATTCGTTTTTCGGTGCCAAGCCAATGTATAGTCCATCCTTTCGCTTGAAGCATTTCTGCCACCGCTATACCTGGAAAAATGTGTCCACCCGTACCACCTGCCATCACTAATAAAGTAGGTGATTTCTCACTAGTTTTATCTTCAAATCCAGTCATATTGTTCGCCCTCCTTATGTTGTTCTGTTTTAGGTTTACTTGATGTTTTACCTGTTGTTTCACTTTGTTTCACTTTACTTTTTTTTAATTTTTTCTTGCTAGTGGCTTGAATGCTTTGCAAACGAATTTCATGATCTATTCTCATTAAGATAAACACAGCCATCGTCATGATTATCATTGAGCTTCCGCCATAACTTAATAGCGGCATGGTTAAGCCTTTAGTTGGCACAATACCGGCGCTTGCGCCCACATTTACCGCTGCTTGAAAACTCATCCAAATACCAATAGCGTAGGCAAAAAAACCTTCAAAATATTTCTCTTTTCGTACAGCAACCCTACCAAGGAGAAGTGCTTTGATGACTAAGAACATGCTCAATAATAAGATCACACTTACGCCGACAAAACCAAACTCTTCAGCCACAACCGCCATAACAAAATCGGTATGTGCTTCAGGTAAATATTCTAGTTTTTGAATACTATTACCTAAGCCTTGTCCAAATATTTCACCGCGACCATACGCCATTAATGATTGCGTTAATTGATAACCACTGCCAAAAGGGTCTTGCCACGGGTCTAAAAAGCCAGTAACACGCGCCCATCGATAGGGAGAAAAATATGCGAGCGCGGATAATAAACTAATGCCAACGCCAGATACACAAGCAAATTGCCATATTTTTGCTCCAGCTAAAAATAACAACCCAAAAGTGGTAACAAACATCACAATAATGGTGCCCAAATCGGGTTGCATTAAAAGTAATGCGCCAAGTACAGCAAAAACGACAAGAGGCTTAGCAAAACCTTTGACGTTTTCCATGACTTCTTCGCGGCGACGCACTAAGTAAGCGGATAAATAACAAAAGAAAAATAATTTTGCAGGCTCTGCCGCTTGAATAGTAATAGGACCAACCACAATCCAACGGGTTGAACCATTGACTGTTCGTCCTATGACTAGAACAACCATCAGCAATAAGATTCCAATCAGTAACAAATGTCCACTATGCTTTTGCCAAAGACTCATCGGTATACTCATCGTTACGACAGCAACCACTAAACTTAAGCATATATAAATAAAATGCCGTTCGACAAAGTGGAATGGGTCATTAAATAGGCGTTCAGCAACCGGCATTGATGAGCTAGCCACCATAATAAGACCAATCATATACATGCTAATAGCGAGTAATAAGTATGTGCGATCAAACGTTGCGGTACTTTTACTTTGATCTGCTGATAACCATTTTGGTAATTTAATATTGTCGAGGTGCGATAAGACTGATGTTGTCATTAGTTCATCTCCCTCAATGTTTGAGTTTCATTGTTTGAGGAAAGTGTATTAACTGCTCTAACGAAGAAATTACCGCGTTCAGCAAAGTTTTTAAACATATCAATACTGGCACAAGCTGGTGAAAGTAAAACGATATCACCCGATTTAACAATGTCATCAAGCGAGTTCACGGCTTCTTCAATAGTACTTACTTTACTAC
>OJGH01000366.1_pt1 | contig 11154 bp, 9 predicted proteins | sample 1594641 | NCBI WGS metagenome assembly OJGH01 (sample SAMN05416894, study PRJEB24817) | seawater metagenome | isolation source: Sea water | place: Canada:Atlantic | collected 2013-11 | reverse complement strand
TACGAGATAGGAGTCCGTCTCGTGGGCTCGGAGATGTGTATAAGAGACAGCCCCCTATTGAGGTACTAGATACCCGAACGCGACGTTGGCGCTCTGAATCGAGTATGAAAAAGCCGTCAGGCTTGATGGACTGGGAAGCCTTGTGCGACTTTCAGCATAATATTATTGGGAAAGACGCTGTAATAGTGGTGTCGGCCGCCCCCATTTATGGGGTGAAGTTTATAGAAGCTATTCAAAAGACTTTCACCTTCTTTGGCAAAGCACTTACTGTGGATGCTGAGAACTGGATGGCGCACAAAGGCACGGCGAATGTTATGTTGAATATTTTTCGACATTACAAAACGCCCCCTGAATTTATTATTCTGTCAGGTGACGTTCACTACTCGTTTGTATACGATGTACGATTACGTTTTCAGCGCAATAGCCCTCACATCACCCAATTCACCTGTAGCGGATTAAAGAACGCGTTTCCCGAAGGCTTAATTCGCTGGTTAGATAGGCTTAACCGTGTTTTCTACGGGCCAAAATCTGTGCTTAACGTGTTCACACGGCGCAGAAATATGTCGGTTACCGCCAGAGAACCATCATCAGGATACGGTGAGCTCTATAACGGCTGCGCCATCGGTATATTACAAATTTCACAAAATAGTACAGTTGTTGGCTGCAAAGCTTTGTTGAGCAACGGTAAAGAGGTAGAATTCCCGCCCTTAAAAGATGATTAGTTTGTACGAAAGAGGTTTTCATGAGTGATAATGCGCTGTCGATTGGCTTGTTCTACGGTTCAACAACCTGTTATACGGAAATGGCAGCGGAAAAAATTCAGGCACAATTAAATAGCTTGTTCGATGAAAACATTGTAGATGTTCACAACATTAAAGATGTGAGCTTAGGCAGGACCGCCGATTACGACGTCATTATCTTCGGAATTTCTACCTGGGACTTTGGTGAACTGCAAGAAGACTGGGAATCTCATTGGGAAGAAGCTCACCAGCTTAATTTGGAAGGTAAAACCGTAGCCTTGTATGGCATGGGCGACCAACTTGGTTACGCTGATTGGTTTCAAGATGCCTTGGGTATGCTGCACGATGCTATCGCCCCTTCCAACTGCACTATTATTGGCTATTGGCCCAATGAGGGTTATGAGTTCACAGCGTCTAAGGCATTAACTGAAGACAAGTCACACTTTTTAGGGCTCTCACTAGACGACGAAAACCAGTACGATAAATCAGAAGAACGTATTGCTGCATGGTGTGAACAACTGCTTATATCGTTAGCGGGTTAACTGTGACCCAAGGGCGCATACATCAAGACTTCTATCGCAATGGACCTAGCCATAGGGATGGCGCCGATGTCACTTTTCAAGATATTCGCAAACTGTTTAATTTTTCGAGTATCACCATTGGAAAATGGGTAACGGCTGATGAACAACAAATAGCGGCTAACCTGTTCTTCGACGCCTTGTATGATCTAGCCACCATTTTAAACGTTAACGAACAAGTGCTGTCTTTAAACGGCACATTATCGCTAGCTTTTGGCAGTGGCGGTCAAAAAGGCGCTAGCGCCCATTATAATAGTGCACGAAGACAGCTCGCACTGGCTAAGAATGCCGGTGCAGGCGCATTAAAAATCTATTACTATGCGATGCCCCAAGAAATGGCCGCCAGAGCCTTTGAGGCCTGCATTCAAGACCATACGATCAAAAACGCATTCTTAGTTCATGGAACAAAAAGATCAACAGAGGCTAGACTTGGCATTTATCCTCATGGTAATTTGCGTATAGCGCTCAATGAGTCGTTGATGTTGTATTTTTACCAATTAGGCGTCGCCATTTCCCACAAACAATCATAAGTTTGTTGTTTTACGATGGAAACTGAGCAATTTTTCAGCAACAAGTGTTAACGAGCACGCTGTTTTGTACAAAACCCTGTTTATTTTTGTTACAGGCAGTATACTAATGTGCTCGAACGTAACAGAAAAAAGAAGACGAGATGAAAAGAAAAAAGCATACCTCGGCCGAAGACGAGGCTCAGATTGATATGACCCCCATGTTGGACATCGTGTTCATCATGTTGATTTTCTTCATCGTAACGACCTCGTTCGTGAAAGAAAAAGGGTTAGATACAAACCGCCCAGAAGACAATCAGGCTAAAAACGATCAGCCTTCTAAAGCACTTTCTATTCGTATAGATGCCGATGGCACTATCATGATGGGTGGCCGTGAAGTTGATATCCGCCGTGTTGTTGCAAACACACAAACTTTTTTAGCGGAAAACAACACTGATTCAGCAGCTATTCAAGCTGATGAAGATACTGAACACGGTACAGTGGTAGAAGTAATGAATCAGGTTAAAGTAGCTGGTATCGCTAAAGTGTCGGTACTGGTTAAGAAAGGCTAGTTCTTTCGAAAGTTTTAAAAAGCCGCCTCTAGGGCGGCTTTTTCGTATCGGCCCTACTAGTAATGAAGTAATGGCTGATTTTATTCAGATAGCAGGCTGTACACGCATTCTCTCAACCTTTCAACACAATGTCTTTTCCAGATTTAACACCTTTATGTCACACGCACCAACATTAAAGTCTGGTCTTTTTTCTATCACTTGCCATCTTTGTCACAATACTAAATAAGTTACTGATATTAAAAATAGTACCAAAAATACTGCCTACTGAGAGGGCGTACATAAGCCCTAGTGTTTCTGCGAGCAAAAAATATCGTCTTATTTTGTCTGTTTCCTTTAAGACAATTGAGCCTATCGTAAAAATGAGGGATGACGCATAGGCGATAAAAACATTCCAGTCATGGTGCAGAATAAACCACTCATACAGCAAGAATAGGATATTGGCGGCCACGAAGATAAACAGAACCCATCGACTACGATTTTTAATAGCAATGAAATTACGTAACCCCGCTAAGCAAGTACCCACGCCGGCAGCCATGGCATCAAGCATAAAGAAGTGCACGCTTAAGCTCAGCAAAGCAAAGGCAGAGATAAACAAATAGCGCTCAACTCTATTTTGTCTATAACCTATAAAATTGAGTACGACGGCAATAGCACCGAACGCTTCAGCTACAATCAACATGTCTTACTACCTGCGTTAAAAACGTAAATAAAAATCGCGGCAAAGCGCTTTAAAATGACTTGAGTAATCTCCGGTTTCATCTCTAATTACCAGATTCTCAATGACGCTTTTTTTGTGTTGTTTACTCATACAAAATACCGTCACATAAGGGGAGTGTTGGTCATTGTGCTGCACTTTTAATATACGATTTGTGGCTAAGCCTATTTCAGCAGCTAAGTCTGTAATTTCGCTCTCCCGAGTAAAAGGATAAAGGCAATAGAACTCACCCGTACTGGTAAGGTGCTCAATGACAAATGAAAATAGATGCGCTGGAGTAAGTGAAACCGTTTGCCTAGCCTGTTCTCTAGTGTCACTTTGCGAATTGTAGGCATGACTATGGCCTTTTACCTGCTCGAAATAGGGCGGATTAGACACGATAAAATCGAAAGTGTTATCCGCTGCTAAGTCGGACAACTTGGTGTGCTGCACCGTTATTTTTGTTGGCCAGGGCGAAGCCCCTACGTTTGCGCTTGCTTGCAGTGCTGCGCCTTCGTCGATATCGATAGCGGTGATTTTTGCCGATGCTAAAGACTGTTGCGCCATCATTAGCGCGAGAATGCCCGTGCCAGTGCCTATATCAAGAATATGCGCACTTTGATTAGGCTTAGCCCAACTACCTAAAATCATACTGTCGGTATTTACCTTCATGGCACAATTGGTTTGATTAACAACAAATTGCTTGCAGCGAAACATGGTGGTTCTCTTTATGTTTTTGTTTGTGTTTTCTAGAACGTGATGCTCTAACGCTACCACTTTTGCCTTGTCATCATGTTTCTTGCTACATCGGCAGCATGCACTGGGCGGTATTTTTTCAACGGCCCTTGCATCAGCATTTTCCAAGCAGGTGCAGTTTTTTGTGCCACATCTTCAAGAGTGCGAGATTCGCTTCGCGCACCTAATAACAGTGAGGGACGTACTGCTGCCGCATGTGGAAGCTGAGGCATGCGCATTATCGCGTTTTCCAACTCGCCTTTCACCCGTAAATAAAAGTTACTGCTTTTCGCATCAGCCCCAACCGACGAGATCCATACAAAACTGCCAGTTCGCTGTGCTCGAGTCAGTTGAGCGGCAATATGCACGTATTCAAAATCAACCCGTCTAAACGCCGATTTAGAGCCGGCTTGCTTAAGTGTGGTACCTAAACAGCAATACACGTGATCGACACCAAAATACCCTTGGTAGTCTTGCAGGTTATCAAAATCGATAACCACGGGTTTCAACCTTTTATACGGATCGCCGAATTGATTAGACTGCAGCGGCTTTCTTACCAAACAGGTCACTTCGCTATAGCGACGGTCCTGTAAAAGTATATTTACCAACGTTCGTCCCACTAATCCGGTCGCTCCTAGCACCATTGCGGTTTTCATACTTAGTACCTTGTATCCTAAGACAGTTTCTCTACAATCAACTATTCGACAGTTAAAAATATGCAGATAAAAATGAAAAAAGCCCTTTTAATAGGAGCCGCTATGCTCTCTACCGCTGTACAGGCCGAACCGCTCGATATTGAGCGTATTTTCGCTTCTCCTTCCCTTGATGGCAATGCGCCTCGTGCACTTAAAGTTTCTCCTGATGGAGAAAGAGTTACGTTTCTAAAAGGAAAACAGACCGATTATGAACGTCTCGATTTATGGGAATACCATATAGACAGTGGCGAAACCCGCCTTCTATTTGACTCTAATGACCTTCAAAGTGGCGAAGAAGTGTTAAGCGACGAAGAGAAAGCCCGTCGCGAACGTATGCGCTTATCTGGCTCGGGCATTGTAAGCTATCAGTGGTCTGCAGACGGAAAAGCGCTTCTTTTCCCGCTAGGTGGCGACGTGTATTACCACAAGCTCGGCGAAAAAGGGGCAAAGCAACTTCTTGATACCGACGTATTCGAGACTGATATTAAGCTTTCTCCTAAAGGAAATTACATTTCTTTCATTCGCGACCAAAACTTGTTTGTAAAACATATTGAGTCGGGCAAAGAAACCGCCATCACAAAAGAAGGCGGCGGTAACATTAAATTTGGTATGGCCGAATTCGTTGCTCAAGAAGAAATGGGCAGAATGACTGGTTACTGGTGGTCACCTGATGAAAGCTTTATTGCATTTACCAAAGTAGATGAAAGCCCTGTAGATGTCATTTCTCGTTCAGAAATTTATGCCAACGACATTAAAACCATTGAACAAAAATACCCAAAAGCAGGCACCAACAATGTACTTGTTGAGCTTGCTATTCAAAACATCAATAACGGTGCACGTAGATGGGTAGACTTAGGCGAAGACAAAGACATTTACCTTGCCCGCGGTAAGTGGATGCCTAACAGTGAAACCTTTACCTACCAATGGCAAACTCGCGACCAACAGACTCTTGAGCTGCGAGCGTATAACGTTCCAACAGAAAAGCAGGAAGTGTTGTTAAGCGAAACCAGTAACACATGGGTTAACTTACATAACGATTTATACTTTTTGTCTGACTCAGACCAGTTTATTTGGGCCTCTGAGCGAGATGGCTTCAAGCACCTTTACCTTTACGAGAACAACGGCAAGTTAGTACGTCAGTTAACTCAAGGCGATTGGGTAGTTGATAACATTGAAGCGGTTGATGCCAAGAGCAATCGAATTTACTTCGCGGGCCGTAAAGATACACCGCTTGAAAGCCACGCCTATTCGGTATCCTTAAACGGTGGCGATATTTCACGTATTACCAACGAAGGCGCTTATCACAGTGTGTCGTTCAGTAAAGATGCCTCCATTTTTATCGACCGTTTCTCTACCATTAACTCACCTGCCCAAGTGAGTTTAAATGATGCTTCTGGCAAGCGTATTACATGGCTTGAAGAAAATAAGGTTGAAGAAGGCCACCCGCTATATCCCTACATGGACACGTGGACTAAACCTGAATTTGGCGACATTACCACCAAAGACGGCGCCATCTTAAAGTACCGTATTTACAAACCTGAAAACCTTGAGAAGAAACACCCTGTTATTGTGTATCTTTACGGTGGCCCACACGCGCAAGTTGTGACGAATAGCTGGGCAGGTAATCGTGGGTTACTGATGCAGCATTGGGTAGATAAAGGCTATGTGGTGTTTACCCTTGATAACAGAGGCTCTAACTACCGTGGAAAGGCATTTGAAGATCCTATCTACAAGAAAATGGGCTTTGTCGAAGTTGACGACCAAGTGGCTGGTGTTGAGTTCTTGCGAACCCTACCTTATGTCGATGCTAAGCGTATTGGTGTTCATGGCCACAGTTATGGCGGTTACATGACGCTAATGACCATGTTTAAAGCGGGCGACTACTTCCAAGCAGGTGTGTCTGGTGCTCCAGTTACCGACTGGCGCTTGTACGATACGCATTACACCGAACGCTATATGGGCAACCCTAAAACCGATGATGATGCATACACAGCCTCTTCCGTCTTCCCTTACGCGAAAGACTTAAAAGGTGACTTACTTATTTATCATGGAATGGCTGATGATAACGTGTTGTTTACTCACTCTACTATGCTATACAAACACCTTCAAGATTTGGCAATTCCATTTGAAACCATGGATTACCCAGGTAAGAAGCACAGCATTCGTGGTAAGCAAACGGGTATTCACTTGTACAAAACCATTACTAACTTCTTCGACAGAAATTTAACGCCTGAGCAATAAGGTGTTTAATTTTAGGCGTTGAGAAAAACGGTAAATAAAAAAACGGCGGGGCTTTTAAAAGCACCGCCGTTTTTATTTATACTTCACTTTCACTATTTCAAACCGCTGTGAAACACCAGCCGTTCATAAATATAGAATTAAGCAAACATCTGATTGGCAAGATTCTTTTGTACATCTTGCGCAGATGCTTTACTTAACTCAATTTCAATAGCGTCACTTTTACCTGATAACCATATTTTTAGTTCTGCATCGGTATCGAAGTGACCTGCCGTTTCTACCACAAACTGGGTAATCGACTTATAAGGAATAGAATGGTAATTAACCTTTCTGCCCGTTAGTCCTTGCTTATCAATAAGAATTAAACGCTTATTAGTAAATACGCTTAAATCTCTTACTAGTTTAAATGCTGCGGTGACGGTTTCATTTTCTGCCAATATGGGGGAAAGTTCTTCATTTACCGCTTCAGCACTGGTTTCACTAGCGTTACCTAGCAAGGTGTCAAATAAGCCCATTTTATTCTCCTAAACAGACACGAGTTTTGTAAGCCACTGTACACGATGAGCAAGGGGCTTAGGCTTGTCTAAGGCAAAACCTTGACCATAGTCTACCTGTAATGCCTTTAGTACATTTGCCGTTGCGGTATCTACCACAAACTCCGCCACCGTTTGCTTACCCATACTGTGAGCAATGTTATTTATCGCGGTAACTGTAGCATGATCAATCGGATCGTGAACAATATTTCGAACGAAGGACCCGTCAATCTTGACGTAATCAACATCCAAGTTTTTAAGGTAAGTGAACGACGACATACCCGCACCAAAATCGTCAAGCGCAAAGCTACATCCTATTTCCCGAAGAGTAGAAATAAAGTGTTTAGCCGCACTTAAGTTAGTCACTGCTGTGGTTTCTGTGATTTCAAAGCAAATTTTTTCTAACGGTACTGAGGTGCCTTGAAGCCGCTGGGTAATTTTCATTAAGGTGATTTCATCACCAAGGGTAATTCCTGACAAATTTATCGCCACTTTAGCCACATTGTCTACATGCAGCGGATTAGCCTCTAATGTCTTTAATGTATTGTCTACTACCCAGTAGTCTACTTTGTTCATCAAGCCATGACGCTCGGCAAGGGGAATAAATAAACCTGGACTAATAAGTGTGCCATCACTTCCGGTTAACCGTAGCAAAATTTCATAGTGTTCAAGGCCGCGGTTATCGTCTTCAGTTATGCCATTAAGCGGCATAATGGCTTGGCTATATAATTCAAATCCATCGAACTGCAGCGCTTTGTGCAGGGTGTGTAATACGTCATTTTCGCTGCTATCCATGCCTAGCTGAGCATCTTGAGCGTGATAGACAAAGTATCTATTTCTTCCTAAATGCTTGGCCTTATAGCACGCATTATCAGCAGCCTTAATAAGTTCTGCCGCATTATGCTCTTGAGGATTTATTTCAATGACACCAATGCTCGCCCCAACGAAAAATAACTTATCTTCATACATAAACCGGTATGTAGAGATAGCCTTTAACAGCTTATCGAGCTTAATCTTTACCTTATCGAGAGGCTGTTCGTGATAAATAATACAAAACTCATCGCCACCTATTCGGGCAAGTAAATCTTTGTCGCTAATGTGCTGCCGAAATATAGTAGACACTTCTTGAAGTAACTTATCGCCAGCGGGGTGACCACAGCTGTCGTTCACCAACTTAAACCTGTCCATGTCAATAAAGCACATTACGCCAGGGTTAGTAGTATCAGCCGAGATGAGTGAAGGGTATATGGCAGTGACGTTATCTCGGTCTATTTCTGCGTTAATAGCAGGTATATTAGCCGCATTGGCCTCTAAAATTTCACGTAGTTGCTTATCGAAAGCATAGCGGTTGAGTAGACCCGTTAATTGGTCGTGGTTAGCTTGATACGCCACTTCAGCTTGTAACTCTTGCTCTTTTGTCACATCTCTAGCTATACCTTCTACCGCAATAAGCGCTCCAGATTCATCTAATATAGGGGTATCTGAAAACTCTAGCACCAACTCTGTACTATCAGAACTGCAGTAGTGAACCAGATAAGGCGCAGGTTTTACCCCCTGCCCCGATTTCATTCGTATATCGAAAGTCTCATCAGGTATTTTCCTTACCAGTCGAGACTCTTTTTCGATGAAATAATCTGGGGTAAACCCTAAAATAGTGCTAATTCCAGCACTCACATAGATAAACTTATGGTCAGCGGTTTTGGTATAAACGAAGTGCCTGTGCATGCCATCTACCAGCCTACGATAACGCTCTTCACTCTGCTTGAGCGCTTGCTGAGCTTTGAATCTTTCTGTGACATCTCTTGCGGTTAAAGCAATGTTATCCCCTGCTTTAACCACTTGTACCTTCAGCCATTCAGGCGCAACCTTGCCTCCCTCGATAGAGATATACTCTTCAAAGGGCGTGTTGTTTGTTGCCACCTTCTTGATACAGTTGAACAGTTCGGCTTTACCTAGAAACGCTAACTGGTCTTTCAGTGTTTTAGCGCCTAACTCTGAGCATGCTCCACGAAATAGAAAGCGACTATAGCGATTCGCTTCAACTAACTCATAATCACTGCCGGTAGGCCGATAAATAACTAACGCATCTAATGAGGCCTCACTTGCCGTAAGGTAGCGCTTTTGACTAATCGATAGGCGCACCGCACCTTTCATTTGCTTATGAAAAATCCAGCTGGCCAATGCCGACATGAAAAGCCCTATTACCGCAACTAATACACCAGCACTATAACGCCCCACTTCGGTCTGCATAGACAGCGAAAACTGACGACCTATAAATGAGAAAGGCTCAGTAGTAATAACGGTTCCATCATTAACCAACTCCCCATTGCTAAACAGGGTGTGCCCCGAGTCTCGAAGCGCAAAATTAAACTGAGGACCTTCTAGCTCGCCTAGCATAACGCCCAAAATAGTTTGCGCATCAAAGCCCGCCAATAAGTACCCGTGATTAAGTTCTTGAGGGCTAATAGAGCGTCCAACAACAATATGGTAGTGACCCGTTGCTGACGAATGTACCAATGTGCTCGCCAACGATTCAGCCAGAGCGGGAATAGTTAGCCCTACCGACGCGAGTGGCTGACCGATAAGTTCGTTCGATAAGCGGGTTTTCATTCCATGGGAGGGCGTAGCAACCCATTGAATAACGCCGTTTTGATCAGCAAATGTTAGCGAACTATAGCCGCGCTGCATCCCCATCAACGACATTGCTTGCGCATTAAACCAATCTACCTGGTTGGGCGCAAAGGTTGGCCAGTTACGCATTAAATTGTGAACGGCTTGGATGCGTTCGGTAGAGAATACTTCCAAGCTAATTTTTACCTGTTCCGCAACTGACTGGGCTTTTGAAATCCGCACCCGTTTGTCTTCTTTGTCGAGATAGACACCCGCTGAGACAAAAAGTATGGAAAGAAACACGAACAGCACTAAGGGGAGTCCGTAAATTCGGTGGGTAACTCTTGATTGCATTACAATTACCTCTCATTCGAGAGGCTGGGACTATAAACCGCGAATATGAATATTTTATGAATTAGCCTTTTTGTATTTAAATGGTAGGGTATACCTTTACTTATTGATGACTACGTTTAAATAAACGTGTTTCTAATGCAGATACAAGGCGTTACTCATGCACCCTAGTGAAACGGAACTGTCCTACTCGGCCATAACTCAAGCGTATGACAGAATTAAAAATCACGTAAAGCGCACACCCATTATGGAGTCGAGCCTGTTAAATAAGTGGATGGGACATCGCATTCTGTTTAAAGCCGAATGCTTGCAAACTATAGGGGCGTTTAAGCTGCGTGGTGCAATGAATTTCTTATCGCACTTAGATGAACGTGGTGAACTGCCTAAAAAAGTGGTGGCAAATAGTTCAGGCAATCACGCCCAAGCCGTGTCTTATGCGGCCGCAAAATATGGCATTCCTGCGACTATTTTTGCTAGTGAAACCATTTCTCCTATTAAAGCAGCGGCCACTGAAAGTTATGGGGCAACACTTAAGTTGTTCCCCACCCGCCAAGAAGCAGATATCGCCGTGGCCAATGCAGCCGAAGAAGAAGGGACTGTGTGGATCCCACCTTTCAACCATCCAGACATAGTAGCAGGTCAAGGCACCGCGGCCATGGAAGCCCTCGAAGATACAGGAAAGGTAGATGCTATCTTTGCCCCTTGTGGCGGTGGCGGCTTGTTATCAGGCACATTGCTTGCGGCCCGTGCGTTACAACCCGATGCGTTAGTGATTGGGGCTGAACCACTGGCTGCCAACGATGCATCTCAGTCATTGCAGCAAGGCGAAATAGTTGCGCTTGATGCTCCGCCGGTAACCCTTGCAGACGGCGCAGCAACTGTCTCTTATACACATCTGACGC
>OJGH01000364.1_pt1 | contig 11217 bp, 8 predicted proteins | sample 1594641 | NCBI WGS metagenome assembly OJGH01 (sample SAMN05416894, study PRJEB24817) | seawater metagenome | isolation source: Sea water | place: Canada:Atlantic | collected 2013-11 | reverse complement strand
TACGAGATAGGAGTCCGTCTCGTGGGCTCGGAGATGTGTATAAGAGACAGGGTGCAGGCATAGGTTTCGGTGCGGTCGTGCGTGGTAAAGACAGCGAGAAATCACTCACTCAACATTTACAAGATGTAGAGCCTGAAGATCTTATTAAATATGGTTTGATCCCTGAATTCATTGGTCGTTTACCTGTTGTAGCAACATTGACAGAGCTTGATGAAGACGCGTTAATTCAAATATTACAAGAGCCTAAAAATGCGTTAACTAAGCAATTTGGCGCTTTATTTGATATGGAAAACGTTGAACTAGAGTTCAGAGAAGATGCGCTTATTGCTATTGCTCATAAAGCAATGGTACGTAAAACGGGTGCACGTGGTTTACGTTCAATTGTTGAAAGTGTATTACTTGAAACAATGTACGAGCTACCATCAATGGATAACGCGATAAAAGTTGTTGTTGATGAGACTGTAATAAAAGGCGAATCTAAACCTATTATTATTTATGAAACACCACAGGAAAAAGTAGCGAGCGAATAGTCATTCCTCCACATCTTTTAGCTATATCGATAAAAAGAGTTATATGACAATCGTCATTTAACTCTTTTTTTTTGTCTATCCGTTGAAAGCTTTACTAAAATCCCCATATACTTTTTAACTGCAATTTTTTCCTTACTGATTTTCGAGAGAGTAACCTATGACCGAAGAGTTATCTGGTATCAATGAAATTCCCGTTTTAGCCTTACGCGACGTTGTTGTGTATCCCCAAATGGTGATCCCATTATTTGTCGGTCGCGAAAAATCTATACGCTGTTTAGATATCGCGATGGAAGCTGATAAACAAGTTTTTCTTGTTGCGCAAAAAGATGCTGCCGTTGACGACCCTACAGCAGAAGATGTTTACCGTGCAGGTACCATTGCAACAATTTTGCAAATGTTAAAGTTACCTGACGGTACAGTAAAAGTATTAGTTGAAGGTGCACGTAGAGCACGCATAACTGATTTTGTTGAAACACAAGAGTATTTCACTGCTAATGTTGAATTTCTTGATGTAGAAACTGTTAATGAAGACGACTGTGAAGTGTTAGTTCGCTCTGCTATTTCTCAGTTTGAAGGGTATGTAAAACTTAATAAAAAAATCCCACCAGAAGTACTGACTTCTGTTTCTGGTATTGATGATGCAGAACAGTTAGCTGATACCATGGCAGCACATATGCCATTAAAATTAGCTGAAAAACAAAAAGTATTAGAAATTGAAAATGTTGCTCAGCGTCTAGAATACCTAATGGCACTGATGGAAGGCGAAATTGACTTATTACAAGTTGAAAAGAAAATTCGTACACGTGTTAAAAAGCAAATGGAGAAAAGTCAGCGCGAATATTATTTGAATGAGCAAATGAAAGCGATTCAAAAAGAATTAGGTGATGACGAAGAAGGTTCAAACGAAGTTGAGCAAATTGAAAAGCAAATTGAAGAAGCTCAAATGCCAGAAGAAGCTAAAGAAAAAACTTTAGCCGAAGTTCGCAAATTAAAAATGATGTCACCGATGTCAGCAGAAGCAACAGTGGTTCGTTCATATATCGATTGGATGATCAGTGTTCCTTGGAAAAAACGTAGCAAATTAAAACGTAACTTGAAATTAGCCCAAGATACTTTAGATAAAGATCATTATGGTTTAGATAAAGTCAAAGAACGCATTTTAGAGTACCTAGCGGTTCAACAGCGTGTTACTCAGTTAAAAGGACCCATTCTTTGTTTAGTTGGCCCTCCTGGAGTGGGTAAGACGTCTTTAGGGCAATCAATTGCTAAGTCAACGGGCCGTAAATATGTACGTATGGCGTTAGGTGGTGTACGTGATGAAGCTGAGATTCGTGGTCATCGTCGTACTTACATTGGCTCATTACCTGGTAAGTTAATACAAAAGATCGCAAAAGCGGGTGTTAAAAATCCACTGTTTTTGTTAGATGAAATAGATAAAATGGCGTCTGATATGCGTGGCGATCCGGCTTCTGCTTTATTAGAAGTGCTTGATCCGGAACAAAACACGACTTTTAACGACCACTATCTTGAAGTTGATTATGATTTATCAGACGTAATGTTTGTAGCTACTTCTAATAGTATGGATATTCCAGGACCTTTACTTGACCGTATGGAAGTTATCCGTTTATCGGGTTACACCGAAGACGAAAAACTTAATATTGCAAAAGATCATTTAGTGGATAAACAAATTGGACGTAATGGTTTAAAAGAAAAAGAAATTTCAATTGAAGATAGCGCAATAATGGGCATTATTCGTTATTACACTCGTGAAGCGGGTGTTCGTGGTCTAGAGCGAGAAATTTCAAAGTTATGTCGTAAAGCGGTAAAAGCGATTTTATTAGACAAAACATTGAAAAAAGTAACGATCAATCAAGATAACTTATCAGAGTTTCTTGGTGTACAACGATTTGATTATGGTAAAGCTGATAGTGAGAATAGAATTGGCCAAGTGACTGGTTTAGCGTGGACATCAGTAGGTGGTGAATTATTGACCATAGAAACAGCTTCTGTTCCAGGTAAAGGTAAGCTGACTTATACCGGTTCATTAGGTGATGTAATGCAGGAATCTATTCAAGCCGCGATGACAGTTGTGCGTAGTCGAGCTGATAAATTCCGTATTAACAAAGATTTTCATGAAAAACGTGATATTCATGTCCATGTACCTGAAGGAGCTACACCGAAAGACGGGCCAAGCGCTGGTGTCGGAATGTGTACTGCATTAGTTTCTAGCTTAACGGGTAATCCGGTAAAAGCAGATGTTGCTATGACAGGCGAAATTACATTACGAGGTGAAGTACTTCCGATCGGCGGCTTGAAAGAAAAATTATTGGCTGCACATCGTGGTGGCATTAAAACAGTCATTATTCCAAAAGAGAATGAACGCGATTTGGAAGAAATTCCTGACAATGTTAAAGGTGACCTTGCTATCCATCCCGTTAAATGGATAGAAGAAGTGTTGGATATCGCATTAGAACACCCAGTAGAAAAATTCAAATTAGCTGACTAAGTTGAGAAAAACTGGTGTTTTTTTAGCAAATAAATGAAAAAACTGCAAAAAAATACCAAAAAACAGTAATTAGTGCTTTTCAAACGCTGAAACTGTGGTAAGTTAATGACGCTGATAACGCTAGACCCCTATATATACATAGGGTTTAGCGAAAATAAAAATAAATAATAAATTTTATTTTCTTAAACACAGTGCTTGATGTTCAAAAAGAAGCTCACAATAAAAGCTTCCGCAGGACGCTAAAACAAATGATGGCACTGAATAATAACAATTGAAGGGGAATACTTGTGAACAAATCTCAACTAATCGAAAAAATCGCTGCTGGTGCAGATATCTCTAAAGCTGCTGCTGGCCGTGCATTAGACTCATTTATTGATGCTGTTACAGAAGAATTAAAAAGTGGTGAGCAAGTAGCTCTAGTTGGTTTTGGTACTTTCTCAGTACGTGATCGTGCAGCACGCACTGGTCGTAACCCACAAACGGGTGCAACTATCCAAATCGCTGCAGCTAAAATCCCAGCATTCAAAGCTGGTAAAGCATTAAAAGATTCAGTTAATCCGTAAGGATAGCGTGAATATATAATTATCTATTGAGTTTTTAGATAAATCATAAAAACCTTCTTAATCGAAGGTTTTTTCATTTTAAACCTTCCATATACAACTCCATCTAAAACACCACGTATCATTTTATTTTCAAAGTAACGTAGATATTACTTTTGAATTGACCTATTAATAATTCGCGATGAAACTAGTATTTAAGTTGTTAGATAAAATTTATTTACATTTTAATTATCACAACGGTGCAAAGCTGAACGACTTTTATTGAATATATTAAATTGTACGTGTCGTTATGAAGGCTAAGAATTGATTAAATAAACGAAAACACCATTTTTTAAGTCTCTTTTTCATATATATAACAATAAACATAATTTAATCTTCGTCTGCTACTTCAAGGTCAGTGATGCTTCTGATAGAATCCTGAACAAAGATATATCTGTCGTAATCAATAGAGAAAAAGATGTTAGAAAATATTCGAGAAGGTTCACAGGGATGGATTGCAAAATCTATACTAGGTTTAGTTATTTTAACTTTTGCTTTAGCGGGAATTGGTAGTTATACCAACTCAGTAGACTCATCTGTTGCTGACGTTAATGGTGAAAAAATTTCACAAGATGCTTTTAATAAAGCATACCAAGCGCAACGTAATCGTATGGCACAGCAATTTGGTGATATGTTCGAAACATTGTCAGCAGATGCAAACTATATGGCTAATTTCCGTAATGGCGTTTTAGACAATTTAATTAATGAAAAACTCATTGATCAAAGTACAGTTAATATGTCTATTCGTGTGTCTGACGAGCGTATTAAAACGACGATACGCGATATGACTGAATTTCAAGTTGATGGCGTTTTTGACAATAATCGTTATTTAGCATTGATTAATCAAGCTGGTTTCTACCAATCATCTGATTTTCGTGATTACTTACGTGTAGAAATGACTCGACGTCAATTAACACAAGCTGTACTAGCAAGTGAATTTAATTTGCCGTACCAAGAAAAACTGATGAATACCTTACAGGACCAGAAACGTAATGTTCGCTTTGCGACAATTACTGCTGAACAGTTTAAAGCGGGTATTGAATTAACTGATGATGAAGTTAACCAGTATTACTTAGCAAACCAAGCGCGTTTTGAAAACCAAGAGAAAGTAAAACTTAATTATATTACGCTTGATGTTACCGATATTGCAAAAACTGTTGAAGTTACAGACGCTGACGTTAAAGCTTATTATGAAGAGAATATGGCAAGTTTCCGTAAAGACGAACAACGCCGTGTTGCTCATATATTAATTGAATTTAATGATGATGAAGCAGCAGCAAAATCAAAAATTGAAGCTTTATTAGTGCGTATTAATGCCGGTGAAGATTTCGCTACTTTAGCTAAAGAAAGTTCAGAAGATACTTTCAGTGGTGAAAATGGCGGCGATTTAGATTGGATTGAACGTGGTGCTATGGGGGATGCGTTTGACGAAGGCGCTTTTGCTTTAACAGAAGTTAACAGCGTAAGTGCCGTAGTTCAAAGTGACTTTGGTTTTCATCTAATTAAATTAACTGATTTAAAAGCAGAGCAAGTACAGGCTTTTGATGATGTTAAAGATGAACTTCAGGCAAAAGTAAGTAATGAAAAAGCTCAAGATAAGTTTTTTGAATTACAACAAGAGATGGCACGTTTAAGTTTTGAATCTCCTGATAGCTTAGACGAAGCAGCTGATTCTATTGATGCAAAAGTCGTTACAACAGATTGGTTAAGTAAATTTGGTAATGTTGCACCATTTAATAACGCTAAAGCAATTGAAGCAGCTTTCTCTGATTTAGTATTAGAGGAAAACCTAAACTCAGATATTATCGAAATAAGCGATACTTTATCGATTGTTATTCGTTTAGAAGAATACCAAGCCGCAGAAGTTAAGCCGCTTACTGAAGTTTCAGCGCAAATTAGTGAGACATTAATTGCTCAGAAATCTACAGAAAAAGCGCAAACTACTGCAGAATCTTTACTTGTTTCATTTAAAGCAGGTAATGATATCGTTGATCAATTGACAGCAATTAATGCTGTATTTGTTGAGAAGTCTGATGTTGCTCGTTCTGGTAGTGATCTTGATGCTAGTTTAAGTCGTGAAGCATTTAAGTTACCTCACCCAACTGAAGGTATGATTTCAGCAACTACGGTTACATTAAATAATGGCGATTTAGCCTTACTTGAAGTTCAATCTGTGATTGCTAGTGATGTTGAAAAAGATAATGACCCTAGAATGGCTCAACAACAAACTCAACAACTTGCACAATCAGCTTACCAAAGTTTTGTTGAAGCGCTGAAAGTTGACGCTGAAATTACTCGTACAGCAATAGCTGCACCCGTTTCTCAATTTTAAGTCGCTTAGTAAGATAAAGTATAACAAAGGCTAATCAGCACTAAGCGTTGTTAATCTTTGAAAAATAAAAGGCTGCAAATTAATTTGCAGCCTTTTTAGTTTTCACGTTCAAAAAAGATAGAGCTATGCATTCATCGTTACTGACCAAATATTTGGTTGAGTTAAAAAAACATAATCACTCATTACCAATATTAGATCTTGCTTGTGGAAGTGGTCGAAATGGTTTGTTTTGTGTTGAGAAAAACTTACCCGTTGTTTTTTCTGATGTTCGAACGCAGGCATTAGACGATGTTAAGCAAACGATGAATAATGACTTTGATAAATACTCATCAATATTAGGTAAATTTTGGGAAGTTGATTTTGAGATCAAGAATGCTAATCCGCTCGCTGAAAACAGTTACAGTACAGTAATGGTTTTTCGTTATCTTCATCGTCCGCTTATTGATAAAATTAAAGCAGCGGTTGCTCCCAATGGTTTAGTGGTCTATGAAACCTTTACGGTTGCGCAAGCTGAGTTAGGACGACCTAAAAACCCTGAGTTCTTATTAAAAGTAGGAGAGTTAGCCGAATACTTTTCTGATTGGCAGGTGTTACATTATTTTGAAGGAACAAAAACTTCTGACACGGGAAGTAACAACCAAGCGGTAGCACAAATAGTTGCTCGGAAACCTGTCTAAAATGGTAAATAACAGCTAGCAAAGTACAAAATTTGCGTATTTATTCTCATAGGTATGTACAATGTTTATTTTATTCCTTTGTAAATCTCATTATGTATATTGATCCTAAGTGGCGCGTTTTAACAGTTGGAGATGGCGATCTTTCTTTTTCAGCATCATTATTGAAACATCACCAGCCACACCAATTAACTGCAACCATATACGACAGTCTAGATTGCTTAAATGAAAAGTATGGAGATGAATATTATCGTCAACTCCAGAAAAAAAGTTGCCAAATAATTACAGGATTCGACGTAACAGATAAAAGTACTTGGGGGGAACTTAACCATAAATCATTTGATGTTGTTATTTTTCAGTTTCCTTTATTACCAGCCTTTCCTTCTCATAAAGCTTTCCAAGCGCAGTGCGAAAACTTCAGTGTTAACACCTTAAATAGAGTTTTACTCAGGAAATATTTATTAAACTGTTTTGAACACTTTCTTAATGAAAATGGCGCAAATTTAGCGCTTATAACTTCCAAGAATGTAAAACCATATCGAGAATGGGACATTGAAAGATCGTTGATACGTAATACCGATATTAATTATATTGGGAGACATTTTTTTGATATCACTAAATTTCCTGATTATAAAGTCAGGAATGTAAATAGGGATACACATGTCAAATCAACTCAAGGCACTACCTATATTTACAGCATGGATTCTTTAGAGGGCTGTAAAACTATTTTTGACAATGTTAGCGATGATTATATTACCTATAATCGTCCTAGCAGGGTGCCTGAACACAAAACATGTCAAGTTTGTAGAACAGGTGCTTTTGCCAATGAACGGGACAAAACAATGCATTTAGCTTCGAAGAAACATCACCAGATGTTTGAGTATGAAGCGCAGTGGTCATTATTTTTGCAACAAGAAGAAATTAATAATTAGAATTAAATTGGACGAATGAATATGCATAAGAAAAAAGTATTAATCCCATTGCCTCATTATGGTTGTGATCCCTCTGAAGTTGCTATTCCTTGGTTATTACTTAATGAAAAACAGTTTGAAATAACCTTCATTACCCCTGATGGCAATATCGCGATCACCGATGATATTATGTTAACAGGGAGAAGTTTGGGTCTACTAAAGCCTATTTTACAGGCTCGCCAAGATGCTGTTGATGCCTACCGTCAAATGGAAAAGTGTCTAGCGTTCAACAACCCTTTAAAATACACAGATGTTAGTGCTGATGATTTTGATGGATTGTTATTACCTGGTGGGCATGACAAAGGTGTTAAAGAGTATTTAGAGTCAGACATATTACAAAAGTTAGTCGTAGATTTTTTTAATGAAAATAAACCTGTGGCAGCTGTTTGCCATGGTGTTTTAATTCCAGCTAGAAGTATTGATGAAAAAACACAAAAATCAGTTATTCATCATTATAAATGTACTGGGCTATTAAAGCGTCAGGAGCTTACGGCTTATAATTTAACACGACTTTGGCTAGGGGATTATTATTTAACTTACCCCAAAACGACAACTGAAGATGAACTAATCGCAGCGCTTGCCTGTAAAACGCAGTTTATTGAAGGGAAGTTTCCGCTATTTCGAGATAACTTACAAAATCTATCACGTGGCCATATTGTGAGAGATAGGAACTATTTGTCAGCCCGTTGGCCAGGAGATATTTACAACTTCAGTTTGGAGTTTATTAATATGCTGACAGATTAACTGATTAGTTAATCTGTCGCTTGAACGATTTTTTGAAATTATTTAGGAGAATCAGAATAAGGGTTTGAAGAACCACCAGACGGTTTTGGTGCTTCTGATTTTTCTGTACGGCGGGCAAAACCACGTTCATTACTTTCTTTATAACCGCCGCCACCACCTCGGCTATCACTTCTGTTACCTCTGCCATGCGATGACGGCTTATTATCCGAGAAGTTTGATGATCTAATTGTAGGAGCAGGTGCTTGCCCTAAAATTAATACCGCTGGGTCTTTTGGCTTTTGATGCGCAGGAATAACGCGCAAACGTGGCGGTATTTCATATTGAACATCATCCGCTTTAGGTAAGTTTTTAAATTCGTATAAATAAAAACGTTCTATTTTTTCACGCGCCCATTCGGTTTTACGTAAAAATTTCAAGCTAGAAATAACACTAGGTTTATTTTTAAAACAATTAATACTGGTATATTCAGCTAATATTTCAAAACCATAATGCTCCAACAATTCATCTAAGAGCGTATCTAATTTTAACCCATGTAAGGGATTGTTGAGTTGTTCGTTTTCTAGCGTCATGAGATTCTTTTATTACTAAACAGTTATAAGCATATTATATACGTATATTCTATGAATGTACGTAACACTTAGCTTTATTGTGTTTTGTTTCTGTAGCGTTCTTTTGCTTTGCGTCCTTTTTTATAAAGTGCGGGTCTCAGAAAACGTCTTAGTGCTGGGAATAAATAGGAAATGGTAGTTAACCAGCCACTTGTTTTAGGTAATGAAATCTCAACTTTTTCGCCCTTGGCAACACATATTATCGCATCAGTTACTTGTTGTGGACTACTCATAGGTTGAGAAAATACTATATCTTCTACTTCATCTATTTCAGACATAATGAAGCCAGTATTAATAGGCCCAGGAGAAACTAAACCTACACTTATTCCTGAACCCAGCAACTCATCAGAGAGAGCGTAAGTAAAAGCACGCAAGCCTGATTTAGTCGCTGAATATGTCGCGGCGCCTTGTAATGGCGTTCGACCGGCTAAAGAGCCTACGTTTACTATTCCACCAAAACCACCTTTCGCAATGCTATTTCTAATATGAGGCAAAATCAAAGCGGTTAATTCGATGGGAGCACGTAAATTAACATCAACCATTTTGGCTAATGCTTCAGGTGAGTTATTCTCTACCTCTCCGCGTTTATGGTAACCCGCATTATTAATCAGGTAATGTATGTCACCAAATTTTTCTTGGGCGCTAATGAGCATCTTTTGACAGTCAGTAGCATTAGACACGTCCATTGCAATGGTCAACACATCAGTTTGAGCTGAAAGCTCCTTACTAATATCGTCGAGTGCTTGTTGTCCTCTTGCCAATAATACAAGTTTAGCGTTCATCTTCGCAAATGCTCTAGCGGTTTCTGCACCAACTCCTGCTGATGCTCCTGTGATGATGACTGTTTTACCGTGAAAATGTTGTGTCATTTTAATGTTTCCTGTTTCATTAGGTTTTATGTTTAGGGCCACTTAATTCGAGGCGGAACCATATACTACTGATTTATACAGATAGTAAATAAAAATGCCTGGGGAGTGAAATAAAAACATAAATGAATAACGACAGTAGAGTCAATTAAATAATAATCTAAAAATTTACATTAACATTCCTCTGTTAAAGCATCATTTTTTTGCAATTTGCAAAATTAAATTGTTGCGATAAAAATAATGATTTTTAATTAATGATAGGTTTTTTAGTTAGATCATTGTTTAAAAATGACTTTTTATCAATGTTGTCACTAATGTAATGTTGGCCTATTTATTGAAGTATGTAGTGAATATCATTTTATTATCCAAAAAAATATTAAGAGGCAATTATGAAAAAATATTTATTTATAACATTAATTGTATTGTTTCCACAATTTGCATCAAGCAATGCATTTTTACTCAACGATTATAACCTCATCACTCTTGGCGATTTTAGTAGCAATTCTGAGGTAGAAGGGCGAACTTTTGTCGGTGGCGATATTATAGGAACGTCAAGCCATAACTATGGCATTCATTTATCCGCACCTTTTAATGGGCCAACTTTACAGGTTGCAGGAAGTATAAATGGTGGAGGGTCTAGCGGGCCATTAAGTATTGTTGGGGGCTTAGTCGTCGGTATGGGTAATACAGTCAAGTGGAATGGTCAGCAAAAGGTCAACAACCGAAAGGTGAATAATGCAGCCTGGATCAGCCAGACAAATTTAGATACGGTAAGAGATGACTTTGAAAATCAATTAATTGATAATTCTCAAGGTTTTAGGGACATGACAAGTAATAGCACGGTTACTATCCCATCAGGGCAGCCTAGCGCCTATAAATTCAATGTTGACCAGTCATTAGGCGTTGATGATTATGCAGTTTTTGACATATCACAATGGGGACTTTTTACAAATACCAAAGTTCAACAGATAGAAATGCTAGTAAATAACATAAACTCGCTCGCTGGTATTGTGATTAACGTTGGCGGGGTAAATGCTAACTGGTCTAATAGTGGCAATAAGGTTGGTAGTGTTTTCACATCCCTTATCGGGCGTGAAAAAATATTATGGAATTTTTACGAAGCGCAAACTATTCAACTTCATGCTCATAGTTTTATGGGAAGTTTACTTGCCCCTTATGCAACAGTTACTTCAGCTACCCCTATAGAGGGATCTTTAGGCGTATTCTCTCTTTTAACAACATCAGAAGTTCATTTGCCTACTTCTATTATTGAAGCACCTCAAATAACCTCTGTGCCAGAACCTAATTCTTCTACTTTAATGGCAGGCGCATTTATTGTTCTCCTCTACAGGCGCTGTCTCTTATACACATCTCCGAGCCCACGAGA
>OJGH01000360.1_pt1 | contig 11327 bp, 5 predicted proteins | sample 1594641 | NCBI WGS metagenome assembly OJGH01 (sample SAMN05416894, study PRJEB24817) | seawater metagenome | isolation source: Sea water | place: Canada:Atlantic | collected 2013-11 | reverse complement strand
AGATAGGAGTCCGTCTCGTGGGCTCGGAGATGTGTATAAGAGACAGGTATTGGGTAGGCGACTTTTTTGTCGATTTATCTCGAAATCAAGTCACTCAAAAAGAGCAATCGCAGATTATTGCACCTAAAGCTTTGGCAGTTTTAACCTACTTGGCTGAAAATCAGGGGAGAGTGGTTAGTTACGATGAATTGCTTTCTGCAGTATGGCCGGACACTGTTGTAACACCAAATACATTACAAAGAAGCATAGCGCAACTAAGAAAAGTATTAAGTCAAGATAGTAAGCTTCAATCTTATATTAAGACACATGCTAAACAAGGCTATAGCCTTGAATGTAATGTTCGATGGCATGATAATATAGACTCTACAAATGATGAACCGACTAGGCTCAATAGTACCTATGAAGGTAATGGCAACGCCCCCTCTATCATTGAAAGCAATAGTGAAGATAATAATGAAGCCAATAACGATATTCATCATGTTAATAATACGGTCAAGAGTACAACTACTCATTCTGCAGAAAAATCAAAACCTTATAAACCTAATTTAAGGCTAATTACTTTTGTCTTTGGCATAATGATTCTAAGTATTATTGGATTTCAGTATTTCGTTCCCAAGCCGCCCGCACAATTATCCTTTGGTGAGTTACGAGCACTGACCTCAACAGACAATAAAGAATTAGCGAGTATATATTCGCCGGACGGTGAATACATTGTATTTCACCGCTATTCAAAAGAGTTTTGTATTAATAATGTCTGGGCAAAAAGCACGAAAACACAGCAAGAGTTTCAGCTAACACAGAACTTAGATTCATATGGCAGCCATAGTTTTTCTAAAGATGGTAAGGATCTGGTATTTATTAAAACTGGAGGTTGTAATAAACCAATCACGCAGAATCAATGTTATAAACTAATGAGTTTGGATTTTAACAAAGCACTGCAGTCGCCTCAATCTCCGAGTGTATTGATGGAGTGTAAAAATTCACGAATACGAAATCCTCAATGGTTAAATAATAACAATATCGCTTTATTACAGAAATTTTCAGATCGTTGGAAGTTAATCAGTTACTCGGTTGATGAAAACAAAAGCCAAGTGTTATATGCGCCTGCTGATGGTAATATACTCGACTATGATTATTCGGTCGCAGACGATTTAATTGCACTCACTAGTATTCATAATGATGGTCATTATTACATTGAAATGCTCGAAGCAGATGGTCAAATTTTATCGAGCCATCGAATTAACTATCCAAAAGAAATAGCAAAATTCAAGCTAATCTATCCCAACTTTTCACCATTAAAAAATCAATTCATTTTTAGCACCGGTAGACAAATTTTTACTCTATCGCATGATGGCCAAGTAGCCAAAATTAGTCTGCCTCTTGATGAACCTATCGGATCGCCAACATTTCATCCCGATGGTAAGCGGATGCTGGCCATTAAAGGGACTTACGATAGTGACATTGTCTCGATGCCCTTATTGCAGATAAAAAAGGCTCAAATAGCACATACTCAAACGGAAAAGGCTTCAAGTAAAAACAACAAAAGCATTACCGTTATAGAACGCTCTATACTCGGTGAAGACAATGCCATATTACAACCTAATGGCGAGTTAATTGCCTACAAATCTAAACGTTCAGGTGAAGCGCAGCTTTGGATAACCGATGGCAAAGGTTCACAGCAACTCACCCACTTTTCTATGGATACTTACTTATATGGAATGGATTGGGCGGCAGACGGTCAAAGTCTTTTAGTGAATGCCAACGGCGATCTAACTCAGGTATACCTAGATTCAAATCAAAAATTCTTTCCATTGGAATATCCTGTTGTTCAACTTTTTCAGTGGGATAGTAAAAACAACAACGCTTTATTACTCGTACGTATCAAAGGCATATTAAAATTTGCTGAGCTCAATTTAACTAACTCCGAGATTCGTATCATTAATGACAAGACGGTTAATTGGGCGCTAAAAAGTGAGGACGATCAATTAGTCTACACTGATCACATGGACAGATTTTGGCAACGAGGGCCCGCTGAAGATCAGCTCATCGAAGTGCTTAAAGATCAAGGAAGTAAAAAGCAGCGATTCGTAATAAAAGACAATGTCATTTATGGTATCAATGAAGATTTTCAATTGTGGTCGTATTCAATCAACGAGGAAGTGTTTGAAATTATTGGAGAGCTACCTAAGAATGTAGATAATTTAACTGACATAAATCAGGCAATGGTATTGATGACAGTCCGAATTTCCGCAAAAAAAGAGGTGGTTGAACTCATTTTAAACAAGTAAAATAATCACTCTAGCAACAAAAAAAAAGCGTAACATGTTAACTGATTGTAAGCTGGGGTCATTGTTACATTAAGAATGTTTTTGACGAAGTTATCATTGAAGTAATGACAACTAATTTAAGATTCCGCTCTGTAAAATGGACTAATCAAACCAATTTATCAACGACAAAATCCAGTAGCTTGGCTACAACAGGGGCGTTTTCAACTTTATTAACGTAGACCGCGTAAAGTTTTGCCTTTTCAATTTCAAAACTATCAAAACGTTGTACGAGTTCTCCTGAAGCAAGCTCAGCTTGTACAATAAATTTGGGAAGCCTAGCAATTCCTTGACCTGATTTAAGTGGTTCTTACTAGTCACTAATGTAAATCGTCCTATTTTAAACTGCTTACGCTTTATAAACAAAATAATGCCCCGCAAAACACCAAATAAAGTAGAAAATGGTAAGCCTAGAATTAAAAATACAGAAATAATACCTAGAAAGTTGTTGTAGCGCTTTGACCTATGTTTAGTAAAAACCAGAGCGGTCATAGCAAATAAAACAGCCCTGCTTTAAATATTCTAATAAAAATCAAAACATAGATAAACTTAACATAGCCATTATATAGTTGATTTTAGAGCGTTGGTTTTCTTCGATTATAGCGGTTTCCTTGCGTTTTTAAATACATGTTAGGTGCTGTTATTACTTATTTAATATTATCATTTCTTTAGCAACGAGAGCGGCTGATGGTAAAAACATTGTTGACACAATTCGTTGGTCAACTACCACTTCATACTTATCTTTTAATGTTTTTTTAATTTGTGCAATAGCACCATTTTTATTCAACTGACTCTCAACCAATATACACGCCCCAATAATCACCTGTAATAACTTGTTTAGGCTTTAATGAATTAGCAGCCTTGTCTAAAAATCCTTCGTATTTTATTGTGTAGCTGCTGATCCCTAATGGATCCATCATGAATTCTACTTGCCCACCTTTAGGAGATACAAAATCAACTTCATAACCATGGCTCAAGAATATATGTTAGGGAGGTGCGACTTCCCATAAATTGTTTCTTGCGTCATGCTTTTCAGGATCACCCATATTAATCATATTTGATACAATAATTAAAACTTTTTTCGCTGGAGTCGCCAGTGAACTAGTCGAAATTAATAATTTTGTCCCCCCCTTAGCCACAGAAATATTATACTTATGCCTACTATATGATCAGAAAGTTGACCTTCAATATTTTGACTGAGCTTATTCTGCTTTGCACTGAAAAGTCATTAGGATATTTTTGAAATATGGAATTTCTAAAGCAAAGCTGAAAATTCATACACCGGACTACTCTAAGGGCAGTAGCTGCCACATTTTGTCCTAATTATTAGAATAATAGGCCCCATTTTTATGTTCACTATTTTCAAGGATTGCTGACATTAGAGATATATTCCTATCTCGATAACGCTCCCATTACACGACTTTTAATTGATAAAAGTAACTGCAAGTCTCGATTAATCGCGTGAAAGGCAGGAATTAAAATGAGTACAACGAGTGTAGACACCACGGTTCCAAAACTAAGTGCAATTGCAAATGGTACTAGAAACAACGCTTGTTCTGAGGTTTCAAACAACATTGGCAATAAACCCGCAGTTGTTGTTATTGAGGTTAATACGATGGCTTTAAATCGATAAAGAGACGCTTGAATGAGTGCGTTATTATACTCGTTACCTTGGGAGATTAAGGCATTAAGTTTGGACGTTAACACTATAGCGCCATTTATCACTAACCCAGATAATGCCACCATGCCAAATAAACTATTAGAGGTTAATGTATACCCCATAAAGATATGGCCACTGACCGCTGCTGCAACACAATATGGAATTGTTAAAATGACAATAACACCTTGCGAATAACTTTTAAATAAAGCCGCAACAAGTGCAAAAATGATCAAACAAACAATGCCAAACCCTGTTATAACAACATCGATTGTCGATTGCTCATCATCACTGTCTAAACTTCCCCGCATGCCTACTTCAAGTCCAGGATATTTTGCTCGCAACAAAGGTAAAATATCACTGTTTAGTGTTTTTTTGACGAGACTTTGATTACCCGTTGTAGGGTCCATAATCCCTCCAATTCTAATATATCTTCTGCCGTTAGTTCGATTAATAGCGGTGAATGCTCTTGAATTTTCAACATTAGCTGCTTGTGATAATGGTATCTCAATGCCAGTCGGCGAACGGATGATAATTTCTTGTAGGCTATCTAAAGAGTTTCTCTCATTAAAAGGCAAGCGTACCCAAACTTTCACCAACTCACTATCTTTTAAGAACCGCAGAGCTTCGCTACCAAAAAATGCAGACTTAAGTTGCTGTCCCAATATTTGTTCAGTAATGCCAAGAGACTTAGCTTCTTCTGTAAGGGTATATTTTAGCTGCTTTTTACCTTGTGTTAAGCCGTCAGTAACGTCAAATACTCCTTCAAAAGAGTTTAAAATACCTGCTAGCTCTTTTGCGGCACTCTCCAATGCGTTAATTGAGGCATGTCTCATATCAAGATAAATCCCCGCATTACCTCCAAAGCCAACTAAATAGTCAAACTGTAATGATTTAGCTTGAGGTATTTCACCCACCTTTTCTCGCCATAATTGAACAAAATCATTTTGATTGAAATCCCGCAAATGTTCGCTGACTAAGTTAAAGGTAATTTTGGAATACGAGGATGAATATATACCTGCTGAGATATCTCGACTGCTAATATCATCAATTGAACCAAGTTCATTTAGCGCTTTTACTCCTGCTTGCTCAATATGTTTTGACAGTCGTATGGTTTCAAGCGGAGATGAATCAATTGGCAACGTTAACCGAGCACTAACCTTATCTGAAGGCACCTGAGGGTACCATCTAAAATCAATTCTACTTGACTCAAACCAAGCGATAATAACAAATAAAAATCCGGTAAAAATGAGCACAGTGCTGTATCGGTGAGTAATACTCATTGACAATATTTTCTGAAAGCGACCATCCCTGAAGTTATCGAATGAATCAGCAATACGTTCTCGTAATAATCCTGAACGTTTAAAAAATCGGCTTAATTTACCATTGTGATCTTGATTCTCTTTCACATTAAGGTGGGCTGGCAAGATCAATAGTGCTTCAATTAAAGAAATAACAAACACCACAATGGCAACAATAGGCAATGACCTCATGTATTGTCCCATATCGCCTGACATCATTAATAATGGAATAAAAGCAATTATGTTGGTGATGACCGCAACCATTACGGGCAAAATCATGTCGTTAACCCCTTCTACAACTGCTTGAGTTATGGGTATTCCTTGCTTTTGTTTTGCGTGAATGCTTTCTCCAACAATAATCGCATCATCAACAACAATGCCTAAGGTCATAATAAAAGCGAACATAGAAATCATATTAATTGATACAGCAAGGTAACTTAATAGCGAGAATGAGCTAATAAATACCACAGGAATAGAAACACCTACCCAAAACGCCAACCTTGGATTAAGAAAAACACCCAAAACCAAAACAACCAATAATAAACCCGTCACGCCATTATCAATAAGCATTTCCATACGATCTTTAAATTTATCCGTGCGTTTATAAGGAAACTCTAAGCTTATGTTTTCGGGTAGTTGCGTAGTAAGCTCGCTTATATAGGATTTTACCTGTTCTGCGAGTGCTAAAGTCTGAGATTTTTTCGATTGATAGACATAAATAATCATGCCTTTATTGCCATTGTAACTAAAGTAACTATGATCTTCTTTAAAGCCATCATTTATGGTGGCAATATCGCCCAGAGTAATGACTGAACCGTCAACATCTTGTTTTAACGCAATGTTCTGATAATCGATCGCATTTTCTCTGCGCCCTTCTGTTCTTAATATATAATCGCCCGCTAAGGTATTAATATCACCACTGGGTACATCTTTTGCTGCAAGACCTATTTTCTTGGCTACCTCTGCAATAGTAAAGTCTAATGACTTCAGTGTTTGATAAGGAATTTCAATGTTAACTTCTGGTTGTTTCTGGATTCTAGGTAATACTTGAATAATGCCATCAATGGTGAGTAATTCGCCTTTAATACAATTCACCAGCTGATGAAGTGTTTTTTCTTCCATCTCACCGTTGATAGCAATTGTGGTTAACCACCTAGCGTCATCGTCTAACCTAACAACGGGAAGCTCTGCATCGGATGGGAATGAAGATATACCGTCAATGGCATTTTTCACATTTTGCAGTATCCTTCCTAGGTCTTCACCATCGGCAATATCGGCTCGTATAGATGCATTGCCTTGTGAAGCTGTTGAAGAAACTTTAGCGAGGCCTTCAATAGAATCAAGGCGTGCTTCAATTGCTAGCACAATGTTTGCTTCGATTTCTTCTGGACTTGCTCCTGGGTACGACATATCAATGAGCACTGTCGCATAGGTATAATTGGGCTGTATTTCTTGACGAATGTTTTTCAGAGCAAACAGACCACTGATTAGCATAATTACCATAAGCAGATTTGCCGCAACATGATTTTTCGCCATCCAACTAACAGGGTTCATTGAGGTGACTTTAGTTATATTGTTCATTATGAAGTTTGCCCTAAAGTCAAAAGGTACTTAGTTGTATGAGCGATCATAATAACGTCCCTTTTTTTATTTCAATTCGCTTAATGGCATTCACTTTTGTGCCTGTCGCAATACCAAAAACCTGACTTGTCACTATTTGATCATTAGCGTTTAACTTAATATCTAAAATCACTTTATCTTTAGATTGCCATTGAAGTTTTGCCGGTCTTAATTGTAAAAGCTGAGTGCTATCAACAACAAACACCTGTTTATTGTTGATCAGCGCCTCTATTGGTATTGCGTAGGCATCATTAATGGTACCAGCGGCTATGGTAGCCGAAATATGAGTACCAATTAACAATGGACTCTCCAACTTCGCATTTTTATCCATTGTAGAGGGAGAGAGAAAGGGAATTATTTCAACTATCGCTCCAGCCATTTTCGTCGAACTAACCAAGTCAGCAAGTAAGCTGATCACCTCCCCCTGGTAGGATTGTTTATTTAAATAAAAGTTAACGAACGAACCTTTTTTATCCGCTGTTCTTGCAGATAATCGATCAATATCTTTTGCTTTAAATTTTAACGCTAACCAACGTTTATTGGCTTTAACTAACACAGCGACAGCTGTTTGTTGATTAATCAACTCACCTATAGTGGTATTGATTGACAATATTCTTACATCATATGGCATGGTGAGATTAGTTCGTTTTAAGGAAATTCCGGCCTTTTCAACTTCACTTTGTGCGAGTTGCACCCTTGCTTGTGCTTGCTTTAATTGCGGCACTCTTAACGCTAAGCTTTTATTATCACCGTCATCGATAAATTTGTTATTATTTAGCTCAAATTCTTTTTTTGCTAAGCGCTGTTGCCCTTGTTCCATCGTTAATGATGCTTGTGCAAGCGTTAGCTTTGCTTGGGCTTCATCTAGCGCTATTGTGTAGTCAGTTTGTTCTATTCTTACAATAGGCTCTCCTGCTGGAATAAAGCCTCCTAAAATAAATTTTGGGTGTGTAATAGCAATGATTCCAGATACTTGAGGTATTAATGATATTGCTTTATTTGGCGCAACAATTAATCCTTGTGCTGCAATAGTGACACTATGATTTCCTGATGTTGTGGAAATAACCTCTACACTCGGAGTTATGGCGACCGAAGGCTTTCTCTGGCTCTGCTGTGGTGAAGTTAATATTGCATAACAAACGAATGAGAAAAACGTCACAATAACGAGATATGCTAATATCCTCAGTTTAATAGTTTTTACTAACATCTATATGTCCTATAGTTTATTCAAATTAATACTTAAATTTGAATAAACTATATAGGAATAAATACGCAGACTTATCTCAATAGCATGACATTTTGTCGCCGAACGTCGTCATAGTTAATAATTGCGACAAAGCGTTACAATAAAGATAAATAAAACCGCGACATTACCGCGAGGCAGTCATATATTAAGTCATCAGGTAAGGTGTAATAGAAAGTGACTATTTTGAAGAAGCATATTTTAATTGTTGATGATGAACGTGATATCACAGCCCCTTTGGCTATTTATCTCAATAAGCATGGCTACGAAACAAGCATTGCGCATAATGGCGAAGCTATGGATAGAATATTACTTAGAAGTCATGTTGATTTAATCGTACTTGATATTATGATGCCTGGCGAAGACGGTTTAAGTATTTGTAGAAGGCTACAACAAAAAAATTATATTCCGATTATTTTACTCACCGCATTAACTGAAGAAACCGATAGAATTATTGGCCTCGAAGTGGGCGCAGATGACTACCTTTGTAAACCCTTTAGTCCCAGAGAGCTTATTGCTCGAATAAAATCAGTTATAAGGCGAAGCGAAGCAGTTCCTCATCATAAAAAGAATTCCACTGGTGTAGTTAAATTTGATCGATGGCGAATAAATTTGTCTTATAAAGAAATCATTAATGAAGACAATGTTGTTACCCTACTGAGTTCAGGGGAACATCGCTTATTAGTGTCATTGATTGAATGTGCAGGTACAACACTAAGCAGAGATCAGTTGTTAGATATGACAAAAGGTGAAGAGTCAAAGATGTTCGACCGAAGCATTGACAATCACATAAGTCGCCTAAGAAAAAAAATTGAAAAAGATCCTAAACAGCCAAAAATAATCACAACTCATCGTGGTGGTGGTTACGTGTTTGTTGCTCAGTTGGAACATTTAACTTGAGTATAGTAACTTTTTTACAGCCCAAAAACTTAGCGCAGCAAATGATGATTGTGATGACATTATCTTTGTCTTTGCTGCTGACCACCTTTTTTGTTGTCGATATACTACAGCAGAAAAATTTGCCAGAAACGGCAAGTAGTTCCGAGCAACTTACCAAATTAAGCTCAATCATTACCATTGTTGAACTATTAAACAATGCACAACAAAAACAATTTCAAGATAAGTATTCAAGCTGTCATGAAGGCTATCTTATCACTGAAAAACCATTTCAATCGGCCAAGACCTATAGTGGCACCGATAAGTTAGAGCAAGGTATTAGCCAGTTTTTGTCACTTAAAAAATCACAAGTTAACTTAAGTTTGGCAACGTTTGAGCAAAACGACTTTTCTTATCAAAAATGCGGTTCATCAATAAACTTTCCACTCAATGGCATGGTGATCAGTATATTATTGAAAAATGGCAAATGGCTCAACGCAGAAGTTCATGAACATGAGTGGCATTTAAGAGAGTCTCATAGTTGGTTACTGTGGGCAACATTAGCATTTGTGATCATATCTGGAATGAGTATAAAACTTATTAGTTATTTAACTCAGCCATTAGCACAGTTAAATAATGCCGCACAAAGGTTTGCTAAGGGCTTGGTGTTTTCTGAAGTAAGAGAATCCGGCTCACCAGACCTTCGACAATCAATAAAATCTTTTAATCTTATGCAAAAAGAAGTGATAAATGCTCTCAAAAGTAAAACAACAACGTTAGCAGCCATTAGCCATGATATCCGCACGCCCTTAACCGCCTTAAGATTAAAAGCAGAATTATTAGATGATGAACCAACCCGACTCAGTTTTGTTGATAGCATTAGTAAGATAGACAAAATAACCGCTTCAGGTTTAGACTTTCTTAAAGGTGATAATAAAACAGAGATAACAAAAAAAATCAACTTAAGTGCAATGCTTGAAAGTGAATGTCTAGAGTTTTCTGATCTTAATTACCCGGTATCTTTTCTTGGTCCTGATAATATAAATGTTGAATGTCGTCCCTTTGGTTTATCCAGAGCTATACGTAACCTAATTGAAAATGCCATGAAGTATGGCCAAAGTGCACAAGTTAATTTGAGCGTGCAACCTCAATATATATTAATTGAAGTAATTGATTCTGGTCCGGGTATTGATGAAGCTGAACTAGTTAATGTACTTGAACCGTTTCATCGATTATCTAAAGCAAGAGAAAGTTCACAAGGTGGCTTTGGATTAGGCCTTGCTATAGTCCAAAAAATTATTACAGGTCATGGTGGTGAGTTCTGGCTAGAAAATGTCAAACCTCATGGATTAAAAGCTATTATACGACTGCCTTGTTAAGGTTAATTACGTACCTTTCAAGAAATTAAAGTGGCTACTAGTACCTAGATCTTGAAGCTTTTGACTTACCTGTTATATCAGAACAAGCAATAAATAAAGCCAAGAAAAGAGCAAAGACAACTTTGTACTGGTCAATCAATACTAAAAAGATATTAAGCCACTTTTTCAACTAATTATATTTACAAGGCGCAATGTGCCATAGAATTTAATACCTAAAATCATATTAATCTAATGTCCGCTTTGGTATTTTCTAATCAAATTAGAATTTTTGACTTTATAGATTCCTGATGAAATTTAGAACAATTCTATTATCTAACGCAGGGCTGATTTTTATCGGTTCAAATGTCGTTAGATAAACCAAGGCTAACGTCTTCTTTCGTTTTCGAGAAGACGTTAGCTGTTGTAATTTATATGTGGTTTTTGATGTTTTTAGAAAGAATAAATATACGTGAATTGGATCATAGTATCGTGCCTGCATATACAGTAATTGCTTTTGCGATCCACTTATATTATTTAAAACCGCACCTCTATAATGCGGCTAACTGACGCTTCATTTTATCAAGACACTCCATTGTGCCATTCGTAATAGCTTCGCCTATGCCTTTATTAAATAAGGGAGTTGCTGACTCTCTGGCTTTTATCAATGCATCGGGCACTGTTATACATAATTCTTCTAAAATTTGTTGCATTTCCATCTCTGGATAGCCAAGAAAGTTAGCATTACTTATCCAATGCCTCGCTTGGATTTTATACCATTGATAATGAGTATTTTTACTGTGAACTTTCATGGCCATTTTAATCTTTTTGGGATGCATATTACCTTGTCCAAAATATGGATACGCACTCATTACATCGTAAAATGGTGTTAAGCAAAAGCCCTGTCTCTTATACACATCTCCGAGCCCACGAGACGGACTCCTATCTCGT
>OJGH01000358.1_pt1 | contig 11399 bp, 9 predicted proteins | sample 1594641 | NCBI WGS metagenome assembly OJGH01 (sample SAMN05416894, study PRJEB24817) | seawater metagenome | isolation source: Sea water | place: Canada:Atlantic | collected 2013-11 | reverse complement strand
CTCGTGGGCTCGGAGATGTGTATAAGAGACAGTATTTGAATCTATTTTCTCCTGAATACCCGTAAGTTTCAGTGATCGAATCGTTAGATAACCTAGAGAAACTGTAAGTTAGTGTTAGATGAATAGTTAAGCCATTTCAAAAAATGCCCAGAGTTGTTTAAAATTGCGTTTTTACACGTAACCACGCATTACTGTTTTGCTGATGCTGTCCAAAAAAAGTATGCTTTTTGTCACCCCAGAAAAAATTTGCTCCACCTGAAAATAACCATTGGTCATTATAACGGTACGTTATTGAAGGCTTAAGGTAACCATCGTTGTCGGTTGGTGAATAAAAATTAAATAAGCGATAAATTAACTTTTGTTGTAATGCCGTATAAGTGAGGCGTAGGGTTAACAGTTGGCGGTTTTCTTTAACTTCTGTTTCAGGAGTAGCTGAATGTGCAATAAATTGATCGTAATTTTTCGTTTGTTCGATGTAAAACTGCGTGCTGGCGGTGAGGTTTTTCATTACTTCTCTTTCAAAACCTACTAAAAATCGGTTTTGACCATTGGCAATAAAGGGGTCATTGCCATTCGTATCTTCAATACTGTTATAGCTCGAATATTCAGCATTGAATACTCCTCCAGCAAGAGGCAACCGAACACTTGTACCCCAAGCATTCATCTTCGGAAAGTAGGGTGTTAATGGCTGATTTTCAGTTTCTGTCATTCCGACAGGCGTTGGCCAGAAACCCTTATAGCCATAGAAGGCATATTCGACTCCATTTTTATTAGTAGCAATACGAGCTGCCCATTGTGCTTCATTGGTTTTTTGAGCGCTAAAGTTATCAGCGGGAGCGACAATACCTTGAGCTTGTTGGGAATAAAAAGAAAAGCGTTCACCCGTTAAATAAATATCAGAGGTGAACTCTGGCGTCCAAGTGAGATCAATAGAAAAGTCACCGATATACCAAGTACCTTTAGCACTATCGGAAGGTGCTTTTAGGTATTGGTCATCACGACCTGAAAAAAATGATTGCCAGTTTTTGGCAAATAAATCATTAAGGAAAATATAGTCGCCTGTACCCCATGTTAAAATTTGTCGGCCAATTTTAACATCAGTATTCTTAGTTGGACTAAAACGGATGTTTAACTCTCGAGTTTTCCAGAATAGATCACTTAAGATATCGTCGTATATCAACTCTCCTTTTGTGATTAAATCAAATGACTCATGACTATAATCAAGATTTAACCTTGTGGTTATTTCACTTAATGAAGCGTGCGAACCAACAATATTATCTTGTAATAAATAGCCATAGCCGGCTTCTGTAAAACCTGAAAACTTCCATGGTGAAGCAACTTCCTCAACCCAGGTATCATCCCCCCAATCGTCTTCTTCACTTATTTCCATATTACTGGCTAAGCTTTGCCATGAAAGAAACAAGCTCACTATGAGTAATAAGCTGTTCTTTGTTGATTTCTGCACGATAGAAAAACCCACTATTGGTTTAATAAATAACATAGTTAATTAAGCACAAGGTTATATTACTTTAGCCATTCTTTCGGCGGGTTACGTAAACTGCGCTCAGAAAAAATACTATCAGGTAAACCTACATTATATTTAACGTTTCTAAATTGCATTTCTGTGAAGCTGCCATCAGTATGTTGAGTTACTTTTGAATGTATTACGGTAGTGAAACCATCAATAACCTTTATTTTCAATACATGCATAGACCGTTTTTTTTGCCTTGGCTATTGTAATAATCCACCTGCATAGGCAAAAAATGATGCTTATCGATTTTTACAATATAGTGATCAAATTCAACGTTACTTTTATCTTTAGGGATAGCTTTAAGTGTATAAAACTCTTCGTCAGTTTTTAATAGTGTAAAGTTATCTTCAGCAGGGTTACGACCAGAAACATCTTCATAAAAAAAATGTGCGCCGACAAAAGATGTGCGCTTATCACCTGCTGAAATGCGTTTTACTAGATCAAGTGCAGGTAAATACAACCAACGGTCATCATCACTTTCTACTTTTTTAACGACACGAAATACCGTACCTTGAACATCGGTAGGCCGTGAAAAGAACACTAACATGTCTTGATTTCCTAAATCTGCTTGGTCTTTACGCAGAATAGTAAATTGTCGCATCTGTTTATTGCCTTGAGCATCGACAATAATCATTCTGGCTTGAGCACTGCCATCATCAGCTGAATAATATGACGCTAAATTTGCTTTAGTGATAATTTCATTGGCATCTTTGATATCACCAGCGTGAGCAATAAAGCCTATAACTGACCAAGTAAATATCAATAGAGTTGATAAATATTTCATTTTTATATCCTATGACTTTTCAGTGGTTAAATTTTTATTTTCTGCAAAAAGTGTCAACAATGCAGGTAATAATACCAAGGTAACTAACGCTGAAAGCGCCATAATACTCGCAAGAAAAAATCCAACAGTAATGTAAGGCATGAGTGGCGATAATAATAAGGGGGTAAAACCAATGGCGATGACAATTGCGTTACGTGTAATTGCTCGACTAGGCTCTTGGAACATAGCTGATAATGCTTGAGTTAAACTGCCAAGCTCTTTTTCTAATTCGCGCGCACGTTGTAAAAAGTGAATGGCGAAGTCGATAGAAAGCCCTAACGTTAATGCAGACAATACGGCGATAGGCATATCGTAATCTTTACCAATCCAACCAATTAACCCGTAGATCATTGAAATTGTAAGTGTTAACGGTAACATGGCCAAAATACCATATTTCAGAGAACGAAAGAGTAAGACCATCATTAAGAAAACAATCAAAAATGAAGATAATAAGCTGTCGACCATTCCTTTAACCATGGCGTCTTGCCATACAATGTTTAAGTAAGATTTACCGGCCCATTGATAACTAATATCTTTTGGCATGGGGTTTTCAGCAATGTAAGTTTCGGTCCAGTTAACAACTTTGGTGGTATGTTGATTATCACCACTGGTCATCTGTAGCCATAATAAACTTTGTTGATAATCTTTGGTAACAAAGTGCCATAAGTCTTGCGGACGATGTGATGATTGATATTGCAATAACGTTTGCGCAACACCATTACTCGATGAAGGAATACTAAAGTCTTTATTTTCACCAGAAAAAAGTTCGCGATTTACGGTTTTTACAATGTCAGCTAAGCCATTACTTTTACCGACTAAACCCGTTTTAAGTAAAGCTTGTTGAAAATCGCTTTGCCAGTTCAATAATTCAGGGTCAAGAAATACTTTATTCTCATTGAAAGCGTTGTCAGCAATATTGATTAATTTATCAAGCCAAGCTTGTTCATCATCGCTCGCTGAAAAAGTTAAATCGTCTAATAAGACCAATAAGTTTTGATTTATAAAGGAAGCTTGTTCCTTATTAATAAAGGTATGGATCTGCTTTACGCTCTCAGAATTTTTATCGATAGTTGTTAGTACTTCCTTGAATTTTTTTGTTGCAAGCTTATTTTCATCATTGTTGTTCTTAAATACTAACCAAGCATCATAAGTGCCTGCAAAATGTTCATTTAGCACTTTGTCAGCAATTCTAATTTCGTGGTCAGCTTTAAACCAATTAACAGGGTTGTCATTAATTTCGATGCGGCTAACGCCTTCAATACTGACAATAAATAGTGTAATAAAGCCAATAAGAATAAGTTTAGTTTTCTGAGTAGAAAAACGACCTAAGCGTTCTAATATACTGGCTAGCCAGCCTTTTTTCTCCATACGTACAATTGCATCATGCAATTTGGCTAATGTTTCAGGTTTTAAACGTGAGATATAGGCCGGTATGTAAATAATAGTCAAAGCAAAAGCTAATAAAATTCCGGTACCGATAAATGCACCAAATATTTTTACTGGTGGAATTGGTGTAAGCATTAAAGAATAAAAACCAATGGCAGAGGTTACCGAAGTATAAAGCATTGGCGTGTATAAGTGTTTCATTACACCTTTTACAACATCGCCCGCGTCATCACCTGTTTTATATTTTTCAGCAAATTCTGAAAGAATATGTACCGAGTCAACCACTGCTATCGGCATGAGAAATATGGCGATCATCGACGACATGATATGTACAGTAAATCCCATACCAATGAGTGAACCCATGATAATAATGACCGTTGCCATTGCGACCACCATAGGGGCAATAATCAATGGGAAGTTACGGAAAAAATACCAAAGTAAAACAAAAATAGCTAAACCAGCAAGTGGTGCCGCAACGCCCATTTGTACAAACATTTCATAACCAAATTGATCTTCAGCAACGGGTAAACCGGTAATATGAAAATCTAATTCGGCCACTAATTCAGCGGGGAAGTTTTCACTGATAGTGCGAATTTTTTCGGCAATGTTATAACTCATGTCCTTGGCTTGAATCGGAACATAAAGCGCGATAGCTTTATCGTCACCAGACACCAACGTATTATTGAGCATAGGTAAACGTTTTACGGCTTGCTGAATAGCCAAACTGCCTTCAAGTGATGTTGGCGCTTGTTTCATGAGATACTCGAAACGTATACCGTTACTTTCACCTTGGCTGTTTTTTTCTTGAGTAATGTTGTCAACAACGCTGAGCGACAATAAGTCTTGTTCAATTACGCCTTCAATTTGTAATATCTGTGTCGAAAGCTGTTCGATAACTTTTAGCGAATTAGGTGTGAAAATACTCTTTTCGCTAACTAAGCCTACTACGATCATATCGCGCATTTGAAAGTCAGCTTTGGTTTGATTATGAAAAACACGGGCTGGCGCATCACTACTGAGCATATTTTCAGGATCAGTATCTATGGTTAGACTTGGCATCATGGCAAGGCTCATTACTACCATGAGCAATACTACGGTATAAACAAGTTTAGGTTTTTCAACCGCGAGTTGTAGTAGTCGTGTGTAATTCAAAACTGATCCTTAACTAAAATGCAATAATGTTAATCTTATATTAGATAAACGTAATGTACTTTTATATTAGCACTATCTAATGTAATATCAACCAATATTTACTTTATACTAAATACCATTGGGTATTATGCAGATGAACTTATGAATGATAAATCTCAAATAGATATAGCTGAAATGCGCGGTAATGCAACTCAAGCAGCGGAATTACTGAAAGCAATGAGTAATGAAAATAGATTACTGATACTTTGTTATTTAGGTGAGAAAGAAATGTCAGTGTCTGAGCTTAATGGCTTTATTGATTTAAGTCAGTCGAGTTTGTCGCAGCATTTAGCAAGGTTGAGAAAAGATGGTTTGGTAAAAACGCGCAGAGAATCACAAACCATTTATTATACGATTGCTCACCCTTCAATTGTTAAGTTGATCGCGTTCTTGCATAGCGAATTTTGCTAGAAATGAGTTTGTTAAAAACATCTTAAAATCATTATGTCACTTCTGCTCAAATCAATTATAGCTTTCATGAGTGACATGAGCATAAGCAACTTGTGCAGAAGTATTCTTGAGAGGGTAACTTTATTAAAGATGCTCTATAACGATACAACCAGCCGAATAACCCGCACCAAACGAACAGATTAACGCTTTATCACCCGCAACTAGATCTTCATGGTTCAAATGAAAAGCAATAATAGAACCTGCAGAAGCGGTATTGGCAAATTTGTCTAAAATAATTGGTGCTTCATTACCAATAGGATCGCGACCTAATACTTTCTTCGCAACAAAATTGTTCATGTTGATGTTTGCTTGATGAAGGAATAATCGTTTTAAATCTTTGGCTTCAACATTGGCTTCTGCCATTTGTTCTGTAATTAACTCTGACACCATCGGCAGTACTTCTTTAAATACTTTTCGGCCTTGCTGAACAAACATTTTATCGGCGTCGAGCATAGTTTCTGGATCGCACTTATTGGTATGGCCGAAGTTACTACGAATGTTATTAGAAAAAGTGGTGATAGGCTTTTTCGTTAATATTTTAAAGCGATGATCAGAAGTGGCTGTTTCTTGTTTTTCGACAATAATAGCCGTTGCTACATCACCAAAGATAAAGTGACTGTCTCTATCGCGTAAATTAATCTGCGGAAAGTTGAGTTCAGGGTTAATCACTAAAACTGTTTTTGCCGTGTCGCCATATAAAGCATTTGAGGCATTCATAATACCGAACGTTGCTGAAGAACAAGCAACAAGCATATCGTACGCCCAACCTTTACAACCTAACTCTTTTTGTACTTCTATCGCAATAGCTGGGTATGCACGTTGCGTATATGCACAAGCAACAATAATTAAATCTATATCGTCTGCTGTTTTGTTGGCCGCCGCCATTGCTTGTTTTGCTGCGCCTACCGCCATTTCAGCTTGAGCGGATAACTCATCATCACTGCGCTGTGGAATAAAAGGCATCATCTTTTTAGGATCAAGGGCACCGTCTTTATACATGACATATCGGCTTTTAATGCCTGATGCTTTTTCAATAAACTCACTTGATGAAGGTTTTAAAGCAGTTAACTGCTCATTGTTTATCGCTTCTTCATTTTCCGCGTTATAATATTCAACATACTGATTAAACGCGATAACTAATTCGTCATTTGAAATGCTGTGTGGTGGGGTAAATAATCCTGTACCACTAATCACGATTGACATATGTTTTGCTCCGATAATAATTATCTACTTCTAGTGGTCGTACCTTGTTACTTATTTAATCAAAGTTCAAGCACTTCTGAGTTTTTAATTAATGTAATCGTCGCTATATTTAGGTAAATAGTTTTTTCCTTACCATTGCTCGATAATCCCTTGGCGTCAATTTTAATTGCTTCTTAAATAGTCGGGTTAACTGTCCTTGATCTTGATAACCTACTTGAAACGCTATTTCTTGAATAGACAGATTACTTGATGACAGTAAATCTTTGACCGTTTCGACTCTAACCTTTTGCCAATAATGAGATGCTTTAACGCCCGTTGCATTTTTGAAGCGTCGGCTAAACGTTCTATGGCTAACACCAAATTGTGATGCAAGCTCAGTAAGTGATAATGTTGATGACAGATTGGTTCGCATCCAAAACTGAATTTGGGTGATTAATTCGTCAGGATGACGATCTACAGCTCCTTCTAAATAACGTTGTTCTTCATAAGGTTTTCTTATTTCATGTGAGAAGTTTCGTTCTACATGTTGGGCAGCAGACTCACCGTAAGTTTGGTGGATAACGTGTACGGTAATATCTGCTAAGGCATTTAAACTAGCTGCACAATAAATTCGTTCAGACTGTGTGATAAAAAAGTCAGGTTTCAACTCAACCTTGGGATAATTCCGTTTGAATTGATCAACATAATGCCAATGGGTGGTTGCAGAATGATGGTCGAGCAAGCCAGACTCTGCGATAAAACAAACACCTGTGCCGCCACCAATAAGTGTTGAGCCTTGATGCCACATACTATTTAGCCAATTTACAATTTTAGGGTGCTTTTTAATTAATGGACGAGGATTACGCCAAAGACTCGGTATAAAAATATAGTCAGGGCTTTGTGCATGTTCAATATCTGTATCGGGAAATAATTTAATAAGTGCCCTTGTTCGCACAGGCGCTAATTCTTCACTCACCATTTCTATACTGAGTTTCGGTGCACTTCTATTTTCTCTACGAGCAAATGCTTCTCCGGCTCTAAGCATCTCAATCGGCAAGCTTACGCTGGTTGCTAACATGTGATCATATAAAATCAATGCAACATTTACAGTTCTTCGACCAATTTTTAGTGGCATATTAGTAACCTTTATAATGTTTGGCTGTTATTGTGTTGTTTTTGGCTGAAAAATACAATTAATAGATCGTGTTTCTTTTTACACTAGGCGTAAGAGTTAAGACTAAAGTATAAAAGAGAATTATAAATGACTGCATTACCTATTATTGTTGGCATGGGCGGCGTAAACGCTGCGGGCCGTACCTCATTTCACCAAGGCTTTCGTCGCATTGTTATCGACAAGTTGACTGCTGAAGCACGCCAAGAAACTTTTGTTGGCCTTGCTACCTTGATGAACATTTTAACCTTCCAAGAAGGGCAGTTAGTTGATGCAGAAGGTAATACTGTTGCATTAAGCGACGTTGAAAGTCGCTTTGGCCAACAGATCCTTGATGGCACACTTATTCGTAAAATTGAAAATAATCATTTCGATCCAGACGCAACGCATTGCCACACAAAAATTACCGCAGCGCCGAGTGGCGAAAATATTACGTTTGAATTGAAAGAGAAAGAATTACCTAAGCCACTTCCACGTTCTTGGAAAGTAACGCCGCTTGAAGATAAGCGCGTTAAGGTTGAAATTACTGACAATTTAGAAATTAAACACAGCAGTTATCGTGATAACCCGATTAAAGCGGCTGGGCAATTACCAACAGGTTTTGAGCCGTCTAAACTATATAACAGTCGTTATCAGCCACGTGGCTTACAAACCACAATTTTTGGTGCCGCTGATGCGATTCATTCAACAGGTTTTAGTTGGGATGAGATTTTAGAAAAAGTAAGCCCAGATCACGTTGGCACTTATTCATCTTCAGCATTTGGACAAATGCAATCAGAAGGTTTAGGCGGCATGTTACAAAATCGCTTAAATGGCGATCGTGTTACCACTAAAAATTTGGCGTTAGGTTTAAATACCATGTCAGCTGATTTTATTAATGGCTATGTTACGGGCAGTGTTGGAACCACATCGACTTCAACAGGTGCTTGTGCGAGTTTTCTTTATAACTTGCGTAATGCTATTCAAGATATTAAATCAGGTCGTGTGCGTGTTGCAATTGTTGGCAGCAGTGAAAGCCCAATTACACCAGAAATTATTGAGGGTTTCGGTAATATGAGCGCATTGGCTAATGAAGAAGGTTTGAAAAAACTTGATGGCATTACCGAAGGTCAAGCGGATCACCGTAATACAAGTCGTCCATTTGGTGAAAATTGTGGTTTTACTATTGGTGAAGCAGCACATTTTCTCGTCATTATGGATGATGAGTTAACGGTTGAGTTAGGTGCTAAGCCATTAGGTTCGGTCGCTGATGTTTTTATTAATGCTGATGGTGTTAAAAAATCTATTACTGCTCCAGGTCCTGGTAACTACATTACCATGGCGAAATCAGTGGCACTCGCAAAAAGTATTTTAGGTGAAGAGTCAGTTCAGCAACGTAGCTTTGTTCTTGCACATGGTTCGAGCACACCGCAAAACCGTGTAACAGAATCTTTAATTTATCATCGTTTAGCTGAAACATTTGATATTAATAATTGGCCTGTAGCTGCACCAAAAGCTTACGTAGGTCATACTATTGCTCCGGCAAGTGGCGACCAAATCACCATGGCACTTGGTGTTTTTGCACACAATATTATGCCAGGTATTACGACGATTAAATCAATTGCTGATGATGTTTATAATGAACGATTAAATATCGCACTTGATCACTGGCAGTGTGAAGCAATGGATGTCGCTTTCATTAATTCGAAAGGCTTTGGTGGTAACAACGCTACAGCAACATTACTTTCGCCAGACGTAACAATCTCAATGATGGAAAAACGTTACAGCATTAGTGAAATGACCAGCTATAAAGAAAAGCTAGCCAGTGTTGAAGCGAAACAAAACGTTTATCAAGAAAAAGCAGATAATGGTCAGTTTGAATTAATTTACAAATTTGGCGTAGGTGTTTTAGGTGATGATGATATTGAAATTAATACTGAAAATATTTCAATGACAGGTTTTACAAATCCTATTGAGTTACCAAATGATAACCCGTTTGAAGATATGATTTAGTCATTCTCAAGTATATAGTATTAAGGGTTAAGGCTTTTGAAAGTTTTAACCCTTTTTTGTGTCCCTATAAGCAATAACGTTGAATCATTTTTGCTAATATAAGGTCAGTTTTATCAATTTCACTATGCGCTAAAAATTCATTAGGTTGATGGGCTTGGTCAATAGAACCAGGGCCTAGCACAATGGTTTGACAGCCGAGTTGTTGAATAAAAGGTGCTTCAGTAGCGTAATTCACGGCGCAACATTGATGACCACTTATTTCTTCAGCTAAAGAAACGAACTCGCTCGATTTATTTTGTTCAAAACTAGGAGAGCTTGGATCAAGCTCAGCAAAGGAAACCCTGCCGGGGTATTTTTCAGCTAGCGGTTTTAATGCTTCAGCAAGTAATTGAATCAGTTCGCTATCAGCCATACCCGGCAGTGCTCGCATATCAATATCTAAGACACAGTGTCCACATATTCGATTGGCATTATCACCACCGTGTATTGCGCCTAAATTAAGTGTGGGTTCTTTTACATCAAAGGCTTGATTACTATAATTGTGTGCAAGCTTTTCTTTAAGTTGCATTAATTGGCCAATCACTTGATGCATTATTTCAATAGCATTAACCCCTAAACTAGGTTTACTTGAATGTCCTGATTCGCCTTGAATAGTTATGCGATGTGACATGTGGCCTTTATGCATAATAACAGGGACTAAATTTGTTGGCTCACCAATGATAGCAACATCAGGTTTTATGTGTTGGTTTTGGGTGAAAAAACGTGCTCCAGCCATTGTTGTTTCTTCATCTGCGGTGGCTAAAATATAAAGCGGCTTTTTCAACTGATTAGAAGATAATCCCTTACAGGCTTGTAAAATAAAAGCAAAAAATCCTTTCATATCACACGTGCCTAAACCATAAAATTTATTATCTTGATTCACAATTTTAAAGGGATCTGATTCCCAACGGTTTTCATCAAAAGGAACCGTGTCACTATGTCCTGCCAGTAACAAACCACCTTCTCCGCTCCCCAATTTCGCCAATAAATTATATTTATGTCTTGTTTCAGGGACGGCTTGAATGTCGATACTAAAATCGAGTTGTTCAAACCATGTTGCTAAGAGCTGAATAACGGTTAAATTCCCTTGATCCCAACTCTCTTGTGTTGAGCTAATTGAAGCACTGGCAATAAGTTGATTTAATGAATCAGTAAAATCTGGTAAATTTTTCATAGTGGCTCACGATTAAAAATAATAATAAATAAAAATACGTGGGTAGTTATGCTTATTTGTTGCATAACAAGTCATCAGGTGTTACTTTCTCATTCTAGTGTAAATAACCTAATAAAAGAAGGCTATTGAAAATAATTTGTTTTCTTTGTTTCTTAGGCTAATAAAAAAATTAATAGATGAGGTTGTATGAAAGTCGCGGTTATTGGAGCAAGTGGATACGTTGGTGCAGAGCTTATTAGTTTATTGTGCGCGCACGACAAAATTTCCCTTGAATACTTACTGGTTTCTGAAAACAGTAGCTCGGCAGATATGACTTTTTCGCAATTGCACCCGCGTTATTTAGGTGTATGTGATTTACCTCTCATCTGTTTTTCACAACATTGGTTTGATGAAACAGTACAAGACCTTGATGCAGTGTTCTTTGCCTGTCTCTTATACACATCTCCGAGCCCACGAGACG
>OJGH01000353.1_pt1 | contig 11516 bp, 10 predicted proteins | sample 1594641 | NCBI WGS metagenome assembly OJGH01 (sample SAMN05416894, study PRJEB24817) | seawater metagenome | isolation source: Sea water | place: Canada:Atlantic | collected 2013-11 | reverse complement strand
AAGGCAACTCAAATTCGGTGGTGACTGCATTTGAGTTGTTTTTATTTCCCTACAATGCCACGTAATGTATACCAAGAATCTTTATATTGTGTGTGAAGATGTTGTCAGTGTGAAAGGCAACTCAAATTCGGTGGTGACTGCATTTGAGTTGTTTTTATTTCCCTACAACGCCACGTAATGTAAACCAAGAATCTTTATATTGTGTGTGAAGATGTTGTCAGTGTGAAAGGCGGCTCAAGTTCGGTGGTGACTGAATTTGGGCTGTTTTTATTTGTGCCATACAATTATTACTCCCTCCTATAATCCTATTAAATATTTCTCTTTAAATCGTTTTTTATTTGAACTAACCGAATGTTTTTTATCGTGTTATTTTTTATTAACAAAATAGCTTCGAAAGCTTAACTCAAATTAATTGATTTTTAGTTGAACAGAAAATTCTCTTTGTTATACTCAAGTTCGAACTTTCAGTAAGTTTTGAAAGTTTGGTTGATACGGATCAATTTTCGCTAGGTAAATATGTGCTAGCTGGATTTGATTGTATTTAGCACCTGGTTTTAGGGCTTACAACAGCAATGTTTTTTAAATCTTTCCATTGCGAACTGTATTACTCTTATTTTGTTATAGTCATTTTAGTAGGTTAATGTCTTTGAACACACTTTCTTTGCATCATACAACTACGGAACTTGCCTCTGGCGAGCCGCAGACGTGTGAGCGCTTGAATAAAGCAGGTAAGGGCGTGTGTGTAGCTATAACTTTATTAGTGTTTAATACTGTAATGTTGCTAAGCGGTGCATTAGAGGATGCCTTCAAGCTTGAAGCGCTATTAAGTGATGGGTTTATTGTAGAGCCACTGTTACTTAATCTTGCGCAATTTTTAGCTCATCCGATCATATCAAGTCAGTTACTTATTGGCCTTTGTTGGTTATTGTTCCATATTTGTCCAGCGCGTCGTGCTGGCATAATCCTCCGTAAAGCAGCCTTTGCTTTTAGCGAGGCTAAAGTTCTTCAGCCTGTGATCTCTTCACATGGTTGTCGTGCTCCACCTAGCTTTACAGGTTGCCTGTAACGCTGCATCTTGTTGCTGGTTTTAATTATTTGTTCTTGCTGTAAATAATTAAGGTTAGCTAAAACAAAGTAGCTCCGTGTTTTTAAACACATTTCAGCCAACCACCACTCACCCAAGTTAACTTTTATTACGTTATATAAATGCGTTTAGAAAGCTGGGTTTGTTGCTAGGTCATTAATGGCATGAGCTTTAGGTTTTGAATAGCCCCCTTATTTTTATAATTTAATTCTAGTTAACTTGGGTTTTTATTGAAAAATCGTTGCTTTGGTTTTTATTTTAAGCAGCAAATTAAAACTCTAGGTTTGTAGGATACTCCCTTGTTAATTCGTAACCTTTGTAATATTGCTTTAGCTAGTACAGTGCTGGCGTTGTCAGGCTGTAAAGGCGGGATACTCGATCCAAAAGGGCAGATAGGCATTGATGAGAAAAATTTAATCATCATCGCAACCGTGCTTATGTTGCTTGTAGTCGTTCCCGTTATTGTGATGACTTTGTATTTCGCTTGGAAATACAGAGACACTCAAAACCAAGAAATTTATGCTCCGAAATGGGCTCATTCAAATAAAATTGAAGCCGTTGTTTGGGCTGTTCCTATTGTTATTGTAATCATTTTAGGTGTTATTACCTGGCAGTCTACCCAAGAATTAGACCCCTATAAACCCATTGAAGGTAAAGGTGAACACCTTACTGTTGAAGTGGTTTCATTAAATTGGAAATGGCTATTTATATATCCTGAGCAAGGTATTGCTACGGTTAATGAATTAGTGTTCCCAGCAAATGTACCTGTTGAATATAAAATCACCTCAGAGAGCACAATGAATTCATTTTTTATTCCACAATTGGGTAGTCAAATATACTCAATGGCTGGGATGGAAACCAAGCTTCACTTAATCGCAAATGAGCCAGGTACGTTTAAAGGCTTTTCTGCAAATTACAGCGGCGCAGGTTTCACTGGCATGAAATTTAATGCCATTGCTACACCTACCCAAGCTGGTTTTGATAAGTGGGTGAGTGATGTGAAAGCGAATTCAAGCGCTAATAACCTGACTCATGCAAATTATGTTGAGCTTGCAAAAGCAAGTGAAAATAACCCTGTAGCCTATTACGGAAAAGTTGATGACGGCTTATTTCATACCATTGTTATGAAGTATATGCAGGCGCATGGCGATATGAACAAAAAACACCATGCAATGGGCGAACATGGGCAAATGAGTAAAAAGCACCATGAAATGAGTGAGCACTCAATGCCTTCATCTCACAGCCAAGGCGAGGAATAATAATGTCGTTATTAGGTAATCTTTCACTCGACGCAATTCCGTTTCATGAGCCAATTCTTGTGTTCACGATGTCGGTTATTGCGATAGCTGGGCTTATTATTGCCGGGCTTATTACAAAGTATAAAAAATGGGGCGTGCTTTGGCGCGACTGGATCACGTCTGTTGATCACAAACGCTTAGGCGTAATGTATATTCTTTTAGCACTAATAATGCTGTTTCGTGGTTTTTCTGATGCAATAATGATGCGTGCGCAGTTGGCACTTGCTACCAGTGGTGCGCCAGGTTATTTACCACCAGAACACTACGACCAAATATTTACTGCCCACGGCGTAATCATGATCATATTTATGGCAATGCCATTTATGATTGGTCTAATGAACATTGTATTACCACTTCAAATTGGTGCTCGCGATGTTGCTTTTCCATTTTTAAATAATTTAAGTTTTTGGTTTACAGCCAGTGGTGCAATTTTAATTAACTTATCACTTGTGTTTGGTGAGTTTGCAAAAACAGGTTGGGTGGCATATCCGCCGCTTTCGGAGCTGACCTTTAGCCCTGGGGTGGGGGTCGATTATTATATTTGGGCCTTGCAAATATCCGGGCTCGGTACACTGCTAACAGCCGTAAACTTTTTAGCAACCGTGTTTAAAATGCGTGCACCAGGTATGACCCTAATGAAAATGCCAATTTTCACATGGGCATGTACATGGGCAAACATCTTAATTGCAGCATCATTCCCAATTTTAACTGCTGTACTTGCAATGCTAACGCTTGACCGTTATCTCGACTTCCACTTCTTTACCAATGAGTTGGGCGGTAACGCCATGATGTACATCAACCTGTTTTGGGCATGGGGTCATCCTGAGGTATACATATTAGTATTACCAGCATTTGGTATTTTTTCTGAAATTATTTCGACCTTTGCCGGTAAACGTTTATTTGGTTACAAATCGATGGTTTACGCCAGCGGTGCAATCTCAATTTTAGGCTTTATTGTTTGGTTACATCACTTCTTTACTATGGGCTCGAGTGCTAACGTTAACGCGTTTTTTGGGGTGATGACTATGGTTATTGCCGTACCAACTGGGGTTAAGTTGTTTAACTGGTTATTTACTATTTACCGAGGTCGTTTACGTATAAGTGTACCGGTACTTTGGACTCTTGGCTTTATGGTTACCTTTACCGTAGGCGGTATGACCGGTGTATTACTTGCCATTCCTGGCGCCGATTATGTACTGCATAACAGCTTATTCTTAATTGCACATTTCCATAACACAATTATTGGTGGTGCTGTGTTTGGTTACCTGGCCGGTTTTGTATTTTGGTTCCCTAAAGCAATGGGCTTTAAACTTAATGAAAAATGGGGCAAAGCATCATTTTGGTGTTGGATTATCGGTTTCTTCGTTGCATTTATGCCGTTGTACGTACTTGGTTTCTTAGGTATGACACGTCGTTTAAACCACACTAACAACCCAGATTGGAACATGTGGTTATACATTGCCGCAGGCGGTGCTGTAATTATTATGTTTGGTATTATCAGCCAAGTAATTCAATTATATGTGAGCTTTAGAGACCGTGAAGCGCTTGACGATACAACAGGCGATCCGTGGAACGGCCACACACTTGAGTGGGCTACAAGTTCACCTCCGCAAATTTATAACTTTGCAACAATTCCACATATTGATGATATTGATGCATGGACCGATATGAAAGAAAAAGGTCAAGCATATCAAGATAAAGCAAACTACAGCCCTATTCATATGCCTAAAAACACATCAGCTGGCGTGTTAATGGCAGCAAGTTTAACAGTATTTTGTTTTGCAATGATTTGGCATATTTGGTGGTTAGCTGTTGTTGGACTAGTAGGCGGAATTGCCATATTTATCAAACGTTGTTACACCAGCGATGTTGATTACTATATACAACCTGATGAAATTGCACGCATTGAAGCTGCATATAATTCAAGTGGCGTTAAGGAGTTAAAAGCGTGAGTACACTTTCTGCAAATTTAGACTCTGTATCACACGATGATCATGCCCACGCGCATGATCACCACGATACTTCGGGTGATACCGTATTTGGTTTTTGGTTATACCTAATGACCGATTGCCTACTGTTTGCCTCGTTTTTTGCCACTTACGCTGTGCTGTTTATGAACACTGCCGGTGGTGTATCGGGTAAAGATATTTTTGAACTCGACTTTGTAGCAGTAGAAACTGCAGCACTACTGATTAGTAGTATTACTTTTGGTTTTGCCATGATTGCCGCTCAAGGGCAAAAAAAGGCACTAACACTGACTTGGTTATTTGTTACGTTTTGTTTAGGTGCTGTGTTTATTGGTATGGAAGTATACGAATTTCATCACCTAATTGTGCATGGCAATGGTCCACAACAAAGTGCCTTTTTAACATCGTTTTTCTCATTAGTTGGCTTACATGGTTTACATGTAACAGCGGGTCTAATTTGGATGACCATAATGATGATTGAAGTTGCTAAACGCGGCTTAGGTAAAGCAACCGTAACGCGTTTAAGCTGCTTAAGCCTATTTTGGCACTTCTTAGACATTGTTTGGATTTGTGTATTTACCGTTGTTTATTTAATGGGAGCAATGTAATGAGCCACAGCGAAACGCATGCGTTAAAGCAAACGCAAAGTGATCATCATGATGAATCTCATGGCAGTGTTAAAACTTACTTAATTGGCTTTGTGCTATCGGTAATTTTAACTGCTATACCGTTTTACATGGTAATGGAAGGTGACTTCTCAAAAGCAACAACGCTTTGGAGCATTGTTACTTTAGCAATCGTACAAATTTGGGTGCATTTAAAATACTTTTTACACCTTAATTTTACCACCGAAGATGGCCGTGCAAGTACTTTCTCATTCCTATTCAGTGCTCTGATCATCGTAATGGTTGTTGGGTTATCTGTTTGGATCATTTATGAATCTAACGCAATGATGATGTACTAGGAGTTGAAGATGTTTCGTCGTTATTTATCAGTGACAAAGCCGGGTATTATTATGGGCAATTTGATCAGCGTAGCGGGCGGGTTTTTACTTGCTTCGCGCGGTGATATAGACCCATGGTTAATGATTGCCACATTAATTGGTTTGTCGCTAGTGGTTGCATCAGGTTGCGCTATCAATAATGTTATAGATAGAGACATAGATGTGGCCATGGCGCGTACTCGTACGCGGGTTACAGTAACGGGCGAAATGTCGGCCTTTGCTGCACTTAGTCACGGTATTTTATTGGGTATTGTGGGCTTTGGTTTACTTATCGCCTACACCACTCAAGCCGCGGTATTTTTTGCAGCCTTTGGCTACGTAATTTATGTAGGGGTTTATAGCCTCTACATGAAACGCAACTCAGTATATGGCACTTTTGTAGGCAGCCTTTCTGGCGCTGTACCGCCAGTAGTAGGTTACTGCGCCGTAACAGGGCAGTTCGATATGGGCGCATTAATACTGCTAGTCATGTTTAGCTTGTGGCAAATGCCGCACTCTTACGCTATTGCTATTTTTCGCTTTAAAGATTATCAAGCTGCAGGTATTCCTGTATTACCAGTAGCGCAAGGTATCGACAAAGCAAAACGTCATATCGTACTTTACATTGCTGTATACGCATTAGTGGTGATGTTACTGCCAATTACTGGCTACACAGGTGCTGCTTTTATGGCTGTTGCTTGTATTACCAGCTTTTGGTGGTTGCTAATGGCGCTACGTGGTTATCGTCGTAATATTGATATGAGTAGCTGGGCACGTAAAGTGTTCGCATTTTCAATTATTAATATTACAGCGTTAAGCATTGCTATGGCTGTTGATTACCATAGCGTTGCTCCACAGCTATTAACGCTTACCTAATTTAAAAATTTTTAACTATTCCAAAGTTAATCCAAAGGCTCGAAAGAGCCTTTTTTTATGCCTAAGATAGTTTTGCAATAGAGCGCTTATTGGCAAGTTCTAGGCTTTGTTTTATTCGTGCTCTTACCTCAGGTGATTTATTTTGGCTTAGCTTAAAGTTTCCACTCCAATGAGTAGGAGTAAATTCTATAAAGCTTAATTGTTGATACATTGCTTGGCGACTGCTTTTGGGCACATCAGTAATATTCCAAATTGGCGTAAAGCCTTGCTCAAAATGGCTCGTTAGTTGCCGCATTATTTTGCCTTTCTCATTATCGCTTTCAATAATATTCACATTTGCAGTTACTTGTACTGATGAATAAAGCCAGCTCGGCAGTGTTTTATTATTACTATACGAGGGAGATAGATAACAGTTATCGCCATTAAATAGTAATTTCACTGACTGTTTATCACATTGCGTTAGCGGGTTATGTCTTGCTACGTGTGCAATAAATACATTACGTGAGGGCTCATACAATACAGGCACTTGGCATATATTATTTAAGTCACTTTGCGAGCAGTACATTAAAATACTCGCTAGAGGGAATTGCTCAACTAATGCCTGCAAACGTTCAATATGATGTTCTTGAAAATGTGTGGGTGGGTACATTAAAGCCTCTCCTCTAACTGTAACTTAATGCTCTGCCAATGTTCGTCAATAATGCTAAATTTTGCAGTGCTTCTGTAACTTCCATCACTTAGCAATCTATCTTTATAGGCTATACCTTCAAATCGGGCGCCTAGTCGAGTAATTGCATTTCGAGATTTTTGATTTTTTTCGTGGGTATTAAACGTTATTCGCACTAAATTCAACGCGTCAAAAGCATAGCTAAGCAGTAAATATTTAGTGTGAGTATTAATATAAGTTTGCTGCCAGTGATGGCTTATAAATGTATGACCAATTTCAGCACTTAAGTTATGTGTATCTAATCTAAATAGTCGTGTAGTGCCTACAACCTCTTTGCTGGCTATGTCTACTATGGCAAATACAATTTGTTCTTTTTTATTAAATTGTGCACTGGTGGTAAACCATTCCTTTAACTGTTCGGGTGTTTTTGTATAGTTGCTTAATACCCATTCCCATATTTTTGGATGTTGCCCTGCTTTATATAAGCCTTTTAAATGCTCATAATTTAATGGCTCTAAAATTACCTTATTTGTTTTATGTATCTGTTGAGTAAACATGTTGCCTCTAAGCTTTGCTATTTACAAGCAACAAATGTACGCTAATTTGGCTTGGTAAAAACAACCAGAATTGGCTTTTTAGCTATACCAGTTATAAGGGAATGACATGCAACCGCTTAATATTGAATTTAATGACTCAAACAAAGCTAAGTACATACAAGTTGCAGATGCTTTGCGTGGTTCTATCGTAAAGGGAGATATTGCACCTGGTACAAAACTCAGTTCTGCTCGAGTTATGGCGCAAGCGTATCAGTTAAACCGTCATACAATAATGAACGCATTGCAGTTATTAGTAGCCGAAGGATGGCTAGAATCTCATGAACGCTCTGGGTATAGCGTCACTCAAACACTACCAATTCAAAGCAGTGCTAACTGTGAGCACACGCCAGTTTTAACACCAAAACCTTATAAATTTGCTACAGAGTTAGCCGTGCCTATTCCGGCAATGAATTTAAAAGACTACGTATATAATTTTGCAGGTGGACTTCCTGATTTAAATAGCTTTCCTTATAAAGAATTTAAACGCTCTGTAAGTCATGTATTTAATCATTTAGATACCAGTAAGCTTCATTATGGTGATATAGGTGGAGTGAGTGAGCTAAAAGTTCAGATAAGCGATTACTTACATAAAACTAGAAATTTAAAAGTATCAGACTTACTTGTATGTAATGGCTCACAAGAAGCTTTATTTTTAATTTCTAAGGCCTTTATAAGTAAAGATGACTTCGTAGCCGTTGAGACTTTAGGCTACCCACCAGCACGCAAAGCCTTTGCTGCTTGTGGCGCGCAATTAATAGATATAAAACAAGATGAATATGGTTTATGTGTTGATGATTTAAAAGCGCAATTTAGACGATATCCAATAAAAATGCTGTACTTAACCCCGCTGCATCAATACCCAACTACCGTTACGCTTTCGCCCACACGGCGCATGCAAATTTATCAATTATGTTATGAGTATGGCGTAATGATTATTGAAGATGATTACGATCACGAGTTTCATTATCGCTGTCAGCCATTGCAACCTATGGCTGGGGACGATCCCGCTGGGATTATTATTTACTTATCTACATTTTCTAAAATCATGTTCTCAGGCGCTAGAATTGGCTACATTTGTGCAGCTCCTGAAGTATTAGCACAGTTAACCGCATGGAAGCAGTTAATGAATCATAAAAATGATGTGGTTATGCAGCTAGCCGTTGCGCACTTTATGCAAGAAGGTGGATTTGAGCGCCACTTAAAACGCATGACTAAACACTATAAACAACGTTATGAAGCAATGGACAACACGTTAGCGTTGCTGCAATCACAGGGGTTACCAATAGAGTATAAAAAGCCAGATGGCGGTATGGCAATGTGGGTTAACTTAAATAAAAATACGAGCAATATAAAACAAGCAATGCAAAGTAAAAGCCTATATTTACAAGCAGAATCTGAGTTTTACTTTGCTGATTCAGTGAGAAGTTTAATGCCTAAGCAATATAGTTATGTTCGCTTAGGCTTTGCAGGGCAATCAGTTGAGGCAATGAAGCAAGGGCTCAAACTAATCACTGAATATAAGTAACTAGATACCATTAACTATTTCTTAAAATCATCAGCATTGTAATAAAGTGGTTTAAGGGTGCCGCAGTTAATAAATTTATAGGTAAGCTCATTTTCAGCTGGGACACGTTTTGAGGTACGAAGCTTTTGCATACATGCATTAACTAAATCAACAAAAATAAGATGGTTATAGCTCGGCGCTTGTTGAATTTTATGAATATAAATACGCTCACTCCCGCCCAGATTAATCATGTCGTAGTCATGCCATTGCGATGATTCACTTAAATCTTTTAGCTCTCTGGCATACAGTTGCTTACTAAGCTCAAGCTCTTTTTTTGAGTAAATTAAACTGCCACCTTCTCTATAATCACCCTCATAAATATCAGTAATAATCGTAATTTCTTCACCACGCATTAAATGTTGAATATTAAACGCTTGTGGCTTAACCGTAATTAGCTCAGCATTTCTAACAAAATTTAAGAGTGCGACATCTGGGTTTCCAATTTTATAAACAACTTGCAAATCATTGGGTAAATTATAGGTGGGTAAATTCATTGCAATAATAGATGAGCCTTGATTAACCAAGGCCATAGGATGCTCAGCATTGTAAGCGGGGTCTACCGGTGGTAGTTCTGCTTTTTCTTCTTCAGCTGCGGCAAAGCCACTTAAAGTGATTAGTAATAAAGTAAGTAGTAAGCGCATAATAATCTCAATTAATTTATGAGCTTACATTGTAGTATAAAATATATATTACATTGAGTTAATTACACTTAATACTTAACTGCAAAGAATTGTATAAAAGGCTCAAATGAGCCTTTTATACAATTTCAAGGTAATCTCAAAGCGACATTAAAATAATGGCGACTAAATAAGCACTACTTAATTGCTTTTTTTACTTCTCGCCAATCTATTATTTTAAAGTTTTGAGGCTGCTGTGGCATACGGTTATAACCATCTTGTACAACTAAAATACCTTCAGGATAACCCGGAAGAGACTTAGATGTTACTGTTAACCCGTCGGTTTCTGATGAGCCATCAATACCATTAACCAAATCACTTATTAAACTAAACTTACCTGCAAACTCTAAGCTAGGTGTTTTTATGCCCGCAGTACCATTCTTTATTTTATACAGTACGTAGCTGTTATCACCTTGGCTGGAAACAACTAAATAACGTGTTTTGTCGCTGTGGTAAATTTCCATACCTTCAACATCATCAACAAGTTGCTCATTTATACCTTGTAGCATAACCGGTGTACTTCCTGCCGTTGGCTCTGCACCTATAAACCAAATACCGGCATCTTCTTCGCCTACAAATAATTGTCCTAGTTCATCATCTGCACTACAGCCTTCTGGTTGGCTTGGTAGGTTAAACTCGCGAACAAGTTTGCCTGTTATTTTTTCGTTATTCTCACTGATTTTATATTGCTGATATAGCCCCGATTTATCATTTACAAATACATAGTTCCCCGTATTTGACGAGTACATACATAAGCCATAAATTTCATCAAGATTGGTAGGAATATCAGCAATGTACTTCACACTATTATTAGCTTGTACTGTAAATACACTAATACCGTTAAGCGTTCGGTTACTGGCAGTTATTAATGTATTGGTACTGTTTTTAATCGTGCTATTTTGTCGCAGGTCTACGTTATTTAAACGACCAACTTCAAGTGACTGTTCAAGCTTGCCATTTAGGCTGTATACCATTAGTCCACGGCGTTTATCGGTGCCTAAAATTAAGCTGTTTGCTGCATCTTTAGGGTTAACCCAAATTGCCGGATCGTCTGCTGCATCACCAAATGCTTGAACGGGGACCGTTTGTGCACTTGCCTTTATTTGAGTGATTGATTGAGTATTGGTTTTTAATGATTTTTTGATAGGTGTTACAGGTAATGTACTTTTAATATAAGCGCCTGTTTCATCGTTATACAGCACTGCCGTTGCCGCGTTGTTACTTGTGTAATTTACCGCTACCGATTCCAAGCTCAAGTCACCATTTAACATCCAGTTATTAAGCACTTTACTAATTGGATCATAAGCATACACAGTATTGTTTTTGGTACTAGTAAACCAGATAATACCATCTTGCGAAGCTGAAATAGCTCCTAGTTCACTGTGTAACTTTCCAAAGGGGGCGACTAAAGCAATCGGTTTTTTATCTGCTTGCGATTCCGCGTTCGCGTTTATTGCCCAAATGCCTACTTCGCTTTCACTTACATATAAGGTATTTGTTGTTGTACTTACAGCACAACCTGATGCCTCACTAACGCCAGAAAATTCACGTACATTTACGTTAACCGCTTTATTATTCGCTGTATCAAAAATAATAGTTTCGGTAATTAGCCCGCGTACATCAGGTACAAATGCCGATATTGATTCACTCGCTTTATTAGCAAATAAACACACTGTATCGGATTGTGCTTGTGGTGGGTTAATGCGGGTTAGTTCAATTGTATCCCAGCCACTTTGAGTGTGCTCAAGCTTAAATATAACCTGTCTCTTATACACATCTGACGCTGCCGACGACTCCTTACGTGT
>OJGH01000351.1_pt1 | contig 11561 bp, 10 predicted proteins | sample 1594641 | NCBI WGS metagenome assembly OJGH01 (sample SAMN05416894, study PRJEB24817) | seawater metagenome | isolation source: Sea water | place: Canada:Atlantic | collected 2013-11 | reverse complement strand
TCTACACGTAAGGAGTCGTCGGCAGCGTCAGATGTGTATAAGAGACAGCTTATGAGTTTTGAAAGTACGTCGCTTTGGCAACGTGAAAAAGCACTGCAACGCTTGGCAGGAAACCACGCGCTTTTAAAACGTGTTGTTGAAATGTTCATTGATCAAATCGATGAAAAACACTTAACGCTTACTACAGCGGTTTCAAATAGAAATTTAGAAGACGTTCGCTTTACCAGCCATGCTATTAAAGGTGTATCGGGTGATGTGGGCGCCGAGGCATTGCGCCAGAAAGCCTCATCCATCGAAATATTGTCGGCATCAGGTGATTGGAATGAAATTGAAGTAAACGTTAGCGCGTTGGCGTCAGTAATCGACGCCACCAAATCAGAAATGGCTGCCGCCCACGCCTAGAAAGATGAGATGAGCGGCTTATCATTTTAGCGTGTTAACGAATGTATATGCGCAATGTGTTGTTGTTTAATGTCATCCGGTAAAAAGCTAGCCGCAAAACTATTAATAGCAAGTTGCTTCACGTGTGCTTCGGTTACAGGCAACGCATCACACAGGGCTATATAGTTATCATTCAAAAACCCACCAAAATACGTAGGATCGTCCGAATTCACAGTAACCATTAAACCCTCATCGAGTAGCGATAATATATTGTGTTTGGCTAAGTCATCTACCACACACAATTTCAGATTACTTAATGGACACACGGTAAGAGGAATTTGATTGGCGTTTATGTAAGCCATTAACTTCTCGTCTTCCTGACACCTTACGCCATGATCAATTCGGTCAACGTTAAGCAAGTCTAATGCTTCCCAAATATATTCTGGCGGCCCCTCTTCACCTGCATGCGCGACTATTTTAAACCCAAGAGCTCGCGCTTCTCGAAACACCCGTTCGAATTTAGATGGTGGATGACCCAGTTCAGAACTGTCTAAACCCACCGCATCTATAACACTGTAATAAGGTTTGGCAGCTTCAAGTGTGGCGAACGCGTCGCTTTCTGGTAAATGCCTTAAGAAAGACATAATTAAGTAACTAGAAATACCGTACTGCTTTTGTGCATCTTTCATGGCCCGTAAAAAACCTGGCATGAACACATCAAATCCTATACCTCTTGCGGTATGGGTTTGCGGGTCGAACATGATTTCAGTGTGAACCACGTTATCTTCATGACAGCGGGTGAAATACGCCCACATTAACGCGTAAAAATCATCTTCATCAATGAGCACGCCCGCACCGGCATAGTATATGTCGAGGAAGCTTTGCAAATTAGTAAATTGATAGGCAGCAGCTATCTCTTCAATGCTTTTATATGGCAACGTGATACTATGTTTACTTGCCAGGTGCCACATAAGCTCAGGTGTTAGGCTGCCTTCTATATGTAAGTGCAGTTCAGCCTTCGGGAGTTTTTGAATTATTGTTGATAGCGACATGGCCCCTCACAGTTAGAAGCGCACCATTTTGATGCAATTTGATCTTAATTAGTGCGCAACTTCTTTTCTAGCGTTGATTTAGTCAGGCGTTCTTATAACGCTTCCAATGTGAAATACGCGGTTTTTAAAACCTTTATTAGTTAATTTCACTGGCGTAACACTGACTTTGCGTATTCTGGCTATGTTTACCGTAGCACAAAACGCACCAACAAACTGACTAAGTGGTCAAGTTTTTGCTTCATGCAACAACAAATAATGATAAATGACTCAACGCATAGAGAAATCTACATGTCTAATAACGTATTAGAGCGCCTTTTTAAGCTTCAGGCGCATGGAACCACAATAAAAACAGAAGTGGTAGCGGGGCTAACCACTTTTGCTGCCATGTCGTACATCTTAGTGGTAAACCCTGGGATCCTTGGCTTAAGTGGCATGCCTATCGAAGGGTTAATAACGGTAACCGCCCTAGCTGCCTGTTTGGGCACTTTATTGATGGCGTTTATGACTAACTACCCCATTGCGCTTGCGCCAGGTATGGGTTTAAACGCTTTTTTTGCTTTCACAATTTGTTTATCTCGGGAAATTCCTTGGGAAGCGGCTCTTGGGATAGTATTTTGGAACGGTATTCTCTTTTTAATTCTGTCCTTAACTGGGGTGAGGACTAAAGTTGCTGAGTCTATTCCCCCGGCCCTCAAAATTGGTGTGCAATGCGGCATAGGGTTATTTATTGCCTTTATTGGCCTTAAAAATGCGGGGCTGGTTGTAGACAATCCGGCTACCTTTGTGGGTCTTGGTGATTTATCTGACCCTGCGGTAATGCTTGCGCTACTTGGTATTATTTTTACTATTGTGATGGTAGTAAAAAAGGTTACCGGAGGCATTCTTATATCTATTGTGTTGCTTACCGTAATTGGTGCCTTCGTGCCAACCGAGAATGGCATGTTAACCGCAACGCCTGAAGCCATTATCGGCTTACCAGAACCAATTTCGAATACCTTTATGGCAATGGACTTTTGGTACCCTATTGATCATATCGCTGAAACTTGGGATTTAATATTTGCGCTAATGTTTGTGAATATGTTCGACACCATAGGTACGTTAATCGGGGTTTCTCGCCGTGCAAACTTGCTAGATAAAAACGGAAGATTGCCTAAAATTGGCCCTGCCATGACCGCCGATGCGTCTGCCAGTGTGGTAGGTGCATTTATTGGTACATCACCAGTAACCAGTTACGTAGAATCTGCTACTGGGGCGTCTGCAGGTGGTAGAACAGGATTAACCGCGGTAGTGGTTGCACTGTGTTTTATTTTTGCCTTGTTCCTTACCCCTTTAATGAAGGTTATTCCTTTGATGGCCACTACTCCAGCGCTTATCATGGTAGGCATTCTAATGATGGAAGCCATTCGCCAGATAGATTTCGACGATTTAGGTGCTCTTGCTACCGCAACCGTTGCGCTATTAGCTATGCCGCTCACGTTCAGTATTAGTGAAGGTATTGCACTAGGTTTTATTACCTACGTTGGCATTAAGGTGGGGACCGGTAAATTCAGAGAAGTCAGTGGGTTAACCTACGTGTTAGCGGGTGTGTTTATACTGCGCTATATATTTGACTTAAAATAGCAAGCGGTAGCCTATGCTTAACAAAAAAAACGGTGAAGATAATCTTCACCGTTTTTTTTATGCTTTGGGTAATCTATTCAGGCAACTTAGATTACATAGCTCATAGAAATTGAGCTTGCTAACCCTACTCTAAACCATCGTAGCTAAAGGTAACGGCTTTATCGCCCATAAAGACTATCTTTACATGCTTCGCTTCTTCGTTACCCCAAACGCAAGATACTGCGCCCATGGTTTTTGAGCAATTATCTGCCGCCCCAATTACCGATGAGACTTCATCTTTAGACATACCCATTTTTAATTTGTCGTAGTTCTCTTTATTTAGCTTTGAACAGCCCGTTAATACGAGCGCAGTTAATAAACATAAGGCAATTTTTACTTTCATTTTTATATCTCCACTTTATATAGCGTAGCTTGCTTCTTATAGCTTTACACTTTACTGGGATTTTTCAACTAAAGGATGTTCGGCTAGCCAATGTCGGGCAATGTCTTCACGGGTAGCAAGCCATACTTTGTCATGAGATTGCACATATTCAATAAAACGTTTTAACGCCGCCATTCTCGCTGGCCGCCCTAAAATACGGCAATGCATGCCTATCGACAGCATCTTAGGTGCTTCGCTGCCCTCGTCGTACAACACGTCGAACGCATCTTTAAGATATTGGAAGAACTGCTCGCCACTATTAAAACCTTGTGGGGCAGCAAAACGCATATCATTGGTATCTAGCGTATAAGGCACCATTAAAAGAGGTTTGCTGTAATGGTTATCAAAATAAGGCAAATCGTCGGCATAAGAGTCGGCGCAGTAGAGAATGTCATCACGCTCAGCAATCAATTTGAGCGTATTAGGGCTGGTTCGCCCCGTGTACCAGCCAACCGGTTTCTTACCAGTAAGTTGCTCATGCAACATGATAGCGTCGTCTATTTCTTTTCGTTCAGTCTCTTCGTCCATATCTTGATAATGAACCCAACGCATAGCGTGACTGGCAATTTCCCATTTAGCATCTAACATGGCTTGCACGGCATCTGGGTGACGTTGCATGGCCATAGTGACACCAAAAACCGTTACCGGAATATTGTAGCTGGTGAGCAAACGATGAAGTCGCCAAAATCCCGCACGACTCCCGTATTCGTAAATAGACTCCATACTAAGGTGCCTATCATTAAATGCTTGTGCACCAATAATTTCAGACAAAAAGGTTTCGGAGTGCGCATCACCATGAAGTACGCAGTTCTCACCACCTTCTTCATAATTCAAAACAAACTGGAGCGCAATTTTAGCGCCGTTCGGCCAATTGGCCTTAGGTACATCAGCCCCGTAACCAATAAGGTCGCGAGGGTAAGTATGGGAATTATTCGACATCAATATTCTCAATATAACGACTTGGCACTGGCAGGTTGCACCCACCTAGCACCAATTGAATTAATTGGCGTGTGGCCGTTTCAAAATCAGCTTTAATCATTTTACGGCCACGAAGACGGGTAATTTGAGCGGAGAAGTCTGCATAATGCTGGGTGCTAGCCCAAATGGTGTAAAGTAAATATTCACCATCAAGCTGGGGGAGTTTACCTACTTCAATCCACTGGTCTATAAGTGCTAGTCGCCCTTCCATCCATTTGGCATGTTCTTCGTCAAAATAACCGGTTAAGTTCTGCGCACCGTTAATAATTTCCATCGCGAATATTTTAGAAGCTTGTGGATGGGTACGAGATACCTCCATTTTTTCTGTAATGTACGCCGCTAACACTTCAGCAGGATCGTCATCTACAGTGGCTCTGTCGAAATGGGAATTCCACAACGACAATGTTTCTTCTAGCACTGCCACATACAATTCTTGCTTCGTTTTAAAATAATAAAGCACATTGGTTTTAGGCAGGTTCGCTTCATCTGCAATTTTTTGAACCGCAGTGCCCTTAAATCCAAACTGGGCAAAACATTTTTCAGCGGCTTGCAGAATATTTCTTTTGTTTGTGGCACCTACGCCTGCGTCCGTGTCTCTTAATTTGGTCATCGTTATTTTTTTATCCTTCACTACACGTCTGGCATCCGTTTGTATTACGTTATCACGGTTTTAGCGTAAAATAGAAAACGTAATCACTATACCGTTACCCCTACTTAACTTTGTGTTCTCTATGTTCAACCTTGCACGATTCTTGCCTGTATTACACCAACAAGTATGCAGTTTTGCTTACCGAATTAGGGGCTATTCTCAGGGAAGCCTTTTTTTTAAAGCAATTATTTGACCAAATGGTCTACTTTTCTATCAAGAATACCGTTATATTAATGGATATATCAATGAAAATAGTGATGAGGTGCGGGTATGATTCGCTTTCTTATTAATCAACAACTCGTTGAATTGGACGATACCCGGGCTGACCTGACGTTACTTCAATTCTTACGCGAGCACAGAAAACTTACCGGTACTAAAGAGGGTTGTGCAGCAGGCGATTGCGGTGCATGTACCGTAGTGATTGCCGAGCCTAACCCACAGTTCGATGGGTTACATTACCGCACGGTAAACAGTTGTATTACCTTGATGTCGGCTGTACATGGCAAACAACTTATTGCGGTAGAGCATTTAACTCAAGACAACACCTTACACCCTGTACAACAAGCACTTATCGACTTTCATGGTTCGCAGTGTGGCTTTTGTACGCCAGGGTTTATCATGTCTATGTTTGCGTTGTATCATCAAGATGGCACGCCAAATCGCGATGATGTATTGCATGCATTGTCCGGTAACTTATGCCGCTGCACTGGCTATCGCCCTATTATTGATGCGGCATTATCTGTGTGTGGAAACACGCCTGATGACACATTCGCACGTAATGAGTCTTCTACGCTAAGCGCGTTGAAGGAACTAGCCGCTACCCCCGTACTTGGCTCCAGTAATTTACTTGTTCCAGACTCTCGCTCGGCCTTAGCCAATGCTATCGCTCAGCACCCAGATGCGCTTTTAGTAGCAGGTAGCACCGACTTAAGCTTGATGTTTACTCAACAACTGAAAGATGTGAACACGCTAATTAGTTTAAGTGGGGTCAAATCATTAAATGGATGCACTACAAACGAACATTCGATCACGTTTGGTGCAACCACGCCGTTAAGTGATTTGACGCAACCTTTGTTAGGGCACTTTCCTCAATTAGCAGAATTAATCACCCGCTTTGCTTCGTTGCCAATACGTAACCAAGCCACCTTGGGCGGTAACGTGGCAAACGCTTCGCCTATTGGCGATATGCCGCCTGTATTGCTAGCCTTAAAGGCCGTGCTGCATATTGATAATGGTACACAAACTCGCGCTATACCTGTAAGTGAGTTTTTTACTGGCTATCGCCAAACGGCGCTAGGAAAAGGCGAATGGCTATCTGACATTGAAATACCCTACCTGACGGCCAATGAGTTAGTGGCCGCGTACAAAATTTCAAAACGCATGGAAGATGATATTTCTGCCGTGTGTGCTGTGTTCAACGTAACCTTGAATGACGGTAAAGTTGAACACGTTAGCACTGGGTTTGGTGGTGTTGCCGCAACGCCAGTTAGTTGCGAAGCATTAAATAGCGCATTAAAAGGCAAACAATGGGCAAGTATCGAATGCTTGAGTATTGGTAAACAAATTTTAAGCGAAGCATTTTCCCCAATAGATGATGTGAGAGCGAGTGCAGAATACCGTAAAACCGTACTGGCTAATTTATGGCATCGATTCTGGCTAGAGCATCAAAACACTAGCCAATCAGCCAGTGGTACAAGCAGCCATGTAAAAAACAAGATTGAAACTCGGGTGGTGCAACATGCGTAAGCTTATCGATAGCGCGAAAGATTCAGCCTCAACACAGGTTGTTCATACGTCGGTAAAGCATGAAAGTGCTGCCAGACAGGTTCAAGGAAGCGCGAAATATATTGACGATTTGGTAGAGCCGCAAGGCACGCTTTACGCCGCTGTAGGGACCAGCAGGTGCGCGGCGGGCATTATTGAATCAATAGATTTATCTGCCGTAAGTGCAAGTGAAGGTGTGGTCGATGTTATTACCATCGACGATGTTCCTGGCCATAAAGATATTGGGCCGGTTTTTGAAGGCGACCCCCTTCTCGCTAATGGCGAAGTAAAATTTTACGGCCAGCCTTATTTTGCAGTGCTTGCAACTTCGGTACATTTAGCCCGTAAAGCGGCACTAAAAGGCACTATTAAGGTTATTCCTACCGCCGCGGTATTTACCACCGAAGAAGCGCATAAACATGAACGCTTTGTGCGCCCTACTCACAGGTTTGGCCAAGGTGATGCTGATACTCAACTTGCCACTGCACCTTTAAGCTGTAAAGGCCATCTTTCTATTGGCGGCCAAGAGCATATGTACCTTGAAGGGCAAGTGTCGCTGGCTATTCCCGACGAAGATGGTCGCATGAAGGTATATACCTCAAGCCAACATCCTAGTGAAGTGCAAAAGCTAGTGGCTGAAGTACTCGATATTAAGCTGCATCATGTGATGGTAGATATGCGCCGCATGGGTGGCGGATTTGGTGGTAAAGAAACCCAAGCTGCTCAGTGGGCGTGTTTAGCGTCTTTGTTAGCTTCTCGCAATCAGTGTGCTGTTAAATGCCGACTGCCCCGAAGCACTGATATGCACGTGACAGGCAAGCGCCATCCTTTCGATAATAGCTTTGAGATTGGCTTTAACGAAAACGGTAAAATTGTTGCCACAAAAGTAGATATAAACGGTAATTGTGGGCATTCACCTGACTTGTCTGACGCTATTGTAGACAGAGCCATGTTTCATGCAGATAACGGTTACTTTTTAGGTGCAAGCAACATTGTAGGTTACCGCTTGCAAACTAACATGGTATCGCACACGGCGTACCGTGGTTTTGGCGGGCCGCAAGGTATGATCATGGCTGAAGCCATGATGGATGCCATGGCACGCAAGCTAGAAGTAGACCCACTTACCGTACGTAAACAAAATTTGTACGGGCCAGAAACTGGCACCACTACCCCTTATGGCATGGAAGTAGAGCACAACCTACTGCCTGAAATGATCGCAAAACTTGAAAAAGACGCCGATTATTGGGCACGCAGAGACGCGATTACCGACTTTAACCGCAACAGTCCTGTTATTAAGAAAGGCCTAGCTCTGACTCCGGTTAAGTTTGGTATTTCCTTTACTGCAAAACACTTAAACCAAGCGGGCGCACTGGTACACATTTATACCGACGGTAGCATTCAAGTGAACCATGGTGGCACAGAAATGGGCCAAGGCCTGCACACCAAAATAGCTCAAATTGCGGCGAATGAATTTGGTGTGTCTATGGACATGATAGAAGTGACTGCGACCCGCACCGATAAAGTACCCAACACATCTCCAACGGCGGCGTCGAGCGGTACAGACCTAAACGGTAAAGCGGTGCAAAATGCATGTATTACGTTGAAGGAACGCTTAGCACTGTGCTTTGCTACCGAGCTAGGCATGCCAGAGCAAGCTGAAAAGGTACAGTTTACTGCCGGTAACTTAGTATTAGGTGAACACCAAAAAGCGTTTAGCGATTTAGTTCAGGTGGCGTATTTTGACCGCGTGTCATTATCGGCCAATGGCTACTATAAAACCCCTAAAATACACTACAATCGCGAAACTGGCGATGGCCGCCCGTTTTTCTATTTCTCTTATGGTGTGTCGGTAAGTGAAGTATCTGTTGATACCTTAAGTGGTGAGTACTGCGTTGATAAAGTAGACGTACTTCATGATGTGGGTAATAGCTTGAACCCTGCTATTGATATTGGCCAAATAGAAGGTGCCTTTATTCAAGGCATGGGCTGGCTTACTACCGAAGAACTGGTGTGGAATAACGATGGTCGCTTAACCAGTGAAAACATGGCCACCTACAAAATTCCTGCTATTGGCGATACCCCTAAACATTTTGATGTAAAACTGTTTGGCAGAGAAAATGCTGAGGACAGTATTTACCATTCAAAAGCGGTAGGTGAACCGCCATTTATGCTAGCAATTTCAGTATGGTGTGCTTTGAAAGATGCTATTTCAAGTATTTCTGGTTACACCCAAGACCCGCAACTAGATACACCTGCCACGCCAGAGCGTGTACTGAATGCTGTAATGCAGTTGCAACAGGCACAGCAATGAAAGCGAGTACCTGGTATGAAGCGGTAGCGCAGTGTCAACAAGACGGTGCGCCCTACGTTATTGTGACGGTGATTAGTATTGCTGGCTCTACTCCCCGTGAAGCCGGTAGCAAAATGGTAGTTACCGATGCACAAAGCATAGATACCATTGGCGGCGGGCATTTAGAGTTCGATGCAATCAAAACTGCTCGTGAGATGCTAAGTGGCGGTACTCGTGGTAAAAATAATACTAGCACCGAAATACGCTCATACCCTCTTAGCAGTAAGCTAGGCCAATGCTGTGGCGGCGCTGTTAAAGTATTGTTTGAAGTGTGCAATCGCCATGCGCAGCACATCGCTATTTTTGGCGCAGGGCATGTGGCAAAAGCTTTAGTACCTATTCTAGCTCAGCTTCCACTTCGTATTTCCTGGATTGATAGCCGTGAAGATTTGTTCAGCCACCCGCTACCAGCAAACGTAAAAATGGTGGTAGAAGAAGCGCCAGAGACTGAAGTGCGTGGGCTGGAAGAAAACACCTGGTTAGTAATATTAACGCACGATCATCAGCTCGATTACCGCATTACCGAGCAAGCATTAAAATACCCTGCGTTGCCCTTTGTTGGCCTTATTGGTTCACAAACCAAAGCCAAGCGTTTTATCACTAAATTGGAACATCGCGGTTTTGATGAAAATGACTTAGCTCGATTAGCAACCCCTATTGGCGATACTTCAATACCCGGCAAACGCCCTATTGAAGTGGCGGTATCTATTGCTTCACAAATTATTCAGCGTTTACACGCCAGTGAAGACAATAATCAAGATACTGCTGTTACTAACGCCGATAGATTTAACACTAAGGAACATAATGTATGACCTTAAACGAACTTAATACCCTATCGGCCAGCGCTGCTAGCGATTGGTTTCAACAAACCTGCGCAGCACAGTCGTGGATATATAGCATGGTTAACGGCCGCCCTTTTGACACCGCTAACGATGTAAAAGAATATGCGAAAACCGCTTGGTCAAGATGCGGCAAAGACGATTTTTTAGAGGCTTTCACCGCCCATCCAATGATTGGCGATGTTGATTCGTTGCGTAAAAAGTTTGCCAACACGAAAACCATAGCCAGCGGAGAGCAATCAGGCACAGCCAGTGCATCAGAAGCGACGCTGCTTACATTAAAAGAAGCGAATCAAGCGTATCTTGATAAGCATGGTTTTATTTTCATCATTTGTGCCACTGGGCTTTCGGCCGACGCGATGCTTAACGCCTTGCAAACGCGATTACCGAACAGCACCGATGAAGAAATTCGCACCGCCGCCCAAGAACAAATTAAAATTACCCTGTTGCGCATAGACAAAGCGTTAACTGCCAAGGACGAAAATTAATGAATACCTTATCAAGTCATGTATTAGATACTACATCGGGCAAACCCGTTGAAGGCATTGCGCTTACCCTTACCTTGCCTAATGGCGACGTACTTACTGGTAAAACCGATAACGATGGACGTTTCAATCAATGGGGTCAGAAGTTTGAAGCAGGTGTGTATACACTGCGTTTTCATAGCCATGACTACTTAATTGCTACACATGGCAAGAGTTTTTACCCTCATATTGATATTGCGTTTGAACTTGAAAGCGACGGCGGCCATTACCATGTGCCTTTGCTTATCTCTCCTTTTGGTTTTAGCAGTTACAGAGGCAGCTAATTATAATGCAGCTTTTTCGTGCGAATATTGCACACTTTCCAACGCCTAATACTGCGTCATCCACGTTTGCCGAAGATATTGTCGTTATTCACGATGGCGGCTTGGTAATAGAGGGTAAAAAAATTATCGCCACTGGCTCGTTTTATAGCATGCGTGAGCAGTACCCCAATGCTGTGTTACATGATCATAAAGACAGCTGGATTTTACCTGGGTTAATCGACAGCCACTTGCACTACCCGCAAACTGAAAGTATTGCTAGCTATGGCGAGCAATTATTAAGTTGGCTTGAAAACTATACATTTCCTACCGAAAAACAGTTTGCTAACGTGGAACATGCCCAAAAGATTGCCAAGGTGTTTTTACAACAGTTATTGAAAAACGGCACGACTACTGGCTTCGTTTTTTCATCGGTACACCAAGGATGTTGTAACGCCTTGTTCAGTGCTGCCAGTGAAATAGACATGGCTATTGTGGCAGGTAAAGTGTGTATGGACAGAAACTGCCCTGCAGACTTGCAAGATTGCCCAGAAACCGCCCAAAAAGACAGTGCTGTATTAATAGAAAAATGGCACAACACAGGCCGAAATCGCTATGCAATAACCCCTAGGTTCGCGCCGACTAGCTCAGAAGCGCAATTGGCCGCTTTAGGTGAACTGGCAACCCAATACCTGTCTCTTATACACATCTCCGAGCCCACGA
>OJGH01000349.1_pt1 | contig 11564 bp, 10 predicted proteins | sample 1594641 | NCBI WGS metagenome assembly OJGH01 (sample SAMN05416894, study PRJEB24817) | seawater metagenome | isolation source: Sea water | place: Canada:Atlantic | collected 2013-11 | reverse complement strand
TACGAGATAGGAGTCCGTCTCGTGGGCTCGGAGATGTGTATAAGAGACAGATCCCTTTATAGTTTTTAAGTACTCGGGATATTTCAACATTTGGGTTTTTATAAATTTTATTGGCCTTTTTTGTTTTTAAGTTGTATGAATAAAGACTGCCAGTATCACCATCTTTTTCAGCGATAAAGTACACTGTAGTGTTAGTCTTATTGAATCCTCTCACCCATATATCATCGGCTGCTACTGGAAAAATGAATTCTGCCCACTCTCCATCAGCTTCACGATAGTAAAGATCGATGTCATCGTAGCCTGCCTGTCCATAAGCGAAACGAGGCACATCATCATTATCTAACACAAAGCCATTACCTCGCCCGGGAGAGCGCATTATATGCCTTTGTTTCCCAGTATAAACATCAATTTTTATCAAGACTGCTGGGCTAGGTTCTGAGTTTCGAGAACTAGGCCATGGAGCTACGCTGACTAATATGTTTCTCTCATCGCTATCTAATGTCGATTCAATAAACCCCCAGCCAGAGCCTATGTGTTTTCCTGCATTGGACCAAGTGCCTGACCGTTTAGTATTCCAACCAAAAATAGCTGTTGCTTTACTGCCATCGTAGTTTACCGCATAGATTTTTCCGACATTTCGTTGGACATCGAGTGGGCCATATGAGGTTGTGACCTGAGTTACAACACGCTCATTATTAACCCAATAATAATCTCCGACATTGTCTTTCCCATTTAATTTAAATATGTATTGGAGTTTTTTCGTTTTGACATCTAAAAAAGCGAGTACTTTTTTATTTTCAAATTCAGTTCTTACCGCAAGAGTTTTTCCATCTGGTGAAATTTTCACTTGTTCAAATTCGGCATGCTTAACAAACTTTTCGAGCTCATTTGAACTCGCTGGGGGTGTGGCAAAAATGTATAAAAAAATTATCAGCAGTATTGAGTTAGTTTTCATTTTTATTTTTATTTCCCTATTAATGCTTTTGTAATGTTTATTTAACGTTTACTTAACGCTGGCTAATATATCAATCAAGGGTATTAATGCAACTTTTTAAAGATATCTATTTTTAAAAATAATGATGTGAGTACAATAAAAACATTAATAGCAACAGCTTAAGGCTGAAGGCTGAAGGCTGAAGGCTGATTCACCTTCCTATTCTCTCTAGTGTTTTTTTAGCGTCACAAAATTGGTGAATGTTAACCTCTAATTAGTTACATTAAATCAATATATAAATATTCAGGTAGCCACATATGATTTATCAGTTAGGTGAACTTTCTCCAAAAATTTCAAAAAGTAATTTTATAGCGCCAAACGCAAGTGTGATCGGAAATGTAGTACTAGAAGACAATGCTAGTATTTGGTTCAATGTAGTAATTAGAGCTGATTTAGCAGAAATAAAAATAGGAAGAAATTCAAACATTCAAGACGGATGTGTTTTGCATGTTGATGAAGGTTTTCCGATAGACATTGCAGAAAATGTAACTATTGGTCATAAAGTCATGTTGCATGGTTGTTCCATTGGTGAAGGCAGCTTAGTAGGTATAAATGCTGTGGTATTAAATGGTGCTAAAATTGGCAAAAACTGCTTGGTGGGCGCCAATGCTTTAGTGACAGAAAACATGATCATTCCTGACGGTAGTTTAGTATTAGGTTCGCCAGCAAAAATTATAAAAAAACTCGATGATAAAACCAAAAAAATGATTAATGAAGGCGCTGCACATTATGTTCAAAACAATCATAAATATACGAAAGAGTTAAAACAGATAGGTTAATATATTTTGATAAACAACCTTCATTTAATTCGTTGGTTTTTTTAGCTAAAAAAACATGACCAACTTATAATTATTATTTGAAAGCTTATTGTGTTCAATTAGGTCTATAGTTTTAGCGCACAGTTGTTAAAAATTACTTTGATCATTTAGTCAATATTATGGTGACTTTTCTTAATGACTTTATTCATGTGCATTTTTACTAACCTAGGGGAATACAATGAAACAAAATACAAAAGCAAAATTTCAAGGGGCAGCCGTAGCTCTAGCTGTAGCTGGTTTAATGGGATGTTCTGCAGGAGCAACAACTAGCTCACCTAAAAGCACCGCAAGTAATACCGTTGAGATGGCACATTGTTACGGTGTAAATAAATGTAATGGCCATAATGATTGCAAAACAGCAGAAAACGCTTGTAAAGGTCAAGCTGTATGTAAAGGTCATGGTTTTGTCGCTATGTCGACTAAAACATGTGGTGATGTCGGCGGAACGGTAAAAGATGATTGGCGTGGCGTAGTTAATACAGCTGAGCTAGAACATTGTAATGATGTTAATGTTTGTAAAGGCCATAATGACTGTAAAACAGCAGAAAATGCTTGTAAAGGCCAAGCTGTTTGTAAAGGTCATGGTTTTGTAGCACTATCTGCTAAAACTTGTGACGATATTGGTGGTAGCATTGGTTCATAAAAAAGAACAACGCGGAGGAGATATTTCCTCCGCAATGAATAAACCTTTACCCGACCACTTTTTAGGATTTGGTTTAGGTTTACGTACAGATCACTTCCAAGAGGTTATTGATACCAAGCCAGCTGTCGATTGGTTTGAAGTTGTTTCTGAAAATTTCATGGTTAATGGCGGTAAACCTAAACATTACCTGCATACTATTCGGGAATCATACCCTATGGTAATGCATGGCGTTTCATTATCTATTGGCTCCACCGATCCATTAAATACAATTTATTTGAAGCAACTAAAAGTTTTAGTAAACGAATTGCAACCTGAGTGGATATCTGATCATTTATGCTGGACAGGAGCTCACCAAGTTAATAGTCACGACCTTCTACCCATGCCATATAACAACGAAGCACTCAGTCATATTGTAGATAGAGTATCAGAGGTACAAGATTATTTAGGGCAACCTATTTTGATGGAGAATGTATCAAGTTATATCACTTATGTTGAATCTGAAATGACAGAGTGGGAATTTTTAAACGAAGTCGCAAAACGTTCCGGTTGTAATATTTTACTCGATATTAATAATATTTATGTCAGTGCTAGAAACCATAACTTTTCAACACAAGATTATTTGAATGGCATTAGCAAAGAAAAGGTACGTCAATTTCATTTAGCTGGCCACACTGATTATGGTGATTATGTTATTGATACCCATGATCATCCGGTAGCAGACCCAGTTTGGGCATTATACAAAGACGCATTAAAACGTTTTGGTATGATAAGCACTATGATTGAAAGAGATGATAATATTCCACCTTTAAACGATTTATTAGCTGAACTTGAAGTTGCAAAAAGAATTGCTAAAGAAACACTTAACTATGGTATTGATTAATTAACATGGAGAAAAACACTTTAGCAAGTCTACAAAAAACAATGATGGGCTATCTCATCAAAGGCGAAACAATCATTGAACAAAGTATTGTTAAGCAAGGAAATGTGAGTAATAAAACCCGGTTAAATATCTATAAAAATGCTTATCAAGCACGCTTAAAAGAAGTTATAGATAATGACCACCCAATATTAGGCATATATCTGGGCGATGACTTATTTGATGAAATGGTTTCAGGATATATTCATGACTCCCCTTCAAACTATACTTCCCTTAGACATTACGCCAATGAATTACCATTATTTTTAGCTAACAAACTACCTTTTAGTCAACATCCTATCATTAGTGAAATGGCTCAGTTTGAACGACTATTATTGGATGCATTTGATGCTGAAGATGCGAGTCGTTATAGCAAAAAAGATTTACAAAATTTATCACCTACTGATTGGCCAGAATTAACTTTTCGATTTCACCCCAGTGTACAACTAACCTCCTTTGAGTGGAACAGTGTTGAAAGCTGGCAAGCCTTGAAAAAGGAAACGTCTCCAAATCCAGCAACACAAAAAAACAATCACTGGTTATTATGGCGAAATACAGAACGCCTTACCCAATTTCGATCACTTATAGAAGAAGAGATAATATTAATTCGCATGATACTTGCTGGAGAAAATTTTTCAGCCTTATGTGAATTTTTACTCGATGCCTCTGAGCAAGACGATGTTAGTATGTTAGCTCTTAATTATATTAGTGCTTGGTTAGATGACGGTATACTCAGAAGCTTCTCTGAGTAAATAAACCTGAGAGAGTAGATTAACCTTTTTAATTAATTCATCTTTACTAAATAGAGACTTAGGACCTTCAGTCAACAGATGACTGAAAGTCAGTACAAATCTTTCGGATCAACAATTGTCGTAAATGTTGGTTAGGTAATGCCCAAAAGGCTATTGATAATGTTCTTTATAACCATGCTTGTATTACGTAATATTTTTAATAAAAAAGGCTTAATACAAACGTATGAACACTACTTTATAGAATTAATAAATTGTTTATAAAGTGCTATTTCTTTTGGTTTATCGAGCATAGAACCATGATCAGCCCCTTCCACAATTACCAATTTTTTGTTTTCTGACTTACTTGCATTATAAAGTGCACTCGATAATTCCACAGGCACTTGTTCGTCATTTTCAGCGCCAATAACTAATAAAGGACCTCTATAGAAGTTTGATACGACAACCTCATTATCAACCGCGTTAAATGCATCATCAACTTCAATCGTTAGAAAAGGTTTAGTATACCAAGGCGTTTTTTTGTCAATCCAATCATCTACATTGGTGGCTGAACCTTGTAAAACCAGCGCATCAACTGTTTCATTTTTGGCAAGGTGCCCTGCAATGAAACTTCCAAGTGAATATCCGTGAACAATGATTGATTTTGCTTTTAAGGTATCTTTAATAAATCGATATTGTTCTATTGAATCATGACCCAAATTCAAAATTGTTGCTTTACCACTACTCGCACCTAAACCTCTGCGATCAAAAATTACAATATCTTTTCCAAGCTTAGCTAGCGCTTTAAGTGCGTAGATTCCTCCATCTGAAACTCTCATTCCATTACCTTGAATATAAAAAATAACATCCTGTGATGTCGGGGAATCAAGGAAAATCCCTTTTAGTGTCACATTGTCAATTTCAGTCACTAAAGTTAATGAAGTTAACTTATGTTGAGAAAAAGACGCCTGCCATTTATTAAGTGCAAGATCTTGATATTCTGTAATAGCTTCATCTTGTGTAATGAAGGAGCTCTCTCGAAGATGACCACTACACCCAACTAACGCAGAAAGAATTATAATCAATAGAGCTTTTTTGTACATTTTAAGTGACCTTATAAACAAGTAAAAATAACCTATAAACGATCAACCTGAATTAACTATTCATAATAAAATTAAAAATAGTTTTATCAAAATCGTTAACAGAAAGTAAATTGAATATACGCACAACAATAACAAATAACAATCATTAGTTACCGTTAATCGATAACAAACAATTACTAAATAAAATAAAACATACGTTTCATATGATGTTATTTGATAGATATGATGACAAGCAGAAGCTGAATGAACGCATTATTGAATTAACAGGATGACTTAAGCCAATATTGACTAACCTACTTTCTAAAGCATTTAATCCATTGATTTAAAGTGCTGTGTTTTTCTGATAACCGCTTAATACAAACCATCAATTAAAATTGTCTGATAAAAGAAGATCCAAAAAACATTAAAAATAAAGAGAAAACCAATCTATCTCATCTTCCTTTTTATTTGCACATTATTTGCAATTTCTATTGTTAACCTTGTTTAAGAATTAAAGGTAAGCAACAGGAGTTACACATGAACATGAGTTCAAAGACAATAATAGCCGTTACAATTTTATGTGCCGGATTAGCGCAAGTAAATGCCAAAGATACTTCTAGATCTCAAGAAGGGCCGCCGCCACGTCCATTATTTTCTGATATCGATAGTAATGGTGATGGAGATATTGATTTTGATGAATTCTCGGCACGAAAAGTCCCTAAAGAAGGCCATCAGCATATATTTTCTCAAATAGACCAAGACAATAATGGCGTTATCAGTAAAACAGAGTTCATGAATCACAAACCACCTAAAAGAAAAGGAAGAAAATAATGATTAACTCAATTAATTCTGGCGGTTCTATGCCACCACCTCCAAGAACAGAGCAAAATTTAACAAGTGATCAGCAATCAGTGATCTCTGACACATTATCTGAATTTGATGTTGATAATTTAACTGAAGCTGATGCGTTAAGTATTGTAGAAGCATTCTCTGAAGCAGGAATTCAGCCAGGTTTAGCGCTTGAAAAAGCGGTTGCTGATGCAGGTTTTGATGCTAAAACGATTGGTGAACTCGCCAATGTGTCAGAAGAAGGCAACAGACCTCCGCCTCCTCCGCCAAAACAGAGTTCCGACGAAGTATCATCAATGGTTGAATATTTAGCTGAACTTCTTGAAGAAAAATTAGCGTCAAATAATAGCGATAGCCTTAGTGATGAAGACAAACAATCAATCTTGGCACAAGTTTTTGAAAAATTTGATATTGAAGAATCAGATTCAATTATAAATACCAGCGCATAATAAAGCATGCTTGAAAGACTCTGTTCAAATTTTTCATTGCTCATTTAATAATTAATATTCCTTATGTTTTCATATTTTATGCACATTGATTTTTTATAATAACGACAGACTAAAAAATATTCTTAAAAGGAAATGAACAATGAAAAACACAATTGATTATTTTGGCAATGCAACTTCGGTATTAATAAGGTTAACGTTAATTTGTTCGTTAGCCGCTTGTGGTGGAAGCGATAGTGACAGCAGTGATATTGCTAATGTAGCACCCGCCGTTGAAGCAGGAGTTGAACAAACTGTTAATGAAGAAACCCTGGTTAATTTGTCAGGTACGGCCAGCGATTCAGATGGAACCATAACCAATTATCTATGGCAGCAAAATAGTGGGACTTCAGTTAGCATTGCGGATAGTTCAACAGCAAGTGCCAGTTTCACGGCCCCAACTGTTTCACAAGACGAAACCTTAACATTTACACTCACTGTTACTGATAATGATGGTGATACCGCCAGCGGCACTATTGATATTATCGTAAAGAACATAACATCAGGAAATTCTGCTCCTATTGCCAATGCTGGTAGTGATCAAACCGTATTTCTCAATGACACTGTAGTTTTAACCGGCGAGTTAAGTAGTGACGGTGACGACAATGAAATTAATTATTCATGGAGTTTTTCTTCAATACCTGATGGAAGCCTTTCAACTTTATCGAGCGAAACTGCGATTTCACCTACGTTCACCGCGGATGTTGTTGGCAGCTATATGGTAAGCCTAACGGTTGATGATAGCTTTTTGAACAGTGAAGTTGATAGTGTTGAAATTACCGTTTCAGCCGTTGTTACTGGTTCTACAGCAGGAATTTTGTGTGATTACAATTATAACGAATACAATGATTCAATTTATATACTTGATGACAGCATGTCACAATGGAGTTGTACGGATGGTGAGCGCGTATTAAGTGCTAATGGAATTCCAGATCATGAAGTAGGTGAGTTCCCAAACACAAATAACCCAAACACAATTGCAGAACAAACTGTTGACGCAAACTATACTTTATTACCTATTGAGACAACAAGTTCTACAACGTTACGTGGTCCTACAGGTCCAGTAGGTTATGTACTGAATGGCGTAAAAATAGATGCAAGTACAGCCGGAAGTTGTGATGATTCAGGAAATAACTGTAGCTTAATTGACAACAGCGGTAACTGGAGTATCGAAGCGTTAGGTCATTCTAGCTTTAATTTTGGCACTGATGATAATAACGCACATGTTCAGCCCGGTGGTTCATATCATTACCATGGAATGCCTGAAGGATTTATTACTAAACAAGGTGGCAATAACGCTACCATGACGATTATTGGCTGGGCTGCTGACGGCTTTCCGATTTATGCACGTTATGGGTATAGTATTGCAAGTGATTCAACATCTGCACTAGCGTCAATGACAGGGAGTTACCAACTGGTGAGTGATGTAAGCAGCTCAAGACCTTCTACATCTATATATGAATTAGGCACTTTTGCTCAAGATTGGGAGTATGTTGCAGGCTCTGGTGATTTAGATGAATGTAACGGCCGTGTGGGCGTAACGCCTGAATTCCCTGAAGGAATTTACCATTATTATGCGACAGACACGTATCCATACCTTCAACGTTGCGTAAAAGGTGAAGTAGAATAAATGTGAGGTTCACCACCCTCTCTTATTTTTAATGGAAGTAATTGCTGGTTCAAGTTCCAGCAACAACTCCATATCGAATAATAATGACTCTTATGATTTTAAACAGAGTCATTATTAATTAAAAAATTCAAATATCAATTTAATGAATACATTACACTTTTAGGAAAACGAACTGATGAAAACTCTACAAAGCGTGATTTATACATCTGTTTTATTGTTAGTGAACCTTGCCTTTTCTCCGATATCTGATGCACATGTTATGGTTGCTCAACATGGTTCACTAAATATTGTCGATGACGGTGTTTTCATGGTTATTTCATTACCCGTTACTGCATTTAAAAATGTTGATGATGATAATGACGGTAAGCTGTCTGCAGAAGAATTTTCACTTCACCGTGCAAATATCGCCAGCACAGTACATGAAAAAATAACACTGAGTGAAAAGGGTCGAAAAATAACTCTGCAAGGGATGATGTTAGCGCCAGTAACTTCGCATCATTCCCTTCAAACGCCATCATCACAGTTAATTGTTATGGGACGTTATACCTTAGGTTCTCAAATTAGTGAACTTCAATTCGAAGTAGATCTTTTTGGAGTATCTCAATCGGAGAAAATAATGGAAGTAACCGTTACAAAAAAACAGAGTGATCACAGAGAAGTTATTAAACTGTCACCTCAAAAAAAACACGTATCTTTATTTTCAAACGAAACGCTTACGTTAGCTAAAAAGTAAAAATATTAAAGCGTGAATTATAAAAATCATAATTAACGTTTGAGACTGAAACAAAAAAGCCAATGTTCAAATAAACATTGGCTTTTTCATTTAGCTATATTATCTATTTTTCAGCAGAAACCTTGCGTGCTTGATGCAATTTCTTATAACTTTCGATCAACCTTAAATGTTTGTCTAAACCTTCGAGTTTCATGCTTGTTGGGGTTAAACCATAAAATCTGACTTCGCCAAATACCGAACCAACAACTTGTTCCATGTTTTCTTCACCAAACATTCTGTTGAAGTTCCCCATATAGTCTTCAAGTTCCATTTCTTCGTCTAGCGTAACTTCTAATACGGCATGAATTGCTTGATAAAATAAACCACGCTCAACCGTATTGTCGTTATATTGTAAAAATTCCCCAACTAACTCAATAGCATCTTCTAAAGCACCTAACGCGAGGTAACTCAGGATCTTTAACTCAAGAATGGTTAACTGGCCCCAAACGGTATTTTCATCAAATTCAATACCAATTAATGTTTTAATATCAATGTAGTTATCTTGTTGGCTGTCTTCTAAACGCTCAACTAAAGCCACTAAAGCATCTTCATCTAAACTATGGAGGTTTAAAATGTCTTCACGGTAATCTAGAGATTTATTGGTATTGTCCCAAATAAGATCTTCAACTGGATACACTTCTGAATAGTCAGGCACTAAAATACGACAGGCGGTAGCGCCAAGTTGATTAAACTCTGCGATATAAACTTCTTTACCTAGATCTTTTAAAATGCTCATTAGAAGGTCATTTTCTTCTTCATTAGTACCAGAGAAATCCCATTCAACAAACTCATAATCGTGTTTAGCACTAAAGAAGCGCCAAGAAACAACACCTGTTGAGTCAATAAAATGGTCAACGAAATTCTCAGGTTCTGTTACTGCCATACTATTAAAAGTTGGCTTAGGCACATCGTTCAATCCTTCAAAACTTCTACCTTGTAACAGTTCAGTTAAGCTTCTTTCAAGGGCAACTTCAAAACTAGGATGTGCACCGAATGATGCAAAAACACCTCCTGTTTTAGGGTTCATTAACGTGACACACATAACAGGAAATTGACCGCCTAACGAAGCATCTTTAACGACAACAGGAAAGCCCTGTGCTTCTAACCCTTCAATGCCGGCTAGAATACTCGGGTATTTTGCAATAACGTCTTTAGGCACATCAGGTAAAACAATTTCTTCTGCTATAATTTGCTTTTTAACGGCGCGTTCAAAAATTTCAGACAAACACTGTACTTGTGCTTCTGGCAAGTTATTACCTGCACTCATGCCATTACTTAAGAATAAGTTTTCAATTAAATTTGAAGGGAAATATACAGTTTCACCGTCAGAATGGCGTATATAAGGAATTGAACAAATACCTCGTTCAGCCATACCTGAATTGGTATCTATAAGATTAGAGCCACGTAGTTCGTCTTCTGGGTTATAAATACCTAAACAGTAATCATCTAAAATATCACTAGGCAGTTCGTCATTCTCGCCTGGAACAAACCATTTTTCATTCGGGTAATGAACAAAATCACTGGTCGCAATGTCAGTACCGAAAAACTGATCGTTATAAAAGAAATTACAGTTAAGTCGCTCAATAAATTCACCAAGCGCAGAACAAAGTGCACTTTCTTTAGTCGCTCCTTTACCATTGGTAAAACACATGGGAGATGCTGCATCACGAATATGAAGTGACCAAACGTTAGGAACTATATTGCGCCAAGAAGATATTTCAATTTTCATTCCTAAATCAGACAACAGACCCGTCATATCAGCAATGGTTTGTTCAAGCGGTAAATCTTTACCTAAAATGTAGGTATTCGCATCACCTTCTGACTTAGCCATAAGCATCGCTTGTGCATCATCTTCAAGACTTTCTACGATTTCTACTTTAAACTCAGGACCACTTTGAACCACTTTCTTAACGGTACAGCGATCGATTGACCGCACAATACCTTTACGATCTTTCTCAGAGATACTTTCAGGTAATTCTACTTGGATTTGAAAAATCTGATTATATCGATCTTCAGGATCAACTATATTGTTCTGAGACAAGCGAATGTTTTCAGTAGGAATATCACGTGAACTACAATAGACTTTAACAAAGTATGCTGCGCAAAGTGCTGATGACGCTAAAAAATAATCAAAAGGCCCAGGTGCAGAACCGTCACCTTTATATCGAATCGGTTGATCAGCGATGACAGAAAAATCATCAAACTTAGCTTCAATTCTAAGGTTGTCGAGATAATTAACTTTGATTTCCATGAAATATTTTCCGGTGTTATGCGCTAAAACCAAAGAGTTTGAAAGGTTTTAGTGACTGCCTATCGGCGAGCTGTGATTAATTATGGGTATTATCTGTTTTTTCGCTACATTAGTCTTGGAAAAAATACATTAATTGGAAAACAAACTATTTTTCAGATAAATGATAAAGCAGAGCAAAGTAAAGTGTTGGCCTTACCTTTTTACTCTCAAGGGTTTGATTGCTTACTTTAGCTTTTAGTAAAAGCGTAAATGATTAACGGGGTAAAATAGAAAATCTGTTGGATTAAATTCTTATTACTTTAGAAAGCATATAAAACTAAAAAGCTACTTTAATCAGGGATTAAAATAGCTGTCTCTTATACACATCTCCGAGCCCACGAGACGGACTCCTATCTC
>OJGH01000341.1_pt1 | contig 11686 bp, 5 predicted proteins | sample 1594641 | NCBI WGS metagenome assembly OJGH01 (sample SAMN05416894, study PRJEB24817) | seawater metagenome | isolation source: Sea water | place: Canada:Atlantic | collected 2013-11 | reverse complement strand
GAGATAGGAGTCCGTCTCGTGGGCTCGGAGATGTGTATAAGAGACAGATTTAGTTTTAAGTTCAACAAACAACTAATCAATCACTTAGGGAATTTATACATTTTAAGGATTGATTTTTAGTTACATCAACAAGAGAAATGGTAACAACTTTTATTAAAAAATAGTCCACTATTATTGTGTACCTTGCACAACAAGGTCGAATCAACCACTAATGACATTAAATAATACTCTGGAGAGTTACCATGACTAATTTTAAAAAGGCTTTATTTATTCTTTCTGTTTCTTTACCTGTTTTAGCAATCAGCTTACCAAGCCAAGCAGCTATGACACCTCATATAAAAAACGCATTAATAGATATTTGTAAAGCAGCAAAAAGCGATAGTACTATAAAGCTTAATTACACCACTAAATCGTACCGTTTGAAAACAAAGACAGTCGCGTTAAAAGTAATGTGTAATGGTGAAGACTTGATTAGTTTCGCAGAAAGTAATGGGGCTTATAAAACGGCGGAAAAGTTACAAAACAGTATCGGTAATGTAACTATCACTGATTTAGCTGCATTATCAAAAGTAAATGTAAATTTTTAAGATGTCGATTAAATAAGAACGCTCAACAGGATATCATTGAGCGTTCATATTTAATTAATATGTCAATATAATAAATATCTTTCAAACAAAGTTTACGTGATTTACATATAATTAGAGGATTGTTTTATTCTTACCCTATTTCAGGCTAACTATTAACTTTTACCACATAAAATAAACAATCATTTAGGGCTATATTTTTATTATCAGTAGCCATGAAGATACGTATATCAACAACGCAGGTTAAAATGTTTTTTCGGCACGTAAAATATTCACTAATAACATTTTCACCATGTTCGTTAATAAGCTCAAAATTACTGAGCCCTTTATCATCTACCCATCCAATCATCTGATCCTTTCGAGAAATACCATAGTTAAGCTGTTCAATATTAGATTTTATACAAACACCAATAAACCCTTCATCATGGTTTCCATAAGATAAACTCGTGTGAGGGGTTAACGCCAAACGTAAAGGATTATAAATAATGTCGACAGCTCTATCTTGCTGAAAATTTCTAGGTTGATCATTTAACGTTAATATTTTTAAACCTTTATAAGCAATATGATGGGATTGTTCATCGTTACTGCCTCCACATTTAACGGTTATCATGGGACAATCAAATTTTCGTTCCATTAATGTCCCTAATCGCAAGCCTGATAGAATAATCGTTTGGCAAAAGCGAGAGGTAATTGATAATACTTCTGGTATGATCATAGCGGCTATAGCAAAGGCTGGTCCTGAGCCAGCACAATTATGCAAGTCGACTAATATCTCTGGTTCAACTTCTTTTATTGCTTTTTCTATGAGTAATGCACGTGTACAAAAACCGCAATTATCAATATTACCATCTGAAAAACAGCGATTAATATCTTTACCTCCATCGAGGTAACGGCGACTTAAAAGTGGTGAAATATTAGCGGCTTCCACTGAGCAAATAATAAAACGTACATTAGTAGCTGGAACAGGCAGTTCGCCATTAGCGGTTAGCCAACGGTGCATAGCAATTAATCCTGAAGGTTCATCACCATGTAATAAAGTGATAAAAACACGAGACTTACTTTCATCAAAGCCTGTAATATCAATCACGGTAGGCCCTGTTAAGGTCATCAAGAACTGAATGTAATCGGCTTTCAGTTCAAGAGAATCAGGATTTTTCAAATAGGTAATTTCGTCAAACTCTATGTCCATTAGTGTGCCCAGTATGCTGTTAATTTAAAGTTTCAGTATTTATCAGTTATCTTACGTCTGAGTAAAAAGCCTGTCGAAAATCGTTCGATAAAATAAGCATGTCACAACATTGGGTAACTCTTTGTTGATTAGGGTCAATAATGATGAAATAAGGATGTATATTTATTAATAACAAATTTATTTCAAGCCCTTATCTTTTCTCGTTATTAATTTTGTATCTTATAATTATTTTATTATTAGGCTTATAGCAATCTTTTTAGCTGTGGAACTAGAAATATATTACGTTCCATTCATCAGTGGATCTTTTCAAAGGCATTTCGATATTATTCAATAAAATTAAGGTTTTCCCAGTAAAACAACTTAAATGATTTCGATAGCTTTATCGGTACTGTTATGCTTAAATTTAGTCAGAAAATATTGCATCTAAGGTACTCGTATTGTTCTATCTTTATCCCGCTAACAAAATGGAAAATTTATTAGCGCTTCTCGATAAAATCCAACAGGTTTCACCACTCCCTATATTCAGTCAAGAAATGATTGTTGTTCAAAATGCAGGTATGCAGCATTGGCTTAATATGTCGTTAGCACAACAACGCGGTATTAGCATGAATATCAGTTATGCTTTGCCGTCGCAGTTTTTGTGGAAACTTGTTCGTAGTATGGCGAGCGAAGACAATGTGCCAGAACAATCTCCGTTCTCTCGAGAAGTACTTTCATGGCGAATAGATGATCTTCTGGGCAGTGAAGTCGTAATTTCAGACGAAGAATTTTCCAGTGCAACACAATACTGGTTAGGCTCGTCTACGAATGAAAACGAAGAAGATTTAGCGGGTAACATAGATGAATCTACGGTCAGTAATCAACAACCTAATTCAGCAGTATTCAATGAAAAACAAACATTAAAGCGTTATCAACTGGCGTGTCAATTAGCCGATTTATATGAACAATATTTAATATTTAGACCACAATGGATCAATGACTGGCATCAAGGAAAAGCGAGCAAAAGTTTTTCTGATAAAAAACAAGCGTTGGAAGTTGAAAAATGGCAAGCAAAATTATGGCAACTATTGACTCAAGAACAAAGCTATAACCCTATAGAGCTAATCAATAAAGCCATTGAAAATATTGCCGATAAAAAACATTTATTACCACCACGATTATCATTTTTTGGTATCAATGCAATGGCACCCATGTGGTTGTCGTTTATTGAAGCTATAAGTGATCATGTTGATGTACACTTCTTCCATCTTAACCCTTGTTTCGATTATTGGGGCGATATTCAATCAGAAAAGAAAGCAAGTAGTTTGCAAGTCAGTCATTTATTAGATAAATGGGTTGAAGGTCATGACGATATTACCGTGAATATTGGCAATCCACTGCTTGCTAACTTAGGTCAGCAGGGGCGTGAATTTATGGCCTTGCTGAATGATTATTCAACTGTAAATATTGAAGTTTTTGGTGCAGTCGAGCAAAGTGGTGAATCGACAAGTTTATCGGTTTTACATCAAGTACAACAAGACATCCTTAGCCTAAGAGATCAAAGAGATACAGCAAAAAATCAACAAGACAACTCTATTGTCTTTACGAGTGCTCACAGTGCATTGCGTGAAGTTCAAGGTTTACATGACTGGCTTCTACATCAATTTAATGACGATGAAACATTAACGCCAAAAGATGTTTTAGTGATGTGCCCGCAAGTTGAACAATATGCACCGTATGTAAGAGCTGTATTTGCGCGAGGTTGGCAAGACTTGGCAGACAAAATACCACCATTACCTTGTTCTATTGCCGACAGAGTCAGTAAAGATTCCGAACCTGTCGTTGCTGCTTTTACACAATTATTGAGTTTGCCCGATAGTCGCTTTCAAGTGTCCCAAATTATTGGCATGTTACGTTTACCGGCCATGCAAAATAAGTTTTCAATAAGTCTTGAAGAACTTGATAAAATTTCAGCTTGGCTTGAACAAGCTTGCGTTCATTGGGGAGTTAACCAACAACATAAACAACAAGTTTTGCACAGCACAGAAGTTAATAACGCTTTTACTTGGCAGCAAGGTTTATCGCGATTAATGCGTGGTTTTGCTTTTTCTGATAACCCAATATATATCGATGAACAACTGTATTTACCTAACGTAGAAGGTAACGATGCCATCCTATTAGGTAAATTAATGCTGATTATTGAACAATTACAGCATTTTTCGCAGAACTTAGGAACAGAGAAATCAGCAGCTCAGTGGCAACAATTTTTATTAAACATGCTAAATGGCTTGTTTGAAGTGACCGATGAAACCGCCTTCACTGTTATTGACCAGGCGATTGGTTCATTAGCTGAATATTGCCAACATGCCGATTATCAGCAAAATATCAGTTTAAGTGTTGTAAGAGACTTCCTTACAAATCATTTTAGTCAACCCGATCCTGGTCGACAGTTTATGGTTGGACAAATAACTTTTTGTTCTATGTTACCGATGCGCAGTATTCCCTTTAAAATCATTGCAATTTTAGGCTTGAACGACGGTGAATTTCCTAGACAACGTCAACCACTTGGTTTTGACCTTATGGCCAGCAGCAAAAGCGAATTAGGTGATAGATCACGACGTGGTGACGACAGATACTTATTTTTAGAAGCGATAATATCAGCACGACAATCGTTATATTTAAGTTATCAAGGCCGTAATATTCGTAATAATAATGAGAAGCAACCTTCCATCGTACTGAAAGAGTTGATGGAATATCTTGAAGCAGGTTATGGCTGGCAGTTGCATAACAGTGATGTTAACGAGCAAGAGAACGATAGTGGTGATCGATCTTCAGATATTAAACAATTACCCATGCAAGCATTTAGCGAGCAAAACTATTTGGGTAAACAGAAAAGTTTTGATCCTAATTGGTTGAAACTTAAGGCAGCTAAAAAATCAGAGCAAACAGAACCCTTAATATTACCAATTGATAAAACGTCTGATGACGAAACAATAACTGTTGATATAAATGAACTCATCCGATTTTTTCAGCATCCAGCAAAAGTCTTTGCTCAAAAGCATTTACAGCTTTATTTTGAGAACAGAGAAACGAAACTTGATGATACTGAACCTTTCAGTGAAAACTTCTTACAGAGTTATTTATTACGCCAACAGCTTTTAGCACTTTATCTTGATAGTAGCTCAGAACAAGAAATAAGCACCGCAGTTTGTGCAGCGCGTGTTAGTGGCGTTTTTCCTGACTTACCTAGTACAAGTGACAGTTTAGAACGATGGCGTGATGACAGCGAAAATTTTAGTGAATTCATTCAAACAGAAAGTCAATTAACCGAAGGTAATTTACCTTTAACCTTCATTAATGCAGAGCTTGACGTTGTGCTTTCAAATAACAGTCACTTCACACTTAGCATTAACTTTCCTGTTCAAGCATCGAATTTGATGTTTTATAGAAGCTCTTCTGCAAAAGGTAAAGACTTGTTTGGGCTTTATTTACATCAAGTGATTCTGCAGTGTTGGCAAGAAAGAGCTTTAAGTATAAATACGACGCATTCAACACCTGAAAACAACATGCTTTCACAAGTGAATAGTACCAAAGGTTTTTACTTTGATACAAAAAATCAAAAGCCTACACAATACCGGTTTAGCAAAATACAAAATGCAGAGGAACATTTACGTTTTATACTTGAAACGTACTTAAAAGGGCAGCAACAAGCTTTGTTGCTGAATACCGAATTGGCAGAGAAATTCTTAAAAGCTAAAAAGTTTGAACAAAGTCATTTTGAAAAATTATGGTCAGACAGTGGAAGTATGCTCAGTGTTGTTAAACCGTTAGGACAAGACCCCTACATGCACTACTTTTGGCAACAATGTCCTGAGTTTGCAGAACATCAACCAACATTAACTGATGTTTATCAACCAATGTGGCAAGCACAGGAGCAAATAAAATGAAGATGAATAATCTTATTGCTCACGAAATACCCCTTGAAGGTAAACACTTAATTGAAGCGAGTGCAGGGACGGGGAAAACGTTTAATATCACCCGTTTATATTTACGGTTATTACTCGAAAAGCAATTACCTGTTGAACAAATTCTGGTGATGACTTTCACGAAAGATGCCACAGAAGAATTACGTGGGCGAATAGACAGCTTTATTCGACAAGCATTAAATGGCTGGGATGAGCTGATTGCCACCGACGAATTTTTTACTGCGATCAGTCTGCACATTGATGCAAAATCGGCAAAAATACGTTTAAGACAAGCGCTATTATATTTAGATGAGGCTGCAATATTAACGATCCATGGCTTTTGTAAGCGCGTGTTAAGTCAACATGCTTTTGCCAGTGGTGTTGCTTTTAACGCACAAATGGAAACGAATTGCCAAGATTTACTACTGCAAGCCTGCCAAGATTGGTATCGAGTCTTAGCAAAAGATACACCTGAACAGTTTAAGCAAGTGGTACAGTTTTGGCAAAACCCGCTAAATTTCCTTAGTCAATTCTCAAAAGCTATCAATAAACACAATGAGCTTGATGTCGTTAATGTTGTTGAAATAGAAGCACTATTTACCGAGTTAGCCAAACAAGCGGTTTATAATATTGAAAACAATATTCCGCTTCTTACTCAGTATTTAATTGATGTTAAAAAAGGTGTGGAAAGAGAACAACGTCAGCAAGAGCTTGATGCTTTAATCGTATGGTTACATCGACTCGTTGAAGATATCAGTGTTGGTAATGAAAAGATGCCGGACGCTTTTATTGACGGGAAGCGTTACGGTCGCTCTGCGGGTAAAGTTGAACTGTTAGCGGTATTCGAGCCAGTAAAAGCCGTAAAAGCAGAATTAAAGACGTTGGCTAAAAAAATTGAAAAAGCCAAAGCGTTGGTTATTGTGCGACAAGGTATTTATCAGATACGCGAAAGTATTAACGAACAAAAGAACAATGCGAATATATTAAGTTTTGATGATCTTATTTCAACACTAGCGAATTGTTTAAAAGCAAATAATATAAACGCGAAAACATTGGCAGAAACGCTGTTCGAACAATATCCAGTTGCCTTAGTTGATGAATTTCAAGATACCGATCCATTACAGTTTTCGATATTAGAATCTATTTACTATCATCAAAGTAAAGCTGCTTTGTATATGATTGGCGATCCTAAACAAGCAATTTATGGTTTTCGTGGTGGTGATGTTTTTGCTTATTTGTCTGCTCGAAAAGATTGCGACCAACAATGGTTAATGGATACGAATTGGCGTTCAACTCCTTCGATGATCACCGGATACAATCGCTTATTTTACGGCGAAGCAATAAATGATAGGACTGACGTTACTCAAGGTAATAGCCATGTTTTCGGCTACGAAATCCCCTATATCCCCGTAAAAGCCTCTCCACCAGCACTTAGTAAATATAAGGCGAGTAAAGATAACGCCTTACAATTTGTTCATTTCGTTGATGAAGAAGCCAAAAAATCGGTTGCGCAAAGTTTTCGACCAACGATGGCAATTTGGTGTGCCAATGAGATTATTACGTTACTTGCCACACCAGCCAAAGAGAATAACGATAAGTTAACATCAAGAGATATCGCTATTCTAGTGCGGGATGGCGCTGAAGCTAGAGATATTAAGCAAGCATTAGAGAATGCAAACTTAGCGTCTGTATTTATGAGTAATCGCGCTAATTTGATGAAAAGTGAGCAAACTGAACAATTAATACAGTTGCTAAAAGGTATTTTGTTTGTTGAGAATGAACGATATTTCAGCGCAGCAATTGCTTGTGATTTACTTGATTATCATCCTGAAAAATATCATGAGTTACAAGAAAATGAATTTGCTTGGCAATCATTGAAATTTGATTTTGAACAACTGCGTAATGAGTGGTTGTATAAAGGCTTTATTTCGATGGCCTTAAAATTAATGCACGATCATTTTTGTATAGCAGATGAAAACCAAGATCGTGTTTTAACGAACTTATTACACTTGTTTGAAATACTTCAAACGGCAAGTCAACGTCATCGCCAACCACAAGAGTTACTTTATTGGTTCGAGCAACAAAGCCGTGTAGACGATCCTGAAATTGAAGCAGAATTACGTTTAGAGAGTGATGACAATTTAATACGAATTATTACCCAACATGGCTCAAAGGGTATGGAGTATCCGGTGGTTTTTGTTCCTTTTGCTACGCGTCATAAAGACCCGCTTAAGTTTGGTGCCAGTTCGGTAACCTTTATTGAATACCATGACGAAAATCAACAATTAAAATTAAGTTTAGATGGTTCTGACCATGCAAAAGAGTCTATGGCGAATGAAGCTTATGCTGAGGCGGTTCGTCTCTTATACGTAGCAGTAACAAGAGCTGAAAGGCGTTGTTATATATTTACTACCGATTTTGATAAAGCTGAACTTTCTCCTCTTGGCAGAGCGTTAAAATGGCAAAGTCAGCAAAACATCGAAGAAAGCCTACTTCAACTGGTAAATGATGAACCTAATAGTATCAGTTTAGTGACAGTTTATACGCAAGAAAACGCAAGTGAACTTATTGCTGAACAAGCAATGTTAAGCGAAGTTAGTCAAATATCAGGTGAAGTTACGAATTTTAACGGCAAGATAGAACGTGATTGGTGGTTGAGCTCTTTTACTGCTTTAAGCCGAAATTTACGACATGGCGGTGTTTCTTCACCTGATCGTGACAATTCCCTCGAAAAACTGAGTGGTGCGGAGCATCAGTCAAATACGATGCAAGCCAGTAGCTTATTGCGTTTTAATTTAGCAAAAGGCGCTCATACCGGAAATTTATTACATGATATTTTAGAGGATACTGATTTTAATGAGCCCGATTGGCTACAAGCCATGCATCGGCCGTTGCAAAAGTATGGGGAATTAACAACAGGTTACGGTTCTGAGGATCTTCAGCTTTGGTTAGAGCAAGCGCTTAATTCGCCACTAACAAATAGCACTTCACTCGTTGATGACACTTTAATCGCTGGTAATGAACAGCCCTTTAGTTTAGCTGATTTACATAAAGTAAAAACGTTACGAGAAAGTGAATTTTATTATCCTATGTGCTCTGCAAGTACGGATAAATTAACCAACATATTATCGAAACATCGCAACATGCATAGTAAATCAACTCAGCAATCAAACGTGCGCTTACCGGCATACAATCAACTAAAAGGCATGATGCACGGCTTTATTGACTTGATTTTTGAGCATGATAATAAATATTATATTTGTGATTATAAATCTAGCCATTTAGGTAATGATTTCAGTGACTATAATCATCAAGCAATGAAAGACAATATTGAAAAAAATCATTATGATTTACAATATCTTATTTATTCTTTAGCCTTGCATCGTTACTTAAGTTACAGCTTAGAAAATTATGATGTTAACACACACTTTGGTGGCGCTTATTACCTGTATTTACGCGGTATGACTGATGAAGAGCAACATAAAGATTGTGGTGTTTATTATCGAAAAATTAATGTCGAAGAACTCGAAGAACTCGATCAATTGTTTTTAGGAGCGAAATGAAATGACCGAGATATATAAGCAGTTTAATCATGCTCAGCAACAACTTAATAATATTGAAGCGGTTGACTACTTTTTTGCAAAAGAAATACAGCAAAGCTTAATTGATAGAAATAAACATAACGTTAGTCATGATAATCAACAAGCTTTTCATTTGCTTATTGCACTGAGTGAAAGCCTCAGAGCAGGCCATAGCTGTTTACCTTTAGCAATTATTGCAAATACACGTTTTGGTTACAGTTGTGATAAACAAGGTATTATTACCCATAATGGTTTTACTTTTACAGAATTACCATATCTCGTTGAATTATGTGAGCAATTGTCTATTGGCGTACTTGATAATCAAGCAATTGTTTTTCATGATCAAAAAGTGTATTTACGTCGCTACTTTAATTTTGAACAAGAACTACTGAATTTCATTTCAACTAAAAATGAACCCGAGAACGATCCCAGTATTCAAGCATTTAATGCGATTGAAATAAAAAGCTGTTTAGACACGTTATTTCCTTCTCAGCAACTTGAGGATGACAATAATGAGATAGATTGGCAAAAAGTGGCGGTAGCCAATGCCATGAATAAAAATTTCAGTATTATTGCTGGAGGACCCGGTACAGGAAAAACCTATACAGTTACAAAATTATTAGCCGCTTTGGTGATGTTAAACTCAAGATTAAACTCAGGCTCAAAAGAAAACGTCAATGAAGATAAAAAAATAGCATTAGTAGCACCAACAGGTAAGGCTGCTCAGCGTTTGTCAGAATCTATAACCAACGCATTACAAGGTTTTAAAGGGCAAATCAGTGATGAAATTTTATCTAAAATACCTGAGAATGCACAAACGCTTCATCGTCTATTAGGTGTTATTCCTAACAGTGTGAACTTTCGTCATCATAAAGACAATTTACTCAATGTAGATATTCTGATTATTGATGAAGTTTCAATGGTAGATTTACCCTTAATGGTACGTGTTTTTCGAGCTCTGCCCAGTCATTGCCAAGTAATAATGTTAGGCGATGCGGATCAGCTTCCTTCTGTTGCTGCGGGCAGTGTTTTGAATGACTTAGCCCCCAAACCACATCAAGGTTATGGCCTAGAAAATCAACAATATTTAACAGACATAACAGAATGCTCAAACTTACCTAAATGGAAAAAGACAGCCAAATCATCTGATTCAGTAATAGCCGCTGATCATGTTGTTTTTCTAGAAAAAAGTAGACGGTTTGATGGAGAAGGTGGAATAGGTAAAGTAGCGAGTCATATTATAAATGGTCGCTTCAGCGAAAGTTGGAAATTATTAAATGATAGCGCGCAAGAAAATCCTCCCGAAGTCGACAGAACGTTAAGTTTGCTCGAAGGTAAACCAAGTGAGTGGTTAACGGAATTAGTTACGACTTATTACGTCCCTATTTTCACTAAAAAAACAGTGTCAGAAGCCTTTGAGCAATTACAGAAGTTTCGTATCTTATGTGCAACGCGAGTAGGGGAGCAAGGTGTTGAATCCTTAAATGAACAGGTACAAGAAATATTAATAAAACGCGGCGATATTAACACATTTGAAACGCGCTATAGTGGGCAACCTATAATGATAAATGTTAATAATTATTCGTTAGGTTTATACAATGGTGATATAGGTTTACTGTGGAAAAATGAAGCGGGGCATTTAATGGCTGTTTTTGAGCAGGCTGATAATGAGCACAAGTGGGTTAATCCTGCTCGTTTACCGCAACATGAAACTGTTTATGCGATGACAATTCATAAGACACAAGGTAGTGAATTTGAACATGTGGCTATTGTATTTCCTGAACAATCGGACAATAAGTTACTTTCTAGAGAATTGATGTATACAGGCATTACACGCGCTAAACAAAAATTGAGTGTGTCTTCTTTAGCGAATGTGTGGCGACATGGCGTAACGACTAAATCTACTCGATATTCAGGTATCAATTTATATAAAAAATAAAGTGATTCAAAGGGGTTTCCTTATAGAAATTACGTTAGAATGGCGCATTAATTTTTGTGAGCACATTAATAAGTAGTAGTATGAAGCTAAAAGACATAGATAAACAAACTTATCGTAGTAGATTGAATCAAGTAATTGTTGGATTTATTATCAGCTTAGCAATATTAGCAATAGCTTTTGGAGCAATATTAATTGCACTCTTTACTGACCCATTAACCCTAGGTAATGTCACTATAGATAGTGTCAATGCCACGATTGAATCGGGTGGAGAAAGTAGTAACTTTAAGTATAACTTTTTAGGTGTCATTCTAGCTTTATTAGCTTGTGGCGCGATATTACAGCAACTAAAAAGTAAGCCTTTTTTTGATGAAATTTACTATATTTGGCAATTAAAACAAATACAGAATCTGTCTCTTATACACATCTCCGAGCCCACGAGACGGACTCCT
>OJGH01000335.1_pt1 | contig 11785 bp, 8 predicted proteins | sample 1594641 | NCBI WGS metagenome assembly OJGH01 (sample SAMN05416894, study PRJEB24817) | seawater metagenome | isolation source: Sea water | place: Canada:Atlantic | collected 2013-11 | reverse complement strand
CTACACGTAAGGAGTCGTCGGCAGCGTCAGATGTGTATAAGAGACAGTTATTATTTGGTGTTCTTCTTTAACGCGGGACAATTTATAGCAAAGCCAAAAAGCTAACGCAACAACTTTAATAGAGCATTTATACCACGAGTTTTTTCGTATAAAGTAACTTTCGTTACGATATTTTAAGTGATAAATTTTAAGTGCCTGATAAGTCAAGTTCTTATCAATAATTGATAATTTTAGACGCAATTATTCCGTATAAGAATTGATTTAGAATATAGACCAAAAAAAATGCTAGTGCTAGAATGTGCGCATATAAAAATGGGAAGACATTTAATGACTGAATTAAAGAACGATACTTATTTACGCGCACTTTTGCGTGAGCCTGTAGATTACACGCCAGTATGGATGATGAGACAAGCAGGGCGTTACTTACCTGAATACCGTGAAGTTCGCAAAAACGCCGGTGACTTTATGTCAGTATGTCGTGATGCCGATCTTGCCTGTGAAGTAACTATTCAGCCATTACGTCGTTTTCCACTTGACGCTGCCATTTTGTTTAGTGACATTTTAACTATTCCTGATGCAATGGGATTAGGGTTATATTTCGAAACAGGAGAAGGGCCAAAGTTTGAGCGTCCTATCACTTGTAAAGCCGATATAGAAAAAATTGGCATACCTGATCCTGAAGTTGAATTACAATATGTAATGAACGCAGTGCGCACTATCCGTAAAGAATTGAAAGGTGAAGTTCCACTTATTGGTTTTTCTGGTAGCCCATGGACATTAGCGACTTACATGATTGAAGGTGGCAGTTCAAAAGCTTTCACCAAAATCAAAAAAATGATGTTTTCAGAACCTCAAGCATTGCATATGCTATTAGATAAATTAGCTGATTCAGTCACATCTTACTTGAATGCACAAATTGCTGCCGGCGCACAATCAGTTATGGTGTTTGATACCTGGGGCGGAGTATTATCTCCACGTGACTATAACGAATTTTCATTACAGTATATGGCAAAAATCGTTGATGGTTTAACCCGTCATAATGACGGTCGCAAAGTACCCGTAACTTTATTTACTAAAAATGGTGGTATGTGGTTAGAATCTATTGCAGCAACAGGTTGTGATGCTGTAGCGCTTGATTGGACCATTGATATTGAAAATGCAAAAGCACGTATTGGTGATAAAGTAGCTTTACAAGGCAATATGGACCCATCGATGCTTTACGCACCACTACCTCGCATTGAACAAGAAGTTGAAAAAATTCTTGCTGGCTTCGGTGAGGGTGGCACAGGACACGTATTTAATTTAGGTCACGGTATTCATCCTGATGTTAATCCAGAACACGCTGGGCACTTTATAGAATCAGTCCACCGTTTAAGTAAGCCTTATCATAAGTAATAAATTTATATTTAAGCAATAAGTAGTAAAGGAGCCTTTTTCTCCTTTACTACTATAATAATTAAACAATTATTAATATTATATTTCAACTAGTGGATATTTTACGCAATTATAGTCATGATGATTAGTATTAAATTAGCCTATCTCGAATGTGTTTATGAAAGACCCTTTAAATAACGAACTTGATAAACTGAACGAGAACGATAACCTGTTAGCAAAGGAAGCCATTTCGTTGCTCGACAAATATCGTAAACTCGAAGATCGTTATACAGCGCTTTTTAAGTTAAATCAGTTGTCACATGATTGTGCTGATTTGAATATGTTTTATGGTCAGGTTCATCAAGCCATTGCATCGGTCATGAGAGCTAATAATTTTTATATCGTACTTTACGATCAAACATTATTAACGTTAGAATTCGTATATGGTGTTGATGAAGAAGAAGATTTTCCTTTTGGTAAAGTTCCACTTACATCATTTTCTGGCTCTATGACATGTCATGTCATTAAAACAGCTAAACCACTATTAGCGACGCCTGAAATTATTGCAAAATTAGAGGGTAATGATTCAATTAAATGTATTGGAGCTGAAGGCACTGATTGGTTAGGTGTGCCTCTACTCAATGATGGTATGGTTATCGGCGTTATGGTAGTACAAAGTTACTCTGAAGAAATTCGTTACCAATTTGATGATCTTGAGCTGATGGAATTTACCGCTCAACATATCGTTACCGCGATGATACGCTTACAAGATCATGAACGTTTACAAAATGCAGTAAATTCTCGTACCCGTGAACTCATGCAGCAAATCAGAGAGCGAGAAAAATCAGAACTACTTCAAGAGTCACTTTTCAAAATATCAGAATTAACTAACGATGCTACGCTTCAAATAGATGAATTTTATTCAATGGTTCATAACATCGTAGGTCAGTTAATCAATGCACAAAATTTTTATATCGCAAAGTATGATCAAAAATCTAAAACATTATCTTTCGTTTATTATTTAGATCAAAATTCTGAAAATACAGAAATAGACTCTCAACCGAGAACATTTGGTAACGGTTTCACCGAATATATTATTCGAACAGGTAAAACACAATTACTTAATCACCAGCAAATGCTTGCTTTATACGAGCAAGGCAAAACGAAAAAGCCGCAAACGGCAACTAAATCTTGGCTTGGTGTGCCTTTAATACATTCAGGGGTTGTGCTGGGAGCAATGGTTTTACAAAGCTACAATTTATCTACAACATTTACTGAACAAGATGCTGAATTGTTAAAGTTTGTTTCTCAACATGTGTCTTCTGCGATTAAACGGCGTGAATTATTAGAATTTGAACGACAATCTCATATTCTTCTAGAACAGCAAGTAAAGTTAAGAACCGTAGCTTTAGAAGATGAGATCAAACAAAGAAAACAAGTAGAGGAGCAATTACAACATACAGCTTCACACGATACGTTAACGGGTTTACCGAATCGTACTTTATTTATTAATTTGTTGAACCATGCTATTGCTTGCCATAAACGAAAAGCTGATGTGAAGTTTGCGGTGCTGTTTTTAGATCTTGACCGCTTTAAAGTGGTTAATGACAGTTTAGGACATCATGCAGGTGATTTACTTTTACAACAAATAGCTAAAGAACTGAAAGTATTGGTTCGAGACAAAGATACTGTATCTCGATTAGGTGGAGATGAATTTGTCATTTTGATTGAAGATCTCGATTCTAATGATGAAGCCTATGAAATTGCTCAGCGAATTACGGATTTTTTAGCAGCTCCTTTTATTATTGAAAATCAAAGCATCTTTATTGGTACAAGCATTGGCGTTTTAATTAATGATGAACGTTATGACAGTGCAGACATTATGCTTCGTGATGCAGATACCGCAATGTATCATGCAAAAGATCAAGGTAAAGGTCGCTATGAAGTTTTTGACTCTAGCATGCAGAAGAAGGTTCAAAATGCATTAGAACTGGAAGCTGATATTCGTGAGGGTATAACAAAAAGTGAATTCTCACCTTACTTCCAGCCAATTGTTGATCTAAGAAATGAGAAAGTTGTAGGTTTTGAAGCCCTTGCTCGTTGGAAGAGCGATAAACGTGGTTTTGTTTTCCCTAATGATTTTATTCCTTTAGCCGAGGAAACTAATTTAGTTATGGCAATTGATTTTCTTATTATAGAAAAATCTTGCTTGCAGTTAAAAGAATGGGAAACAACGTTCGGCCGAAATGATTTATACGTTAGCTGTAATTTATACGGAGATCATTTTTTTAGTGCAACTTTGCCGGCCGATATTGAGGAAATTATTCAACGTATTGGTATTAAACCGAATCAATTAAGGGTTGAGTTAACAGAGCGTGCCTTATTGGAAAACAGTGATTTGGTGCTAGATAATATGAATGCATTAAAAACATTGGGCGTTAAAATTTTACTTGATGATTTTGGTACCGGTTATTCAAGTCTCAGTTACTTACATCGTTTCCCTATTGATGTATTAAAAATAGACCGTTCTTTTATTAACAATGTTCATGAACATGATAATCATCAGGCGATCATAAAAACGATTATAGATTTAGCAACCAATTTACAAATGGGCACTGTTGGCGAAGGTATTGAAAACTTAGCGGATGCGCAGTTACTAACAACAATGGCTTGTATGTACGGGCAAGGCTATTATTATGCTAAGCCTATGCCACCAAACGAAGCTGAACATTACTTGTTGAAGTGATCTTTAGTGAGCCAATGAAAAGGAGTTATATCATGTGATATAGCTCCTTTTTCTATATTACGATTTTGAAAATAGATATTATCAAGGGAAAATTAATTAATAAGTAGAGTAAATCCCGTCTAATAAATTTTGAATGGTTTATATAATTACTTACAAAATGTGTTGGTGTATTTTTTAAATCTGAAGTATTTTATAATCCAAAAATAAAGTTTACCCATGATAAGTTCTTAATATGAATTCAATTAAACCCAGAGCACTTGATCGTATTGATTTAATAATATTGGACACGTTACAAAAAGATGGTCGAATTGCGAACAATGACTTAGCAAAAAAAATCAACTTGAGCGCCAGTCCTTGTTTAGAAAGAGTACGACGCCTAGAAAAAGAAGGTTACATTGAGCGTTATCGTGCTGTACTGAATTCCATCAAACTTAACTATGGCATGTCAGCATTTATTCAAGTAACACTTGATAGAACGACTAGTGATGTCTTTGAAAAATTTAAAGTCGAAGTAGTCAAAATAAAAGAAGTTGTTGAATGTCATATGATTGCAGGTGGCTTTGATTATTTACTTAAACTACGTTTCGCCAATATGGAAGCTTACCGTGAAGTGTTAGGCATGATAGTTGAATTACCTGCTGTATCACAAACGCATACTTATGTGGTCACTGAGAATGTTAAAGCTGATAAAGGTGTACCTATTTTTTAATGTTCCAATCTTTAAATAATATTATTACAAAAGTAGCGTTTTATTTTACAATGATGATAGTGATGTCCATATACAAGTTGGTATTCGACATCGTCCAAAATTTAATTAATAACATGAAGAAGCCAATGAAATTTAAGTTAATAGCCAGTGTAAGTTTATTAAGCCTCGCGTTTTTATCTGCGTGTCAAAGCACTCAAGAAAGAACTCAGGTGGTTATGAAAACGCCACAGGTAAATGAAAATAATATCAAAGCACATCTTGAATTTTTAGCAGATGATACTTTATTAGGGCGAGATACCGGTAGTGAAGGCTACCAAATTGCAGCTAATTATGTGAAATCATACTTCAAGCAACTAGGTTTAACACCTATGGGTGAACTAGAAGGTTTTGAACAACAAGTTACCTTCAGAAAATCTTTTCTAGAAGCAAACAGTGCTGAGTTTTCAATTACTAATGCATCAGGTACTGTTGATTTAGCGTTTAAAGACGCTTTTATTATGAGTGGTGGCAGCATAGCCACACAATCAACAATTACCGCTGAAACTGTTTTTGTTGGTTACGGCATAGTGTCTGAAGACTTTGGTTACGATGATTACAAAGATATCGATGTAGAAGGTAAGATTGTTATTGTATTAACGGGACGTCCTGATGATTTACCTTCTGAAGAAGGTGCACATATTGGTTCAGGCAGTGAGAAACTAAAACACGCAGCTAAAAATGGCGCGGTAGGCTTTATTACTCTTCATACACCAAAACGTGATGCTGTTCGTACTTTTGCTAAAAGCGCAGCATACGCTGATGCTCCTCGTTTAAGTTGGTTAGACAAAAATGGTATGCCTTTTGGTAAGTATCCTGAAATTAAAGGTGGTGCATATTTAAATGCTGAACATGCACATGCATTATTTGAGGGAGCAGAACGTAAATTAGAAGATGTGCTTACTGACGATACTAATAATGTTGCTATCAAAGGTTTCGCATTGAAATCAACGGTTAAAATGGCAAACAAAAGCCGCCATGAAGAAATTACTAGCCCTAATGTTATTGCTGCCATTGAAGGAAGCGATCCAACATTAAAAGATGAATATGTCGTATTTAGTGCTCATTTGGATCACATCGGTGTTAGTAGCCATGATGATCACGAAGATAAAATTAATAATGGTGCGTTAGATAACGCCTCAGGTGTTTCAATTTTGTTAGAAACCGCACGTTTATTATCAACGATGCCTGAAAAGCCTAAACGCTCTATTTTGTTCGTTGTTGTAACAGGAGAGGAAAAAGGTTTACTCGGCTCTAGTTATTTCGCAACCAACCCAACAGTGCCTGTTATGCAAATGGTCGCTAATGTTAATTTAGATATGCCTTTAATCTTATACCCATTTGCAGATGTTATTGCTTTTGGGTCAACGCATTCAAGTTTAGGTCCTATCGTAGCAAGTGCAGCGAAAAAGATTAATTTGTCTTTGAGTGATGACCCAATGCCAGAGCAAGCACTTTTTACACGTAGTGATCACTATAGTTTTGTGAAAGCGGGTGTACCTTCGGTATTTTTAATGACAGGATTTCAATCTAAAGATCCTAATGTAAACGGTGGTGAAGTATTTGGTGATTTTTTCAAAAACCATTATCATCAACATAGTGATGAAACAACTTTACCTATTCGTTATGACGCTGCAGCAAGTTTTGCTGAAGTAAATATGATGATAGGTTTAGAAATAGCTAATGGTGAAAAGCGTCCGACGTGGAATCAAGGCGACTTTTTTGGAAAAACTTTCGCTCAATAAAGCATAATTATTTGAATGATAAAAGCGCAGTGATGAAAATCTCTGCGTTTTTTGTTTTCTGATTTAAAGCAACAAGCTACACTATCAATATGACTTGATAAAAAATACTGATATTTACATGGATGCTCACAAATACGCGTTACAAGCCAATGGTTCTTTTGCCCTTCCTGATGCCTGCTTTAAAATAAAAGCGTTAATGGATAATGAAGATTCTGCTATTTCAGATTTTGCTAATGTCATTAGTATTGACCCATCGATGACTTCTCGTTTATTACAAATAGCTAACAGTGCTATTTATAGCTTCCCGGGAGAAATTAGCACTATTTCACGTGCCATTACGATTATTGGTACACAAGCTATCTATAACATGATGTTAGTCGATGTGGCGGCAACGGCGTTTAAACATTTTTCCAATCAGGCGATAGATTTAAAGCGCTTTTGGCGAATGAGTATTTTTTGCGGTTTGGCGACTAAAAACTTAGCGATTAAAGCGGGGATCCGTGATATTGAACGCCTTTTTGTTGCTGGGCTTTTACAAAATTTTGGTGAATTGATTGTCGCAAAAATAACACCTGAAATTGCTCAACAATGTGAAAAATATTCCCCTGAGCAATTACCTTGGGCTTTGCAAAAACAAGCATTGGGTTTTACCTATACTGATATTTCCGCTGAATTACTCAAAATATGGCAATTACCTGAAAAAATCATTCTGCCTATTCGACATTTCAATGAGGCTAAAACGATACAAATTAATAAAGATGTTAAAGTGCTTTATTTGGCGTCAAGGTTAGCGTTAGTTGATAGTCACCCTGATGAATTCATTTATGATGACAGTGTTGATGAAAGCTTGTGCAAGAGCTTGAATATTTCGAGTGAAGATTTAGCTCAGTGTGTTGATATTGCCTCAGAAGAAGCTGAAAATATTCTTAGTATTATGAACGCTGGACTTTTTTCAAAATAATATAAGTATGTCTGGCAAGGCTCTAAAGAAGATAACCTTCACTAACTTATTAAATTTTTCATATTTCTAATTGATTTTATCTTAGTTTTCTAAGTGCAATCATATTTATACACTTAATTACTAATACCTTCGTTCTAAAACAAGACATTAATTATAAAGCCTGATAGCATCAGGCAATTCTTTTTTCGTACAGTTAATAAACTGTACAAAATATGCCCTACAAATAATTATAATTAAGGACATTTATGAGCGCATCTAGAGAGCAATTTAGCTCTAAACTCGGATTTATTTTAGCCGCAGCAGGTTCTGCTGTTGGTATTGGTAACTTAGTCGGCTTTCCGGTAAACGCAGCTAAAAACGGTGGTGGTGCATTTTTAATCATGTACGCCATATTTGTTTTTTTAATCTGTTTACCGGTAATGATTGCCGAAATGGCCGTTGGCCGAAAAACACAAAAAGAACCCGTAGGTGCTTATAAAGCATTAAGTGGTGGTAGTAGAGGTTGGGGAATCGCTGGGATCTTTGGCGTATTAACTCCATTCATGATCGCTGTTTTCTACATGGTATTAACAGTATGGCTTTTTGGCTACCTTGCGCTAACATTATCAGGTCAATTAGACTATTTAGCCAGTGGTAATGGTTTTAGTGAATTTATTAATAGCCCCTATCTATTTGTGGCAATGATTGTTGTTGCAGCCATTGTAAACTTCATCTTAGTGGCAGGTGTAAAAGAAGGAATAGAAAAAGCAGCAAAAATACTCATGCCTACATTATTCGTTATGCTATTAATCATGGTGGTTTATGTATTAAGCCTTGATAACGCCATTGCTGGAGTGAAGTTTTTTATTATTCCAGACTTTGATAAAATTACGCCTACAGTGATTAACGGCGCCTTGTCGCAAGCCTTCTTCTCGTTATCGTTAGGTATGGGTATTTTAATTACTTACGGTTCGTATATTAATAATAAAACTGACATTGTTAATTCTGCGAAGTTAGTTGCCCTTACTGACACAGCAGTTGCCTTCACTGCTGGTTTAATGATTCTACCTGCGGTATTTTCATTCAATCCTAATGTTAACCCTGAGGAATTAAGTGATAGTTCTGTATCACTAATCTTTACCTTTTTACCTAAAATATTTTTAGCACTACAGGTTTCGCTAGGATATATAGGTGCAAGTGCAGTCGCTGCTTTCTTCTTCCTTTTAGTCTTTTTTGCGGCAATAACATCGCTTGTATCAATTATTGAAGTACCGGTTTCATACTTGGTTACTGAAAAGAAACATAGCCGTAAAAAAGCATTATCAATTTTAATGATCATTGGTGGTTTGTTAACTGTGTTTGCAACACTTTCGTTTGGTATGGTGTCTTTCTTTACTGAATTTACCACTTATGCAAATGGTACACGTTCATTCTTTGATGTGATTTACGATATTTTCTACGACACTATTTTGCCACTCAACGGCTTTTTACTCTGTGTTTTTGTAAGTTATCGTTGGAAAAAGCACAACTTGTCTGAAGAAATTGCTATTGGCAATGAAAACTATAAAGGTTCTTGGGTAGAGAAGTACGTTAACTTTTCATTAGGGACTTTTATTCCTGTAATCGTTTTAGGTATTTTCTTAAATACCGTGGCACAAAAGTTCTTTGCTTTTAGTATTTTTGGATTCTAGTTTTATTGTTATCGTGTAAACGAAAAACGATTTGAACGTAAAGCCGCATAATTTGTTATTATGCGGCTTTATTTTTACTTTTAAAAAATATAGCTATGACATTAAGCCTTCAAGAACAACTAAAAATCTCTATAGAGTCCATCAACCAATCTAGTGGTTTAACCGATTGCCAGCGATTATTTCACGGCAGAGGGCATGCTTACCCTGAGTTATCACATGTAAATGTTGACTGGTTTTCGCCCGTTGTTCTCATTACGCTTTACCAAGAAGTTGATGAGGCTTGGTTAAGTGAACAGGTCAGAATTATTCAACAATTGATACCAGACTGCCTCTCTATTCAAGTGCAATTTCGTAGCCGAAAATTTGCCCCTAGTGAAGTGTTATGGGGAGAAGATATTACTGAACTAAGAGCACGTGAGCATGGCTTGAAATACCATATTAGTTTGGGTAAAGCTCAAAATTCTGGGCTCTTTCTTGATATGGGTAATGGACGCGAATGGGTAAAAAATAATAGCGAGGGTAAAAACGTTTTAAATCTATTTGCTTATACTTGTGCATTTTCTGTTGCCGCTATTGCGGGAGGCGCCAAGCAAGTAATTAATATAGATATGAGTAAAAGCTCATTATCTAAAGGCCGTGAAAATCATAAGCTTAATAAGCAAGATGGCAGTAAAATAAAATATGAAGGCGTTGATATTTTTAAGTCATATAATCGACTTAAAAAACATGGTCCTTACGACTTATTAATTTGCGATCCTCCTTCATTTCAAAAGGGAAGCGTAAATATCGAGCGTGACTACAAAAAAATTATTAAACGTTTACCAGAGTTAATGGCAAACAATAGTGATGTTGTGCTCTGTTTAAACTCCCCAGATTTAAGTGAGGCGTTTTTATTAGCCGAAGTTGCTAGAGAATGTCCGCAGTGTCAATATCTACATCGGATTGACAACCCTCGTGTTTTTGTTGAAGCTGAAACAGGTAAGGGCTTAAAAGTGCTTTATTTTCGCTATGTTGAACTAAGTGAGTGAACAGTCGTTAACTAATCACAATGCGGGCAGCGAGTAATATCAAGAAACTGCCTGTGACTTTATCAACAATATGACTATTTTCTCGTAACTTACTAATTATATTGCCACGTGAAAGTGTGAACGTTACGAGGCAATACCATAAAGCATCTATACTGCCTACTGTCGCAGTCATAATCATTTTTTGTTCACTGCTCGCCCCTTCGCCCAAAAACTGACTAAATAATGCCAGAAAGAAAATAGCGAGTTTAGGGTTTAAAAAAGCAATTAAAAATCCATCACGCCAGCCGTTCACTTTTGATTTATTCGCAGTGTTATCTTCAGAAAAAACTTCATTATCTTTTTTACTTAATAATGATTTAATACCTAAATACAATAAAAATGCCGCTCCGGCATATTGAATTATACTAAAGATCAGAGGAGATTGAACAATGATCACGGCAATACCTGTTGCAGTAATTGCTGCATAAAGCGCAACACCTAAACCATGGCTAATCGCGGTAGCGTAACCTTGTGATGTGCCTCCTGCAAGGGTGTTTTTAATGACTAATGCTAAACTAGGACCCGGAGATAAGGCACCCATAATGCAAATGACGACAAAAGATAACCATAAGTGAAATTCCATTAATTATTATTCTCTTCTTTTAGTAAAATATATTAGTAGGTTATGTGCATTTTTATTGAGTTTGTGGAAGTGCACGAACGCGTAAAAAGCTAGCGAATTTTGGCACACCTCGTGCTGTTTTACCAATGTATTTGAAGGTGACAGTACTTCCAATCGCAGGTGGTTTTTGGCGTTGTTTATCAGTAAAACCACTCCCTATTTTAAAAACCAAACCGGTTGGCATTCTTACTCTTAAAGAACCCATTTTATTTTTGTATTTTCCTTTGCCTTCAATATGAGCAATAACAACAGCTTCGGCATCATCATGCTGTTTTAATTTCATTAGCGCATTACTTCTGCCTTCTTTGTAATGCGCTTCTTGATGATGAAGCATTAATCCTTCTCCACCACGATTAACGATATTTGATAATCGCTGGTGTAATAAGGTTATTGAGTCGATTTTCTCTTGCTTTATTGCTAGTAAATAAGAGCTGTTAGTTACTTCTACTAGGCTATTCATCTGTTTGATGCGCTGACTAAAAGTGCCTAAATGTTTTGGTAAATCGAACAGCATGAAATGTATTTTTTGCCAGCAACTTGTTTTTTTATGATTATCCGGTTTATGCCTTCTAACACAACTGCTGATCTTTTCAAATTCACCTCTATTACTCCATAGCTCCCCATCAATATATGTATTAGGCCATCCTTGGGTAAACCACTCAGGTGCATAAATGAGGTTTCCTCTACGCGTAAATAAATTTTTGCCATTCCAAAATCCTCGGATCCCATCAAGTTTCTCACTGATGAAATATTCTTGAATATTTACGGGGTTACTTAGATTTGTTTTATAGACAGTGGCAAGTTGCTGTCTCTTATACACATCTCCGAGCCCACGAGACGGACTCCTATCTCGTA
>OJGH01000318.1_pt1 | contig 12317 bp, 8 predicted proteins | sample 1594641 | NCBI WGS metagenome assembly OJGH01 (sample SAMN05416894, study PRJEB24817) | seawater metagenome | isolation source: Sea water | place: Canada:Atlantic | collected 2013-11 | reverse complement strand
GTCGGCAGCGTCAGATGTGTATAAGAGACAGGAATAAAGTAGCCATTTTTCATTATGAGAAAGAGCAAGATTCTTTTGTTTACCTTTAGCAGAGATTTCAGGGGTAATCGTATATTCATCATTTAAGACTACAATTTGTTCAGGAGACATGACTAATCGATACGCGATGATTGACAGCACAATGAACAAGGCTAAAACGAATATACTTTGAGAGTTGAATTTTATTTTATGACTTTGGGTATGATGTTTGTCAATGTTATCTGGTAAAACTTCAGTTATCTCAGGTAATAAAGAATATCCCTGTTTATGAATAGTGCGAATATATACCGGTTTTACTGGATCGTCTTTTAAATGCTTTCTCAACAGGGAAATAACACGGGTGATAGCAGAGTCTGATACGATTCGATTTTTCCAGACATGTTCGATCAGGAGATCTTTACTGACAACATCACCGTGATGATTCACTAAACATAAAAGTAAATCACTACTAATTGGCTCTAACTGTACTTCTTCTTCTCCTTGAATAAGCTTTTGTGCTTGACTATCAAAAGTCCACTCGCCTATTTGAATAAAATGCATTCAAAGCCCCATGCTAAACTATGACCTAACGAAAGAGAATGTAAGCGCTCTCACAGAATAATATACACCAAGAAAATTAGAAATATTTCTATTTTTATAAGTTACCTTTGATTTAATATGTATTATAAATAATACTAAATAGATACTACGCTATTTGAATAGCGTTTTGAACAGTTTATTTTTAATAAATTTAGCAGAATTAAACAAATAAGATCATTAAATAATTTTACGTTTAACTTTTATTTAAAGTGTTTTTACCTGAGGTTTTTTCAATAACAGTTTTATTAAATAACAGTTTTATTAAATAACAGGTTTATCAAAAAGATGAAACTGACCTGTGAGCAAAGTCAATCGAGTATTTTTCTAGATTGACTTCAAAATGCCACAGGATTTTAGTCAATAACTGTAGGGATAACTATTAGCGTATTGCTCTTAACCACTATGTAACTCGATATTGCATAAAAGGCGCCAGGGTCACCCGAGTAATGCCCTCCATCAGTTATCCAGTCTGCAAATTTATATTCAAACATAAAGGGAGTTGCTGATGCAGTGCTGCCTAACATATCAACCCTGACAGGTACCGCCATACCCGGACACCAACCAGCTCTGTCCGCCGCCCAATTACCTGACTGAGGGGTAACTGGATTTTCAGAACAACCTAGCGGTCCTAACTCATGAGAAAAAGTATCGATCTGATTGATCTTGATTTGGTGTGTACGGTAGCACCATTCAGCACACCCCCTACCGTCAGAATCCTTAGGTGTTGCATGCCCCCAACCCGATATAATGGTTCTCAAACTGACAGACTCTGCATCTCCATCGATTAAAACGTTTTTAACCAAATCAAAGCTGTGCTCAATACCATAAGGTACTCCGCTTTGTGATGAGCCCATGAAGTTCAATAGTGGGCTAATGTAATAAAAAGGGTAATCTGGTTGACCTTCAACATAACCAAAGTCAACTGACACTTGCCAACCATCTTGCCCCCATGTATCGACTTTTATCTGCAACTCAGTTGAACCTTGTAACAAGGATTTAAAATCAGTTACATCAAATTCAAAACCTCGAGAGAGTTGTGAATTATCCACACCATAAGGCGTAATGTAACGGCCTAGTTCGAGCCAACTGTTAGTATCGGGAACTTTTACTTTTACATTCGCATAGACATCCCAAGCATTACAGCCTTGGCTTGGACAATCGAGTTTTACATACATTTTTATCGCCTGAATATTAGCTACATCATCATGTAAATTAAATACTGCCTTTTGGGTTCGTTTATTTCCACCGCCAAAAGCTATTCTTTGCTTAGAGAATGTAGCGTAATTATGTGTTACTGATTCAATAGCTTGACCAGATAAACTTATTGTAACATCAGCAAAATCAGTTGAAGACATGACTAGGTTGCCACTTATATTAGCTAGTTTTTTTTTCGGAGAAAAACGTGTATAAAGTGAAAAGTTATTTTGATTTAATTCTGCTGTGTTTAAGTTCAATGAAGAGTAGAAGTCAATATTATTTTTAGATATTTCAAAGTCTGTTGAAGCATTTACGCTAACAATATTGGATAAATTGGCAGACGTTAAAATAAAATTCTGTGCGGGAGAATTTTCTTTTAAACGGGTGGATTCAAAGGTTAAATTACTCACTGACGAAGTTAATGATTTCAGTTTGACAGGGGCAGGCGTGGCATCAGGTTTTGAACCGCTACCTCCACCACAAGCAGTTATAGTCGCTATAACACAAATGCAAAATAGCATGGGCAAACTTTTATTTTTCAAAGACATTATATACTCTATTTATTGGTGACTATATTTCATTTCGTAATTCTTAATTTTGAACTTGTGCCTACATCTTTGAGATCCCATTGCACGTTAATTAAAGACCCATTAGCCTTTTTGTTATCCGTGAGGCGAAATGTGAGAGTTGTTTTAAAAGTGCATGTAGTTCACATTCACGAATCATCTATTTTAATCAACAAGCTTATCGCAAGCATTTAAAACATGGCATACCAAAAAGTACTGATATTCAACATATATTTAACAAAAGAACGATCCTAAAACAAATGACATCCATATTATTTAGTCGTCGCGGAGGTGAGTAGGTAATTTATTGAAATATAACGGTGAAGCTATCCTAGCCTCAATTGAGAGCACTCACCTTCGCTATTCAGGAGATGGCAATTCAAGCGAATGTTAAATATAATGTGTATTGAAGGGTTAATGAACGCCATAAAGGCCAAGATATAAGGCTCTAGCCTTATCTTTTTATTTTAAATTGGACTCTCATGCCAACTAAACAAACTAAGCTGTAAAACGTTTTTTTAAATTGATACAAAAAACAATGAGTTTTTACACAGGCTGGCCACTTTGCTGACCATTTCTAATGCTCTAAATTAGCATCAAAATGGTATTCTCCGATACGAATCCGAACCTGCAACAGATAATGAAATCATTCATCCTGAAACTTGGGGGATTAATATTCAGGTTTAATTGAAAACACTGAAATCGGATATTTGACTAACCTCTTTTAGGGATACTTAGTGCCTTAGATTTCATGGCAACTTGGTGCGCTTTGCTGACATGAGAAAGCGGTTGGAGTTAAGGTCTGCTTTAAACACCTTGCTACGTTGCAATTCTTACCTAAAACTATTTCCTAGCTATAAAACTAAGTCCAAAACGTATGTTTCAAACGCTAATTAGGTGATTTATGGTCCACCTAAAGCTCTTTTAAAATCTATAAATACGGCTAATTCAATCAAAACCTTTATCGGTAATTTAAACGAAATACGGAAGGTAGTTGCCCGAAAAGATGAGAGAATTTACGACTAAAATAACTGTGGTCGGTAAAGCCTGACTGATTGGCTATTTCTGCTATTGAAAGGTTGGTTTCTACTAACAAACGGCGAGCATTTTCTAGTCGTACTTCATTGATGAACTGCTTTGGTGTTTTTCCTAAATATTTTTTGAATCGGCGTTCAAGCGCGCTGATTGATAAATAGGTAATTTCAGCTAACTCTTTTAAGCAAATATTATTCATATAGTTTTTACGTACGTAAGCTACCGGAATTTTTAACGCATCCATACCTGATAATGCTAATGACGTTTTTTCTAAATGTCGGGAAATACCATATGAGCCAATAACATTTCCTTGTTCATCAAACAGCGGGCGCTTTGATGTTGTAAACCAAGCAATCTCGTCAGATTTTACATTGTTCATCTCAAGTCGATTATTAACAATTTGACCATTCATGACTTTTTGATCATCAACACTAAACTGTTGAGCAATATGAGCAGCTGAAAAGTCAAAGTCGCTATAACCGACAATTTGCCTGAGTGATGTTACGCCTAAGTGCTCCAAAAAGTATTGGTTTGCATAAACAAAACATCCTTTGTCATCTTTCACCCAAAATAATATATCAGCCATAAGATTAAACATTTCAATAACTTGCTTAACAGTGAACTGATTAATAAATTTATCTACAGAAGCTGAAACAGTTGTCATTATTGTTAAATCCCCAAACAAAAAATAATAATACAATGAAAAACATAGCCATATGAAAACATACAACGCCGATTTTGTCGCATACAAAACCGATTTTATCTTAACACGTTATAGATGATTTTATTTATGATGAATGAAGTGTAATTAATATTGCTTATTCGTCTGTGATATTTATTTTATTATACACAACAGATGTTTAATAAGGTTGGTGGTTAATGCGTAAAATAAGAATGGGTATGGTCGGTGGTGGCCAAGGAGCGTTTATTGGTGCTATTCATCGTATTGCTGCTCAACTGGATAACCAAATTGAATTAGTGTGTGGGGCTTTTAGTTCCGACCCTGAAAACTCTATTGCTTCGGGTAAGTCTCTATTTTTAGATGAAAGTCGTTGTTATGAATCTTACCAAGTCATGTTTGCCCAAGAAGCTGCATTATCTCCAGATCAGCGTATGGACATGGTTGCCATTGTTACCCCTAATTATTTGCATTTTCCTATTGCAAAAATGGCATTAGAGCATGGCTTTCATGTTATGTCTGATAAACCTGCCACAGTTGATCTTGCTCAAGCTCTAGCGCTGAAAACTATTCTTGAAGGAACAAATTTACTTTATGGCTTAACCCATACTTATTGTGGTTACCCTATGGTGAAGGAGGCGAAGTCGCGCATTTTACAGGGGCAGTTGGGTAAAATCAAAAAAGTGGTGGTTGACTATCCACAAGGCTGGTTAGCCAATAAGACCGATGAAAGTAGCAAACAAGCTAGCTGGCGTTTAGACCCAAAACAAGCGGGTATTAGTTGTTGTATGGGGGATATTGGCGTGCACGCTGCTAATTTGGCTGAATATGTTAGTGGATTAAATATAACATCGCTTTGTGCAGATTTGTCCACCAATGTAGACGGACGAGTGCTTGATGACGATGGCACTGTTTTATTACGTTTTGACTCTGGTGCTCATGGTGTATTACTGGCGAGCCAAATTAGTGTTGGTGAAGAAAACAGCCTTAAATTGAGAATTTATGGTGAGAGCGCCAGTATTGAATGGTCGCAGCTTGAACCTAATAGTTTGTTGATGAAATTTGTTGATAAACCTAGCCAATTAATTCGAGCAGGTGTAGGCACTATGAGTGAATTAACACAAGCTAACCTACGAGTACCTGCTGGCCACCCAGAAGGATATTTAGAAGCATTTGCTAATATTTATACTCAGTTTTCCTACCAAATAAGAAAGCTGATTTTTCCTGATACCGCAAGTAATGAAAGCGTGAATAGTGAAGCGATTAATGACGTACCTGGTATTAACGAAGCTATAAGAGGCATGGCATTTATCGAGAATGTGGTGGCTGCGAGTAAATCCGAAGTTAAATGGCATGCATTTCAATTAAACCCTAATGAAATAAAACCTCGTCAAAACATAACATCAAAACCTTTCACTTCTGCTAAATCACCGAAAAAGGATTGATCATGGAAAAAATTAAAGGACCCGCTATTTTTTTGGCCCAATTTATCGGCGACTCTGCTCCATTTAATAGTTTGTCTTCCTTGTGCCAGTGGGCAGCAAGTTTAGGTTATAAAGGTATTCAGTTACCAACTGACCCACAATTAATTGACTTATCACTTGCGGCAACTAGCCAAGCTTATTGTGACGAAATTACCGCTACGGTTGCTAAAGCAGGTTTAGTGATAACTGAATTGTCGACTCATTTACAGGGACAGTTAGTTGCCGTTCATCCTGCTTATGATCAAATGTTTGATACTTTTGCACCACAGAATTTACGTAATAATCCACAGGCCAGAACAGATTGGGCAATTGAACAATTAAAGTGCGCCGCTAAAGCGAGTGCTCGCTTAGGATTAAAAGCCCATGCGACTTTTTCAGGCGCTTTGTTATGGCACACGTTTTATCCTTGGCCTCAACGACCTACGGGCTTGGTTGAGTTAGGTTTTGAAGAACTTGCTAAGCGTTGGCTTCCTATTTTAGATGCATTTGATGAAGCTGATGTTGATGTTTGCTATGAGCTTCATCCCGGAGAAGATCTACACGACGGTGCCAGTTTTGAACGTTTTTTGGATGCGGTGAATCAGCACCCTCGCGCCAATATTTTATACGACCCAAGCCATTTTGTTTTACAGCAACTCGATTACTTAGCCTTTATCGACATCTATTATTCGCGCATAAAAGCTTTTCATGTCAAAGATGCTGAATTTAACCCTTCTGGTCGTTCAGGCGTTTATGGTGGATATCAATCATGGCAAGACCGAGCAGGACGCTTTCGTTCATTGGGCGATGGACAAATAAACTTCAAAGCAATTTTTAGTAAGTTAACGCAATACGGTTATAGCGGTTGGGCAGTGCTGGAATGGGAGTGTTGTATAAAACATCCTGAAGATGGTGCGAAAGAAGGAGCGAAGTTTATTGAAGAACACATTATTAATCCAACCACAAAAGCTTTCGACGACTTTGCCGCCGTAGCGACAGATGAAGATTTTAATAAAAGCCTGTTAGGGCTAACGAAATAAGCCTATTAAAGGCAATAAAATAAGTATTGGGGAAGGGAAATAAAATGACGAATAATTCAAACGATTCATCTCGATTATTTACAATTTGTTGTATCGCGTTAACGGTAACTGCGATGACTTTTGCTATTAGAGCCGGAATATTAAGCCAGTTAGGGGCTGATTTTGGTTTGAGTGATGGTCAACTTGGTTGGGTCAATGCCATGGCATTTTTAGGTTTTCCTATTGCTATGATGCTTGGTGGTGGTTTGTACAATATGCTAGGGGCAAAAAAACTTTTAAGTTTAGCTTTTGTTTGCCACCTCATTGGTTTAGTGCTTACTATCACTGCAAGTGGTTTCTGGGGGCTATTAATTTCAACATTTTTTATCGGCTTTGCTAATGGCGCTGTTGAAGCAGGTTGTAATCCGTTAATTGCACGGATTTACCATACCAAGAAAACAACCATGCTAAACCGTTTTCATGTCTGGTTTCCAGGCGGAATTGTTATTGGCGCTTTAATTTCAAAATTTATGACCGATGCAAACCTAGGCTGGGAAATGCAAATAGCGGTTATGTTAGTACCCACGCTAGTTTATGGTGTTATGGCCTTTAAACAAAGCTTCCCACAGTTTACTCAAACAGAACATTCTACAGGACAAAATTTTAAAGCCTTATTCTCGCCTTTATTTGTTTTTATGGCGGTTTGTATGACATTAACAGCCACTACAGAACTCGGCACTCAACAATGGATAGAAAGAATTTTAGGTGCTTCTGGTGCATCGCCTATGCTGATTATGGCGTTGATCACAGGCTTGATGGCAGTTGGACGATTTTTCGCTGGCCCTATTATTCATAAATTGAATCCAGCTGGGGTTTTACTTGCCTCAGCCATAATTGCTACGGCGGGTATTTATTCTATGAGTATTGCTACGGGCGCAATGGTGTATTTCTCTGCTATTTTATTTGCCATTGGTGTAACTTATTTTTGGCCTACGATGATAGGTTTTATTGCTGAAAATGTACCTGAATCTGGCGCATTAGGTATGTCGATGATCGGTGGTGCAGGTATGTTTGCTGTGTCAATGTGGAACCCTGTTATTGGTCAGTGGATTGATGGCGCAAGAGAAAAAGCGGTAAATGCTAATGTGAACGGTGTTGATCCTGAATTAATTGCAGGGCAAACAGTATTAGCGAATTTATCACTATTTCCTATGGTACTTATTGTTGCATTTGGCTTATTATATTTTTACATGCAAAAACGTACCAATGCATCGATTGCGAAAGCGTAAATAATAAAGGAAGTTTTTATGAGTGATGTAAATGTACTTAGCTTGAATGATCAATCTCGACGTAAGTTTATGCGAGGTTTGAGCATGATGATAGGTGGTACCGCGACAGCAGCCTTGCTAACGGGTAATGCAATGTCAGTAGCAATGGCATATTCCCCTCCGTCTGACAGTACATTAACTGACGGGAAAATATTTACTCGCGCACAGCTTTTACAGCTAAAACAGATTTGCTCAATTGTGATTCCCGCAACCGATACTTTAGGTGCCGCAGAAGTAGATACCCATGGTTTTATCGATAACCAACTTTACAACTGCCATACAAAAATAGAACAAAAAAAAGCGATAGAGGTACTTACCTTAATTGATAATGAAGCAAAAGTTCATTTTTCGTTATATTTTGTTGCCCTTTCTAACGAACAGCAATATAGCTTGTTAAATGATTTAGACCAAGGGAAGGGAAGGTTTAATAAAGCTCAGCGTTCTCTTTTTAAGTTATTAAAAAAACTTATCTGTTTTGGCTATTACACCTCGGAAGTTGGCGCTAGTAAAGAACTACGGTATGACGCCGTTCCAGGTGGATTTAAAGGTTCGATACCTTATGAAGCAACCGATGCAAGCTGGGGCTCTCAAGGCCTATTTTATTGATTGTATTCCTTTCTCAACATAATTAAAAATAACGAGTTAAGCGTATGAATGAAAAATTATACATAAACGAAAGCACAGAAGAGTACGACGCTATTGTAATCGGCTCTGGTATTTCTGGTGGCTGGGCTGCTAAGGAATTTTGTGAACGAGGTTTTAAAACCTTGATGATCGAGCGTGGTCGAGTAGTTGAGCACCGTAAAGATTATATTGGTGAAAATAAAGCCCCTTGGCAACAAAAAAATCGTAGTAGGGTTGATAATTTACTAGTGGAACAACAGTATAAAATTCAACAGCAATGTTACGCCTTTGGTGATTCAACCAAGCATTTTTTTGGTAATGACCATGAATTACCTTACACCACCAAAAAGGGCACTGAATTTGCTTGGATAAGAGCCAATCAGTTAGGTGGAAAATCTTTATTATGGCATAGGCAAACCTATCGTTTAAGTGATCATGACTTTAATGCCAACAAGCTTGATGGTTTTGGTAATGACTGGCCCATTCGCACGAAAGATATTGAAAAATGGTATTCACATGTAGAAATACATGCCGGTATAAGTGGCGAAAAAGCAGGCTTACCAAACTTGCCTGATAGTGAATTTTTGCCACCCTTTGAAATGACCTCTCCGGAAAAACATATAAAAGCTAAACTTGCAAAGCTTTATCCTGAAAGACCTTTAATTATGGGTCGTACAGCACATTTAACTCAACCTACTGAACTGCATATTTCACAAGGACGCGTACAATGCCAAGCAAGAAGTGAGTGTCATGCTGGCTGTTCTTTCGGTGCCTATTTTTCCACGCAAAGCTCCACCTTGCCTGCTGCGGCAAAAACAGGGAACTTACATATTGCTGCTAACAGTGTTGTGCACAGTTTAATTTATGATGAAAAAACTAACCGAGTTAAAGGCGTTCGAGTTATTGATAACAATGATTTAAGCGAGCGTGAATATTTTGCCAAAGTCGTTTTTGTTTGTGCTTCAACCATTGGCTCGACACAAATATTGATGAACTCAAAATCCAAGAAATTTCCAAATGGTATCGCAAATAGCTCAGGTGTATTAGGGCATTATTTAATGGATCACAATTACAACTCAGTATCCTCGGGTGAGATTGACGGCTTTGAAGATGAGTATTATTCAGGCCGAAGACCAACCAGCTTAATGATGCCTAATTTTTATTATAAACCTGATGCTAGTCGTGGCTTTAAGCGAGGTTATGCCCTTGCAGGAAGTGCTTACCGTAAAGGGTGGAAAGGTCAGCAGCATCAAGATGGTTTAGGTGTCGATTATAAGAACAAATTAAAACAAGCCGGTAAATGGCGTTTTGGTTTATACGCACAAGGGGAAATGCTGCCTAGATTTGAAAATCAAATGCGCTTACACCCAACATTAAAAGACAAGTGGGGCATTCCTCAAATTGAATTTGATGTGCGTTTTTCTGAAAATGAAAAAGCGATGATGGAAGATGCCGCTGAGCAATCGATAAAAATGCTTAAAGCGATTGGTTTGAAAAATGTCTCTGGCCACCCCACCCAAGGACCTCCTGGGCTGGCTATTCATGAATTGGGTACCGCCAGAATGGGGCGAGATCCAAAAACATCAATATTAAATGGTTTTAACCAAAGCCACGATGTACCTAATTTATTTGTTACTGACGGTGCCAGCTTTTGTTCTTCCGCAGTACAAAATCCAAGTTTAACTGTTATGGCACTAACTGTCAGAGCAGTTGATTATGCTACTAAAGAATTAGCAGCCAAACGCATTTAAATTAGCGAGTAAAAATAGAAATGAAAATAATAAAATTAATAGCGACCATGTTGATGCTTAGCGCATCCTTTTTTAGCCAAGCGCATGATGACAAAATTTATCAGGAAGTTAGCCAAGTTATGCCAAAAATCAGTGTGCAATTATGGTCCGTTAAAAATGAATTAAAAAATGACTTTAAAGGCACATTACAACAAATATCAGACATGGGCTTTGATGGAGTTGAATTTGCAGGTGATTTTGGTCCTTATAAAGATGATGCACAAGGATTAAAAGCATATTTAGATGGCTTAGGTTTAAAAGTCAGTGCCGCTCACATTCCTTTTACTGCCTTTGATAGCGATAACTTTGAGCAATCAGTCGCTTTTTATAGAGCATTAGGTACTGATACTTTAATTGTTGCTTGGGATGAACGAGCTTGGAATACTGAAAAAGTAAATAGCTTAATTGCCGATTTAAATACGTTATTTTTTAAGTTAAAAGCGGAAGGGTTTAAGTTTGGGTTTCATAACCACGCTAAAGAATTTAATCAACATAAAGGTGCAACATTTTGGGATCATATAGCACGCTCAACACCTGAAGACTTTGTATTACAACTGGATATTGGCTGGGTAACTTTTGCCGGTAAAAACCCTGTGACCTATATTGAGCGTTACCCAGGTAGAACATTAACAACACATATAAAAGCTAAATTACCCAATAAAAGCGACGATTTCAAAGGAAACCGTCCTATTGTGGGCGACGATGTTACAGACTGGAGTGCGGTATTAAATGCAGAAATTGCTGTGGGTGGTACGTTATGGTTAGTTGTAGAACAAGAAGAATATCCAGACGGTTTATCACCATTAGCCGCGATTAAATTATCTAAACAAGGATTAGATAAGGTTATTGCAGATTTATAAAAGCATAAAAAAAGGCGTAAAGAGGGAGCTCCTTACGCCGCAGCGCTTTTAAATAACTTATACAATTATGCGCACTAATAAAATCCTATAATGTTCAGCCTGAAATAGGCTTAAAAACATCACTCAGTAAAACTATTTTAGCGCCTATTTGCATTTCACCTTGTCGAATATTTCATAAAAGTAAGAATGATAATGTTTATATTTTACATCTTATTCGCCAAGAAATAGATTTGAAAAACTTTATTCTTACCTATTAAATTTTATTGCTCTGTTACTCTTCTGAGAGTTTGCAAAGCAAACAAATTACGCTTTAATCCAAGTAATAATATGATCAAAATCCGCAGAAACTAGCTTGATACATTTAAATTTAACTAGCCCCTTTACAGACACCGGATTGTGATTCCGGTTGTCGAGAGTTCAAGTCCCTCTAGCCACCCCATCTCTTCCCCTTTAAAATCAAAGCTTCGGGGCAATTACCCACTATAACTAGCACTTTTTGATGAATGCTCCTGTGCATATTCTATGAGTATTTGAAGCTAATGAGGTGTAATTACTTACACGTATATCCAACTTCCAACTCATATCTTCAACATCGACCGGAACTGATTAACTTTGCCTGATTAGGGAGTTTACTGTAAATTTCCTGTGCTTTTTCTTCTGAAAAGTAAAAATATCGTTCCTAATGAAGACTTCTCGAAAGTGGAAATAGTGACGGTTAGTACTATCTCATTAGCGCCTTAGATTTAACAACTCTACTTTATGTGAACCTTAGATAACCTGATATCCGCTTTTGAGATTGTGTACATAATCGGATGCTAATTATTTAGTGATATTTTGGGTACAAATAAACGAGAGCATTTAAATTAGAATGACCGCAATAGGCTCTGACCTGTCGTTAATAACTTAAAAAATTAATGTCAGCTTTTGACTAAACAGTTGACCTTAAGAACAGCAAATATTTAACGTAAACAATGCGCGCCATGATATTGCCCCATAAAAATGGACACTATGTTCATCTCGCAAAGGAAGTAAACATATATATTAGCTGAATTATCGGAAAGTAGGCCTACATTTTCGAATAAGCGTAATACCTGTCTCTTATACACATCTGACGCTGCCGACGACTCCTTACGTGTAG
>OJGH01000303.1_pt1 | contig 13075 bp, 5 predicted proteins | sample 1594641 | NCBI WGS metagenome assembly OJGH01 (sample SAMN05416894, study PRJEB24817) | seawater metagenome | isolation source: Sea water | place: Canada:Atlantic | collected 2013-11 | reverse complement strand
CGAGATAGGAGTCCGTCTCGTGGGCTCGGAGATGTGTATAAGAGACAGCATTACGACTGGAGAGAAAAGCAAAGCGCAATTTTCAATGTCGGATGGTGGTTTAATCGCTTTAAAAGAAAATTCAGAATTAAATATTGCTAACTACGAATTTAATGACAATACCCAACAAGGCTCTGCTTCTATTGAGTTACTTAAAGGCGGTTTACGCTCTATTTCCGGCGTAATTAAAAAAAATGGCGGCTCTTATAATGTAAAAACTCCCGTAGGCTCTATTGGTATACGCGGAACGCATTTTGAAGTTCAGCTGGTTAAAGGTGATGTGTTTTTAGCGGTATGGGATGGCGCAATAGATTTAACACTCGAAAATAATAACGTGGTTTCTTTGGGTGATAACGAAGCATTTTCGTTTGCACAAATTACAGCCACTGGTGAAGTATTTAAAACGACACGTGCGGCACGCGTGTTTGATCAAAATATAGTAGCAATTGACTCTAAAGACGACAGCGAAGAAGAAACTGAGCAAGCATCGGTAACTGAAGTTGAAGTAAATGCTTTTGAAGCAGATACAGATACTATGGATATATATTCTGAACAACAATTTCAAACTGTTAGCAGCGCATATTTAGCTGATCAAATAGCTCAACGCCAAGGTGTATTTAACTATGAGGCATCAAGCTTTAATGTAAATTCGAGTGTGGGTGCTGTTACTGACTTTGCTATGACTATGGCAGTTGATTTTGATAATGGCACCGTACCTGATGGCGAAATTAGTTTTAATGACGCGGGTGGAAATTGGTATGCAGCTTACAGCGGTTTAATAAATTTAAGCGAACTTGAGCTAGCCGTTACATTTGCATCCCATGGTAACAATAAAGCCGAGGGCGATGTTGATGCAATATTTTTGAATGACTTAGACAACATTACTGGCAACTTTAATCTTAACGAAATAAATAATCCTGATGTAAATGCTAGCGGTTCTTTTAAATTAGAACCATAAACACATTGGATACAAAGCTTTTATTATGGAGTATTTAAAATGACAGCAAAAAATATATTTTTGCTTGGTTCTATGGTGTTTTTGTTAAGTGCCTGTGGAGGCTCAGAAGAAAGTCCCACTCAAGAGGCAATACAATCACCTACGGCTGAAGTAATACCGCCAACGGTGACTAGCTATATTAATTTGGCTGGTGTTATAGCGAGTAATCAAACCAAGAGTACAAAAGTTTTAGGTGCTGTCACTTCAAGTAGAGGAGTTGTTGGAGCAAGTTTAGCAAATACTCGCGCTAATATTGTTTTCTCACAAACAAACGACACCGTACAAGGTAATGTTTCTTTTTTACTTGAAGCTTCGGATACTGATGGCATTGCTGAAGTTAATTTAGTGCTCCCTAGTGTTAATAAAAGCATATCACTTTGTTCTTCTGATTGTGGTGTTGACTACGAAAAGTCAATTATAGGCCTCAACCCTGCGCTTTATGGCGTAATTCCCGGTGAAATACGTCTTGAAATATGGATAACTGACACTTTAAATAATCAAGCACTTGCTGATGCAATCACTTTTAACTGGCAACCATATCAAATTGAAGGTGTTACAGCACAACGAGACGAAGATAATATTAATCTTTCGTGGCAAGCCAACCCCGAACTTAATCGTTACAACGTTTATATTGCAACTCAAGCTGGAGTCTCATCCACTAATATTAATGAATTAGAGAATGGGCAACAATTTTTAAGTATTCAAGATACTGCATTAAGCATTACCGAGTCACTTACTAATAAAAGTTACCAAGTACTTATTACCGGTATTGATGGCAGTGGTGAAAGTGGTTTGGCTAATATAATAAACATAGCGCCAGTGGGTGGAGAGCTTGCATTTGCACCAGAGGCAAATGCCGATCAGTTTCAGATAAGTGAAGATCAAACTCTGCAAGGTAACGTACTAACAAATGATACGAATCAATACAGTGGCGATTTACGTGTAAATGCAGATGCATTAATTCTACCGCAGCATGGCACTCTTAATATAAATGAAAATGGGGATTTTACTTATATCCCTATTGCAAACTTTAATGGTGAAGATGCCTTTAGCTATCAAGTTGCTAACGAGCTAGGTATGACAGACACCGCAGTTGTAGAGATAACCATTTTAGCTGTTAACGACGCTCCTATAGCGCTTGATAATACTTACAGCGTTACAAACAATGGAACCTTAGTTGTCCTATCGCCAGGCTTACTTATAAACGATAGCGATATAGACTTAGATGACTTAACTGTTGATACAACGCCGGTTAGCGAACCAACAAGAGGACAATTAACCCTTTTTGATAATGGTGGCTTTGAATACCAAGGCGAGCAAAATATGCAAGGCCAAGACAGCTTTCAGTACAGAGTTGTTGATGCACAAGGTGCTCAGGCTATTGCAAATGTAACTATTGTAAGCTCAAACACTAACGTAGCCCCTGTAACAAAAAATGACAGCTATAGTTTAAGCGAAGATGAAACACTTGTGGTTACAGCAGCCAATGGTGTGCTTAGTAACGATACGGACCCAAATAATGACAGTTTTTCAGTTGATGAAACGTTTATGGTGGCACCCACACATGGCCAACTATTATTAGCAACTGATGGCAGCTTTAGTTATGTGCCGGATGCTAATTTTAATGGTGTTGATCAATTTCAATACCAAGCTATAGACTCATTAGGTGCAACCTCTACAGCCACAGTAACTTTAGTAATAAACAGCGAACCCGATAACCCTGTTGCACAAAATGATGCCTATCAATTTAGCAAAAATAAACTATTTGAAGTAACAGTACAAAATGGCTTGTTAATTAACGACTTTAATATTGAGGCTGGTGATTTATCGGTTAATACCACGGCAATTAATACAACTCAAAATGGGGAACTTACATTAAATGCTGATGGCTCGTTTACCTATCAGCCAGACTTAGGTTTTATTGGTGTAGATAGCTTTACCTATTCAATTTCAAATGAGCAAGGCTTAACTGCAACAGCTCAAGTAACCTTAAGTGAAAGCGGCGTTAATACTTTTCCACAAGCCAATGACGATCAATATACGTTAGACGAAGACAGCTCTGCATCTTTATTAGATGTGCTAGCTAACGACACTGATGCAGATGGCGATACAATTACTATTTCTAATATAGAAAATACTGCTGGTGAAGCGACTATTGTCGCCGGAAAAATACAGTTTACTCCACCAGCAAATTTTTCAGGTGAGATAGTACTGACTTACACCATTACCGATGGTTATAGCACTGGTAATGAAGGTATAAACGACAGAACAGCAAGTGTGACGATTACTGTTACACCCGTTAATGATGCCCCTACTGCAAAAGATGATTCAGCAACGATGAACGAAGATGCTCCTGCGTTATTAGTTAACGTATTAGCTAACGACTCCGACATTGACGGCGATACTCTTGTGATAACAGCTGCTACTGCAGATAGAGGTTCTGCATCTGTTGTTGATAATAAAATCCAATATACGCCTGCTGCTAATACAAATGGAACAGCAATTATTAACTACACAATAAGTGATGGTAACGGCGGTACTACAACTACTAACTTAACAATTACTATTATTCCCGTAAACGATGCTCCAATAGCAAACGCAGACTCAGCTACAATAGATGAAGATGCAGCGCCAATACTGATAAACGTATTAGCCAATGACTCAGATGAAGATGGTGACAGCCTTGTCATAAGCGCAGCATCAGCTGATATTGGCTCTGTATCAGTGGTTGGCAATCAAATTCAATATACCCCAGCTGCGAATACCAATGGACTCGCCACGGTAACTTATACTGTAAGTGATAATAATGGTGGAACCAATACAGCCACAGTCGCTATTACCATAACTGAGGTTAACGATGCACCTGTAGCATCGATTCAAAGCTTTAGTATTAGTGAAAATGCTACAGATGGCGACATCATTGGGACTGTTAGCGCGTCAGATATTGAGAACCAGACCTTAACTTATAGTTTAACTGGCGGTGACACTGCTTCATTTGAAATTAATAGTAGCTTTGGTGTTTTATCAACCGTAGGTGAAAGCCCATTTGATTTTGAAACAACTAATCAATATATCTTAAATGTCACTATAACTGATGATGGCACACCTAATGAAAGTTCAAACGTTAACATAACCGTTAATATTACTGATGAAGTTGAACTTCTTATTCCAACTGAAGATGTGACATTTGGCCGCCCAATTACAGGAGAGCTTGATCTTTCGAACATTTTTTCGGGTGGTGAGTTTAAAGACAGTATTGAGCTTAATGGCAACCTATATTTTGTTGGTTTTACCAACAATGCTGATAAAGACCTTCTTATTGTCTCTTACTCAAATAATGGTGATATAAATACTGCCTTTAATAACACCGGCACTAAAATACTCGATTTAGATCAAGATGAAGAAGCCACAGCTATTATTTCTGACGGTACAAATCTTTTCATTGCCTATTCGAGTTTTGATGGCACCCATAATGAAGCTTGTATGCTTAAAATGGATCTCGCTGGCACGTTAAACACTGGTTCGGATGACGATGATGATGACGACGGTGAAAGTGGCGCAGGTATTCAGTGTACAACGCTTAATAGTACTACCGTTATTAATGACCTTGAAATTGATGACAATAAAATACTGGCTGTAGGTAAACACTTTGATGGGACTCAAAACGATAGCTTATGGATACATTACAAAAAATCAGATCTAGATTTTGAGAACTCTACTCCAGCTATTGTCGATGTTAGCGGCGCTAATCGAGATGATGAAGGCTTTGCAATTAAGAACTTTGATAAATCCGACTACTTAGTTGTAGGGACTGTTACCAGTGCAGAGGGAACAAAAGACTCTCTAATTCGTTATTTAAAGTCTGATGGCGATAATGACAATAACTTTAATGGTGGCTCAGCACTAATAATTGATATATCAGATAATAATAAAGACGACGAACTTTTTGCTGTAGGCGGAGTTGTTGATTCTGAATTTACTGCCTTCGCAGGTGGTTACATAACTCGTAACAGTGGTGAAAAAGAAGCCGTGGTTTTGGCTATTGATAAAACAGGTACTCTTATAACGAGTTTTGGTGATGCAGGTACTGCTATTTACGATATTGATGGTAACGGTGGAAATGGTAATGGCGGCGCTAAAATTACAGGTATTAAACACGAGTCTAGTAACAATGGCATTAGTTTGTCAGGGACGACTGGCGTATCAGCCTCAGAAAAATTATTTTCAGCACGGATTAATAATGAAGGTACTTTAGATAGTGCTTATGGCACCTCCGGCATTAATATAATTGATGGTATAAGTGGTAAGCAATATGCCAACACTTTAGCTATCGACTCTAATGACACTATTTGGGTAGCTGGTGTTAATGATGATTCAAATACAAAACCGTTTATTGCTGCAATAGACAGTCAAGCCACATTATTTAGTAACTTTGAAACCAATGGTTACTTTACCCTTAATAATTTAGTAGATGCGACTAACGATGAATCAATGCACGTTTTACAACTTAGCAATGGCCCTAATGTTGGTAAGTACATTCTTGCATCAACGGCTAAATCGGACTCAGTTACTAAGTTAGTATTAACACGTTTTACGAGTGCGGGTGATATCGATACTAGCTTTAGCGAAAGTGGCCATAAAGAAATCGCCATAGATTTGAGTAAGTCGCGTGTTGCTTTAACCGAGCAAAGCGACGGCAATTTAGTTATTACAGGCTCTAAAAATAGTGAAAATGGTGAAGCGGGCTTTGTAGCTAAAGTTGATCAGTCTGGTAATTTAGACACTTCATTTGCAACAGATGGTGTATACACAACCTCTGTCAGTGGCGCAGAATTGGTAAACCTGACAGATATTGCACTTGATAACAGCGGTAACATTATTACTGTTGGGTCAATAGTAACAAGTGGCACTCCTAGCCCAATCGTTATAATGTTGACGCCAGAAGGTACTCTAGAGCCTAACTTTGGCACTGGCGGAAGTATCATAGGCTCAGCTTTTGAGTACTATAATCGTGTACATACCGACAATGCAGATATTTTCATTGGTGGTAAGTCTGTATTAAGTGGCACTTCAAAGCTAATCGCATTGAAGTTGAGCTCAAACGGTACTGAAACCTTTAAATATGTAGGTGAAGAAACTACAGATACCGACAATAAAATAGTGCAAATTTTAACTGACACAACGGGTAAGTTATATTTAATAGCAAACCTTATTGATTCGCCAAATAAAGCCAATGTTATTAGGTTGCTTGTTACGGGTACGCTTGATACAAGCTTTGCCGTAAACGGTGTCGGTGAATATACTTTGGCCTCAACCGGTAACACTGAGCTAAGTGGTGCAGCGCTAGATAGCAGCAATCAACTTATTTTAGCAGGCAAGGCTAACAATAAAGGAATGTTAGCGCGCATTTTAACTGACGGTACTTTAGATAATACGTTTGGAGCCAGTGGTGCCGGATTTTATGAAGCCAGCGAATGTGTCAGTACGCATGTGTTTACTTCAATCATTCTGCAAAATGATACCCAAGTTGTTGTAAGTACCACCTGTAATGACACTAACTCTAACAATGTTAGTATTTCTAAATTCAATTTTGAAGCAGATGGAGCTTAGCCTTAAATTATGAAAGTTGAATTTTTTGGTGTTAGAGGCTCGATGCCTTCAGCTGGAAGTAATACACACATTTTTGGGGGAAATACCTCATGTGTGTACATTGAACAAAACAACGGTAAAGATCTTATTTTAGACTCTGGTACCGGTATTGTAGAACTCGGTGCACGTTTACTAGAAACACAAAGTCCTATCAATATTTTGCTAACGCACAATCATTGGGATCATATTCAAGGGTTTCCTTTTTTTAAACCTATCTACCAGCCCAACCGCAATATAACCATTGTAGCTGGCAACGTTGATGATAAAAAAAGCCAAGATGCCATATTAAAGCAAATGAGTGGTTCGTACTTTCCTGTGTGTTATCAGGATTTACCTGCCAATATTACGCTTAATACTGATTTATCGTCTCAAAAGCAATTTACACTTAACGGTTTTTTGGTTTCTACTGCTCCACTGAATCACCCTGGTGGCGGTACTGCTTATTGCATTAAAGCAGATGAAAAAAAGATAGCTTACGTTACCGACAATGAGCTAAACCCACCAGACAAGCTAAACACAAGTATTTGCGAATGGAGTAATTTTATTGAAGGCGCTGATTTACTAATTCATGATGCTCAATTTATAGATGCAGACTTGCCTCTTAAGCATGGTTGGGGTCATAGCACCATAGATCAGGTTGCTGAGCTTGCTATAAAAGCGAGTATTAAAAATGTGATTATTATTAGCCACGATCCATCAAGAACCGATGAACAGTTAGTCGCTATAGAAAAGTATTTACACACGCAGTACGCTCAACAGGTAAAAATAGAATGCGGCCGAGAAGGACGAGTTTTTGATTTTTAGTCTATCAAGGAGCGTTGCTCATTAGCTTCTTAAAACCCATTACCTCAAAGCACTTTTTTATTGGCGCTGTTATTACATTATTAATTGCATCAATAGAGTTATTTTCAACTGGGTCGCTTGCAAAGTTAGTTAACCGTGTAGAAGGTATAATATACGACTCTCGATTATTACTGACGCTTTCAGAGACGCCTAGACGCATCGATGAAACCGTTGTAATAATTGATATCGATGAAAAGAGCATGCAAGAACAAGGACGCTTTCCTTGGAGTCGCTCAAAATTAGCAGACCTTGTTACAAAGCTTAGTGATGCAGGTGTTATTGTTATTGCATTCGATATATTTTTTTCTGAACAGGAAGAAAACCCTGTTACAAAAATTATGTCTGAAATTCCTGATTTATCAAAAAAGTACACCATCCCCTTTGCTGAAATTACTAAACAAGTCGATGCAGACACAAAACTAGCAAGCGCATTATCTAAAAATGATACTGTTCTTGGTTTTTTACTAATTGATGAACAACTGACTAATCAAAACTTGCCAGCTAAAAACAGTGTTGTATGGGCAAGCGAAGAGCACACTAATTCACAAATAAACCAGTTTCCTGGTGCTATTGTAAATATTCCACAGTTACAAAATGCTGCAACGGGCACCGGCTTTATTAATGCACATATTGACGAAGATGGCTTTATACGTAAAGCAGCTCTTATAAATCGAGTTGGCGATAAGCTTTATCCTTCTTTAGCACTTGAAGTTGCTCGACTTTATACCCTTGCTGAAAACATAGAAACCCGTTCAAATAGGTTAGATGGTATAACCTTATTCGAAGGTATAAAGTTTCAAGATAAATGGATTCAAACTGATGAGTATGGGAAAATATTAATTCCTTACAAAGGGCGTGCGCATAGCTTCCCCTATTATTCGGCTACCGATATTTTGACCAAAAAAATTGGTTTAGATGAATTAGAAGGCACAGTAGCCTTTATTGGTACTTCCGCCGTAGGGCTTGCTGATTTAAGATCAACACCTGTTGGTTTGCAATACCCGGGTGTGGAGGTTCATGCCAATATATTTGAAGGTTTAATGCACCCAGAGCTACTTCCCTCTAAACCTAATTGGTCACAGGGAGCAAGCTTACTCATCATTGCATTAACGGGTTGCGTACTGTCGTTTTTTAGCCACGCTAAGAGCGCACGTTCTATTATTGTTTTGTCTCTTACAGTCACAAGTGTCGTTATATTTTTAAACGTTTATTTATGGTCAGTACAAAAAATTAGTTTACCTTTATTAATGCCTCTTTTACTCATCATTATATTAGCGGGTTATTACATCATTGTAGGCTCTATCGCTGAAATGAAACACAGCCGAAAAATAAAATCTATGTTTGACCAATACGTTCCTCCTGAGCGTATAAATCAAATGATACTGCAAGGTAAAAGTTTATCTCAAAAAAGTGAGCGAAAAAATATGACGGTGTTGTTTGCCGACATTCGTAGTTTCACTTCAATTTCAGAAAGTATGTCGCCTCATCAGTTAAGTGAATATTTAAACGAATATCTTACAGCTATTACCAAAATCATATTTGATCATCACGGAACTATTGATAAGTACGTAGGCGATATGGTGATGGCATTTTGGAATGCCCCACTGAAAGATGAAAACCACGCTCGCCATGGTGTTGAAGCCGCAATGTCTATGATCAACGGGTTAACGAAAATAAATCAGTTATTTGCAGAAAACAACCAGCCTGCAATAAAAATAGGTATCGGTTTAAGTACTGGCGACATGAATGTAGGTGATATGGGTTCGGTTTATCGTAAAGCCTATACAGTTCTTGGTGATACTGTTAATTTAGGTGCTAGAGTAGAAAGCTTGACCAAATTTTATGGCGTAGCTATTCTTGTTACAGAAGAGACGATGAAAAAATGCCCTCATATTTCATTTCGTTTAATAGATAAAGTGCAAGTTGTTGGTAAAACAGCCGCTGTACAGTTGTTTGAACCTATAAACTTTACAGATAAGCTCGATGAAGAGCAGTTAAATGAAGTTAAAAAGTCGCAGCAGGCCATGACGCTTTTTTATAATAAAAACTGGCCACAAGCTCTTATCTTATTTAAAGAACTACACAGCACGTCTGTATTTAGCTCTGACGTTTATACCATTTTTATCGAACGTATTAAGGGCACTGATTTGCAAACACTAGCTAAGGATTGGAATGGTGCCTTCAAACATACTAAAAAGTAGTAAACATATGCGACAGCACATTAAAGACAAAACAAACCTTCAGCATTTTATCGATATTAGTATTAGGCTAACAACAGAAAAAGACTCGTCTAAATTACTTGATGAAATACTGCAAGTTGTAATGTCGATAGCAAATTCTGATGCTGGCAGTATCTACTCCATTACCCCAAACAAACAACTCAAGTTTGAAACGGTAATAAATAAGTCATTAAATCTTTATTTAGGTGGCACGTTAGGGAGCCCTGTTGATTTCCCTAATATCGATCTTTTTATTGATGGCAAACCAAACGAAACCGCTATTGTTGCCCACTCTGCAAATTCTGGCGAAGTGATTAACATTCCTGACGTGTATGATGCCTTGCCTTTTGATATGAGCGCTGCACGCAAAATGGATGCACGCACGGGTTATCGCTCTGAGTCCATGCTAACAATTCCTTTAAAAGATCATGAAGATGACATTATTGGTGTTATCCAGCTTATAAATGTAAAAGATGCGCAAAATAAAAACATTCCTTTTAGTGAAGAGCTCGTCACTCTAATTCGATCTTTTGCCTCTTTAGGCGCTATTTCGCTAACTAACTCAACACTAATTAAGGGAATGGAAGATCTCTTTTCGACCTTTGCTGAAACAATTGCGATGGCAATAGATGAAAAGTCTCCTCATACCGGTGGCCATTGTAAACGAGTGCCAGCACTCACGTTAATGCTAGCTGATGCCGTTAATGATATAGATAAAGGTCCTTTGGCTTCATTTTCGATGACTGAAGCTGACCGACATGAGCTTGATATAGCTGGCTGGTTACACGACTGTGGGAAAATCGCGACCCCCGATCACATCATGGAAAAGTCGACAAAACTAGAAACTATTTTTGATCGAATAAAATATGTAGATGCTAAATTTGAAATAATTAGCCGAGATTTAAAAATAGCGTATCAGCAAAAGATCATCTGTGCGATGAAGCTGCAAAAACCTATCGAAGTTCAACAATTTGAACGCCTACTTGATACCGAGCTTAAACAGTTGGCATTAGACCGTGCATTATTACAGCGTGTTAATGTAGGGGGCGAGTTTTTAGGTGATGCAGAACTTGAGCACATTGAACGCATTGCAAACAAATACCAACTCGTTATTAATGATATTAATACACCATTGCTCTCAGCTGATGAAGTTGAAAACTTAACAATACGAAGAGGCACGCTAACCGAAGCCGAACGTGAAGTAATGAAGCGTCATATGGATGTAACTAAAAATATTTTAGATGCCCTGCCGTTTCCTAAACACTTAAGCAATGTTACTGAATATGCTTTAGGTCATCATGAAAAACTTGATGGTACTGGTTACCCAAGAGGTTTAACCAAAGAGCAAATGTCGGTGCCTGCAAGGTTAATGGCTATTACGGATATTTTTGAAGCGCTATCTGCAGTAGACAGACCCTACAAAAAAGCAAAACCGGTCAGTGAGTGTTTATTTATTTTAGGGTCAATGGTTGCTAAAAACCATCTTGATGGTGATATTTTTGCTATTTTTATTGAGTCAGAGGTTTATAAAAATTATATCAACGAGTATGCAGATCCAGAGCAGTTAGATGAGATAGATTTTGATAATTTACCCGGTTACACACCTATAAGTTAGCACCTATAAGCCATGCCTTTATTCAAAATGCGCTTATTACAGTCTATAACTATTCAAACAAAAAAATGCCACCATACGGTGGCATTTACACACGGGGTTATTTCTACTTATAGAAATCCTTTTACTTTTTATTTGTTTTTTTATTTTGTTTTATTAACAAAAAATATGGCTCCAAAGGTAGCATTTAGTGCTTTGTGTAGCAACAGTAAAAGATAAAGTTCATATATCTGCCATATTAACGTCATAAAAAAGCGCGAAGTAAATTCGCGCTCATAAACTTAACGGGCGTTATATTTTAATACACACGTACTTTTCTTCTAAGTACTCATCAAGCCCTTGATGACCGCCTTCTCGGCCTAAACCAGATTGCTTAACACCACCAAATGGCGCTACTGGGTTTGATATAACACCTTCATTAACGCCGACCATACCAAATTCAAGCCCTTCACTAACTCGGTAAATTTGCTTAATATTTTGGCTGTAAAAATAGGCTGCTAGGCCAAATGGTACATCGTTAGCAAGCGCAAGCACTTCACTTTCTTCATCAAAAGGAATAACCGTTAATACCGGACCAAATACCTCTTCGTGGTAAATATCCATGTCTGTAGTTACGTTGTTTACTATTAATGGATTTTGAAAACTGCCACCTAAGTCACTATTATCGCCAATCAGCGTCGCGCCCTTATCGAGTGCGTCTTGTACTAACTGCTGTACTTTCTCTTTGGCTTTAGGGTAAATAAGCGGACCAATATCAACATCGTCTTCAAAACCATTTGCCACTTTTAACGCTGCAACCTTAGGCGTGATTTTTGACAGTACTTTGTCGAGAATATTACGTTGTATAAAAATACGGTTTGCAGCAACACATGCCTGCCCACTGTTTCTAAATTTAGCCGCCATTAGCCCTTCAATAGCTTCATCTAAGTCGGCATTATCAAAAATAACAAAAGGTGCATTACCGCCAAGTTCCATCGAGGTGCGTTTAATTGTGTCAGCACATTGCGTTAGCAACTGCTTACCAACACCGGTAGAACCGGTAAATGTAAACTTACGCACGACTTCTGAGTCAGTCAGCATTTTACCTACTGTTTTGGCATCTTGAGAAACCAGTACATTAAATGCACCTTTAACAAAACCGGCTTGATCAGCTAAGTAAGCAAGTGCGATAGCACAAAGTGGCGTGTGTTCAGAAGGTTTAAGTATAAAGCTACAGCCCGCAGCGTAAGCTGGCGCTACTTTACGAGTAACCATAGCAATAGGAAAGTTCCACGGCGTTATACCAGCTACAACACCGACAGGCTGCTTAAAGCTAGTTAAACGATGCAAGTCATCTGTTGGCGGAATTACATCTCCGTAACTACGTTTGGCTTCTTCTGCAAACCATTTGATAAAACCTGCACCGTAATCAATCTCACCAAGAGATTCTTTGAGTGGCTTGCCTTGCTCTTTGGTCATTAGCTCTGCAAGTGTTTGCTTGTGTTTTATTACTAGCTCATACCAGCGCATCAAGGTTTCGCTTCGCTCAGTGGCATTTGTCGTTTTTAACTTAACAAAAGCCCCTTGAGCTGCGTTTATTGCGCTATTTACACCCTGCTCGTCAATATCACTTACTTCAACAATACTTTTTTCGGTAGCGGGATCGTTAACACTAAAGCGCGTATCGGTTTTATAACTGTCTCTTATACACATCTCCGAGCCCACGAGACGGACTCC
>OJGH01000300.1_pt1 | contig 13255 bp, 7 predicted proteins | sample 1594641 | NCBI WGS metagenome assembly OJGH01 (sample SAMN05416894, study PRJEB24817) | seawater metagenome | isolation source: Sea water | place: Canada:Atlantic | collected 2013-11 | reverse complement strand
CAATCACGGCTAACTTCCGTGAAGGTCTAAACGTACTTCAGTACTTCATCTCAACGCATGGTGCGCGTAAAGGTCTTGCCGATACAGCACTTAAAACAGCTAACTCGGGTTACCTAACTCGTCGTTTAGTTGATGTTGCACAAGATTTGGTTGTTACTGAACATGATTGTGGCACATATGACGGTTTACAAATGACTCCACTTATCGAAGGTGGTGATGTTGTTGAACCACTTAGAGAACGTGTTCTAGGTCGTGTTGTTGCTGAAGATGTTGTTAGACCTGGTACAGATGAAGTTTTATTACCTCGTAATACATTAATTGACGAAGCTTTATGTGATTTCATTGAAGAAAATTCAATAGATCAAATGAAGGTACGTTCAATCATTACGTGTAAAACCGATTTTGGTATTTGTGCTCATTGTTACGGACGTGATTTGGCTCGTGGACATATGATCAACCAAGGTGAAGCTATTGGTGTCGTTGCGGCACAATCAATTGGTGAACCTGGTACACAGCTTACCATGCGTACATTCCACATCGGTGGTGCTGCTTCGCGTGCTTCTGCTGAGAACAATGTACAAGTTAAAAACACTGGTACGCTTAAACTTCAGAATGCTAAGTTTGTAACTAACTCTGAAGATCACCTTGTTATAACTTCACGTTCATCTGAACTTACCGTTATTGATGAGCTTGGTCGTGAGAAAGAACGTTATAAAGTTCCTTACGGTACTGTTCTTTCTAAGAAAGATGGTGGTGCAATTACAGCTGGCGAAACTATCGCAAACTGGGACCCGCATACTCACCCTATTATCACGGAAGTAGCAGGTAAAGTTCAGTTCGTTGATCTTTCTGATGGCGTAACTATGGTTCGTCAAACAGATGAACTTACTGGTTTATCAAGTATTATTGTTACAGAAGCTGGCCAACGTAATGCTACAGGTAAAGAAATGCGTCCAGCATTGAAACTTGTAGATGCTAAAGGCAACGAAGTCATGATTGCAGGAACTGAAATTCCAGCACTTTATTACTTACCGGGCAATGCAATAGTAAATCTAGAAGATGGTGCAGATGTAAACATTGGTGATGCACTAGCTCGTATACCACAAGCAAGTTCAAAAACTCGAGATATTACAGGTGGTCTTCCACGTGTTGCTGATTTATTTGAAGCGCGTAAACCTAAGCTTCCTGCGATTCTTGCAGAGAAAACAGGTGTTGTTGCTTTCGGTAAAGAAACTAAAGGTAAAGTTCGCTTATTGATTACTCAGCCTAGCGGTGAAGTATACGAAGAGATGATACCTAAAACACGTTTATTGAATATCTATGAAGGTGAGCCAGTAATCAAAGGTGAAGTAATTGCCGATGGTCCTGAATCTCCACATGATATCTTACGATTACGTGGTGTTGCACCTGTTGCTAATTACATTGTTAACGAAGTACAAGAAGTATATCGTTTACAGGGTGTTAAAATTAACGACAAGCATATCGAAGTTATCGTACGTCAAATGATCCGCAAATGTGAGATTCTTGATGCCGGTGATGGCGAATTCTTGAAAGGCGAAATAGTTGAAGTGGCGCGTGTTAATATCGCAAACCGTGAACTAGAAGCTAATGGTAAGCAGCCAGCTGAATATGTAATGTTGATGATGGGTATTACAAAAGCCTCATTAGCGACTGAATCATTTATTTCAGCAGCATCTTTCCAAGAAACAACACGTGTACTTACTGAAGCTGCTGTAGCAGGTAAGAAAGATAAGTTACGTGGCTTGAAAGAAAACGTTATCGTTGGTCGTTTAATCCCTGCAGGTACGGGTTATTCTTACCATCAAGAACGTGCTAAGCGTAAGCTTCAAGCACAAATGCCTGTTGAGGAAGTCACTGTTTCAGCTGACGATGCAGCACAAGCATTAACTGACGCACTAAATGCTAGTGATTAAGTAAAAATATAGCGTTAATGGCCTGTCCTACTTGACAGGCCAGAGTTTGACCTATAGAATTCCGCGACCCTATATTCTGTACTGTTTATGTATGGAGTTTATGGTCGCGGATTTTCACGTTTATAAGGGTGTAAATTTCTCATTGATTGGAATTTACACAAGTTTAACTAATCGGGAGCTATTTAATGGCAACTATTAACCAATTAGTACGTAAACCACGTGTAAGACAAGTAACTAAAAGTAACGTTCCAGCGTTACAAGCTTGTCCACAACGTCGTGGCGTATGTACTCGTGTGTATACAACTACACCGAAAAAACCTAACTCAGCACTTCGTAAAGTTGCTCGTGTTCGTTTAACTAACGGCTTCGAAGTAACTTCATACATTGGTGGTGAAGGACATAATTTACAAGAGCATAGCGTTATATTAATACGCGGTGGTCGTGTAAAAGATTTACCGGGTGTGCGTTATCACACCGTTCGTGGCGCACTAGATTGTTCTGGTGTAAGCGATAGAAGACAAGGCCGTTCTAAATACGGTGCTAAACGACCTAAATCTTAAGTTTTCCTCTCTATTTCCTAATAGATAGGAAGAGAAAAAAACGTTAAGTAAGGCCAAATAATAAATTTATATATTTTGGATTAATCCTGAATACTACGGAGAATTAAGATGCCAAGAAGACGCGTCGTAGGGCAACGTAAAATATTGCCAGATCCTAAGTTCCATAACGAACTTTTAGCAAAATTCATCAACATCCTTATGGTTGATGGTAAAAAATCTACTGCAGAAAAAATTGTTTACGGTGCATTAGACATTTTAACTGAAAAGAACTCTGAAAAAACTCACCTTGAGTTATTCGAGACAGCGTTAGACAACATCCGCCCACAAGTGGAAGTAAAGTCTCGTCGTGTTGGTGGTTCTACTTACCAAGTTCCAGTTGAAGTTCGTCCTGTGCGTCGTAATGCACTAGCCATGCGTTGGTTAGTTGAAGCAGCTCGTAAACGTGGTGAAAAATCAATGGCTCAGCGCCTAGCTAACGAAATGTTAGATGCGTCTGACAGCAAAGGTTCAGCGGTTAAGAAACGTGAAGACGTTCACCGTATGGCTGATGCTAACAAAGCGTTCGCTCACTACCGCTGGTAATCTAGCAGTATTGATTGAACGTATTACTTTCCTCTGGTTCTCACCAGAGGTCGGTACATGGCTAGCAAGAGTTTCTCTTGCTAGCCATACTAATTTTACGGACTAGCAGTTTTACGTAGTTCATAAATATGAAAACACAGTTATATTAAATAAATAGTCACTAGTTATGAGAATATTTATTTAATAGCACTAAATATTAGTGACTAAGAATTAGAGGATTTCATTTTGGCACGTATCACCCCTATTGAGCGCTACCGTAACATTGGTATCTGTGCGCACGTAGATGCTGGCAAAACGACAACCACAGAACGCGTATTATTCTATACTGGCCTTTCTCATAAAATAGGAGAGGTTCATGATGGCGCCGCTACTATGGATTGGATGGAACAAGAACAAGAGCGTGGAATAACCATTACTTCTGCAGCAACTACTTGTTTCTGGAAAGGTATGGACGCTCAATTCGTAGATCACCGTATTAATATCATCGATACTCCTGGCCATGTTGACTTTACAATCGAAGTTGAGCGCTCTTTGCGTGTTCTTGACGGTGCAGTACTTGTTTTATGTGCATCATCAGGTGTTCAGCCACAAACCGAAACTGTTTGGCGACAAATGGAAAAGTATGCAGTTCCACGTATTGTTTTTGTAAACAAGATGGATAGAACGGGTGCAGATTTTCTTTCAGTTGTAGGACAACTTAAAACACGTTTGGGTGCTAAGGCTGTACCTATTCAGCTACCTATTGGTGCTGAGGAAGATTTTTCAGGTGTAGTCGATCTCATTAAGATGAAAGTGATCAACTGGAATGAAGCTGATCACGGCATGACATTTAGTTACTCAGAAATTCCTGCTGATATGCAAGAACTTGCAGATGAATGGCGTGAAAATTTAATATCCGAAGCAGCTGAAGTATCAGAAGAATTAATGGATAAATACCTTGAAGAAGGTGATTTAACTGAAGAACAAATAAAATCAGCACTTCGACAACGTACAATTAATAACGAGATAATTCTTTGTACTTGTGGTTCTGCTTTCAAGAATAAGGGTGTTCAAGCAGTTTTAGATGCGGTGATAGAATACTTGCCTTCACCAACAGAAGTTGCAGCGATCACTGGAATTAACAACGATAAAAATGAAACTGAAGCAACACGTGAAGCGGATGATGATGCACCATTTTCAGCGTTAGCTTTTAAAATAGCAACAGACCCATTTGTAGGGACATTAACATTCTTTCGTGTATATTCTGGTGTAGTAAAAACTGGCGATAGCGTTTTTAATCCTATAAAAGGTAAGAAAGAACGCTTAGGCCGTTTAGTGCAGATGCATGCTAACGACCGCAAAGAAATTAAAGAAGTACGTGCAGGTGATATTGCTGCAGCTATTGGTTTGAAAGATGTTACTACGGGCGAAACGTTATGTGATGCAAACCATGTAATAACACTTGAGAAAATGGAGTTTCCAGATCCTGTTATTTCAATTGCTGTTGAACCAAAAACGATTGCTTCTCAAGACAAGTTGACGCTTGCACTAAGTAAGTTATCTGCAGAAGATCCTTCTTTCAAAGTAGCTTCTGATGAAGAAACTGGTCAAACGATCATTTCTGGAATGGGTGAGCTACACTTAGATATTCTTGTTGAACGCATGAAACGCGAGTTTGGTGTTGAGTGTAATGTGGGTAAACCACAAGTTGCGTATCGTGAAACGATCCGTTCAACGGTAGAAGTAGAAGGTAAATTTGTTCGTCAATCAGGCGGTAAAGGCCAATTTGGTCACGTTTGGTTGAAAATGGAACCCTTACCAGAAGGTGGTGGTTTCGAATTTGTTGACGAAACTGTAGGTGGAAGTGTTCCTAAAGAATACATACCTGCAATCGAAAAAGGCTGTTTCGAGCAAATGGATAGTGGCGTATTAGCTGGTTATCCAATGCTAGATGTTAAAGTAACACTTTATGACGGTTCTTTTGACGACGTTGACTCTAACGAAATGGCGTTTAAAGTTGCTGCTTCATTAGGTTTTAGAGAAGGTGCGTTAAAAGCGACACCAACACTTCTTGAACCTATGATGAAAGTAGAAGTAACAACGCCAGATGAAAACATGGGTGATGTCGTAGGGGACTTAAATCGTCGTCGCGGTATGATCGATGGCATGGACGAAGGTCCTGCTGGCTCTAAGATAGTGAATGCAACAGTACCACTATCTGAAATGTTCGGTTATGCTACTGCATTGCGCAGTGCAACACAGGGTCGTGCCTCATATTCAATGGAGTTTTTACAGTACAGTGAAGCTCCTAAGAATGTAGTTGCGGCAATAACAGAATCTCTTGGAATCTCGTAAGGCACTCACTTATAGTTAGTGAAAGTCTAGCTCGGTCATCTTGGCTGCGCTTTTAATAAACTTTAAGGTAATTGAAAAATGGCTAAAGAAAAATTTGAACGTAATAAACCGCACGTTAACGTTGGTACTATCGGACACGTTGATCACGGTAAAACAACATTAACGGCTGCTATTTCAGCGGTATTAACAAAAGTTCACGGTGGTGAAGTTAAAGATTTCGCACAAATCGATAATGCTCCTGAAGAGCGTGAACGTGGTATTACAATCAATACTTCTCACATCGAGTACGATACTGAAGTTCGTCACTATGCACACGTAGATTGTCCTGGTCACGCCGATTACATCAAAAACATGATAACTGGTGCTGCACAAATGGATGGCGCTATCTTAGTAGTTGCTGCTACAGATGGTCCTATGCCACAAACACGTGAGCACATCTTGTTATCACGTCAAGTTGGTGTTCCATACATCATCGTTTTCATGAACAAATGTGACGTTGTTGATGATGAAGAATTATTAGAATTAGTTGAAATGGAAATCCGTGAGCTTCTTAGCGAATATGACTTCCCAGGTGATGATTTACCTGTAATTCAAGGTTCAGCTTTAGGCGCACTTCAAGGCGACGAAAAATGGGAAGCGAAAGTAATTGAGCTTGCTAATGAATTAGATACTTACATTCCAGAGCCAGAGCGTGCTATTGATGGTGCATTCATCATGCCTATCGAAGATGTATTCTCAATTGCTGGTCGTGGTACTGTTGTTACGGGTCGTGTTGAACGTGGTATCATCAAAGTTGGTGAAGAAGTAGAAGTTGTTGGTATCCGTGATACACAGAAATCAACGTGTACTGGTGTTGAAATGTTCCGTAAGCTTCTTGACGAAGGTCGTGCTGGCGAGAACTGTGGTGTTCTTTTACGTGGTCTTAAGCGTGAAGACGTTGAGCGTGGTCAAGTACTATGTCAACCTGGTTCAATTTCTCCTCACACTAAGTTTGAGTCAGAAGTTTACGTATTATCTAAAGATGAAGGTGGTCGTCATACGCCATTCTTTAAAGGATACCGTCCACAGTTTTACTTCCGTACAACCGATATCACAGGTGCTGTAGAGCTTCCTGAAGGTGTTGAAATGGTAATGCCAGGCGACAACTTGAAATTTGTTGTTGAGCTAATCAACCCAGTAGCGATGGATGAAGGTTTACGCTTCGCTATCCGTGAAGGTGGTCGTACTGTTGGAGCTGGTGTTGTATCTAAAATCATGGCTTAATTCTCTTTTGAGAAATAACAGATTTTAGTTCTCACGAGAACTGCAAAAAAAGACGTTTAGGCGTCTTTTTTTATGTCTGAAATTTGAGGATTAGACAATATAGGCAAAATGAGGTTTACATTTATAGTCTTATTCTTAAATTGCGCTATAGGGCTACTTACAAGCTAAATACGTTTACTTACAGAGCTAGACCCAGTGTGATAGCCCTTTTGTTTGATTTTTTCAAACGCTTCTTTTAATCGTGCATTTTCTTGCATTATATCAATTTGGCTACTCATGAGTTTATTACTTTCAATAATTTTACAATGTGTTCGAACTCTTGCTTGTACCAAAGGTGGATCAATAGGTTTGGTTATATAATCCACCGCACCAAGATCTAAACCTTGAACTATATATTTCGTTTGATCTAATGCAGACAAAAAAATCACAGCAATATGTTGAGTTTTAGGGTTTGATTTTAATCGACGACAAACTTCCATGCCATCCATAACAGGCATCATTATGTCTAACAATATCAAATCAGGTTGTGGGTCAATTTCACATATTTGTAATGCTTTTTCGCCTGAAGTTGCTGCCTTGACTTTGTAATCTTTACGTAAGATCTCACTGATAATTTTAATATTATCAATAACATCATCAACCACTAAAATTTGTAATGGTTGTTGGTTATATTTTTCTTCTGCCCGCTGTGTATTCTCTTTGGCAAGACTCGTGAGCTTTTTAGTCGCATTGTTATCTTTTTCGAAAAGCGCTTTGTTTAAATGCTTAACAAACTGTTTTTCAGAAAAAGGTTTGACAATATACTCAGCAACACCATATTTTATGGCTTCAATTACTTGTTTTTGATTTATTAATTCAGCAATCATAACAAAAGGAATTTTAGATATTTTGGGGTTTACTCTTGATTGCTTTAATAATTGCATGCTCTCATCTTTAGATAATTGTGGAGCGGTAATTATTAGATTGATTTCTTGTTGAAATAGAATGTTCAGCGCATGAGTACCGTTGGTTGCATGTAAAATCTTATCAAAACCCATCGTCGCTAGCATGTTAGTAATTGTGCTGGGTTGACCTTCAATATTATCAACCAGTAAAACAGTCAAACCGAGAAATGTATTATCTTTATAGGTATGTGATTTTTCGATAGACATGATTATCCGTTATTATTATTTTGACATATATCAGGTTATTAACTTGAATGATTATAACTAAGTTAAATCAAGAGTGCATTTACTTAGTATTAAATCACTTTCGGTTCAAGTAGATATTTGATTATAAGGTTAATAAATGGCCATGTAACGTCGTTGTGACTAATCATTGAATATGAATGGACAATTATATGTAAGAATGAAATCAACCTAATATCGTTTATCTATAAGGGCTTAGTTAGGTTTTTCTTGTCTTTTTTATTTGTTGTGTAATGTTTTTTCAAGTGGTTTGTTATGTTTTGTGATGGATATCAGTTATTATTTTGATCAATATGCGATAGTAAAATTATAAATAATAAAGATAATTTAAATAAGACTGATTATATATTTTTGGTTTCAAATTTGTTTCTTTATTCAATGATATTATCTACAAATTACATGTAATAAGGAGTCATTGGTGACTAAAATAGCTTTCGTGGTTGATGATGAACCTGCCAATATTGATTTAATAAAAGGGCTGATGCCTGAAGGTGTAAAAGTAAAGGCAGCGCTTTCTGGTGAAGTAGCATTAAAACAATTATCAAAGAAATTTCCAGATATCGTTTTTCTTGATTTGTTAATGCCACAAATGGATGGTTTTGAAACCTTACAAGCCATAAGGGCCTTACCTGAAGGTGAGTCCCTTCCCGTGTTGATTATCTCCGGGAATGCCAGTGAAGCTGACATAATTAAAGGGAAGGCGTTAGGGGCTATTGGCCATTTAACAAAACCAATTGACAGTAAAAAACTGGCTGTATTTATTAACCAATACTTGTAGAGGAGTGGCGTAGATGCCTTCGAAAATAAAACCAACGATCTTGATAGTTGATGATGCACCTGTAAATATTGATGTACTCACTAGCATTTTACGTGAAGATTACAAAGTTAAAGCAGCGTTAAACGGTGAAAAAGCAATTCAAATCGCTAATGGGGTAAAAAAGCCTGATTTAATTTTATTAGATGTTCTTATGCCGGGTATTGATGGCTATGAGGTATGTAAACAATTAAAAGCAAATGTTGAAACAGCCAATATCCCCGTCATTTTTGTAACCGCTAAATCTGAAATTAAAGATGAAGAATATGGCTTTACATTAGGCGCTGTAGATTATATTACTAAGCCTATTAGCCCTCCATTAGTTTCGGCAAGAGTTAAAACACAGCTCGCATTATACGACCAGTCACGTCACCTTGAAAAATTAGTTCAAAAAAGAACGGCAGAGTTGAATGACACAAGGGTAGAGATAATTCGCCGTTTAGGGCGTGCTGCAGAATTTAAAGATAACGAAACTGGCATGCATGTTATTCGCATGAGTTGGTTTTCTCGTTTTCTTGCTGAACAAATTGGGAAATCTGAGCAATGGTGCGATTTATTATATAATGCCGCACCAATGCATGATATTGGTAAAATTGGTATTCCTGATCGGGTTTTATTGAAGCCTGGTAAGCTCGATGCTGAAGAGTGGGCAATTATGCAAAAGCATGTGGAATATGGAGCAGAAATTATCGGCGATCATAGTTCTCCTTTATTGCAATTAGCCAAAGAAGTCGCGATTTATCATCATGAAAAGTGGAATGGTAAAGGTTATCCTAAAGGAGTAAGTGGTCAAGATATTCCTATTTCAGCTAGAATCGTTGCTATTGCTGACGTGTTTGACGCGTTGACCAGTGAACGTCCCTATAAAAAAGCGTGGTCAGAAGAACGCGCTATCGCATTATTAGAAGAAGAATCTGGTGAACATTTTGATCCATCTCTCGTGTCAGAGTTTGTTAAATGCTTACCCAGAATTAGAGAAATTCAATCGCAGTATCAAGATAAATTTGATGATTAATACCAATCAATATAACGATGTCAAAATGATTGAGCGACAGTTTGTTTATCAATATAGCTAATGCTATCAAACGGTTGATAAAACTTGAGTATCAGAAATACAACAAAGGCGTAAAAATGCATCTTCTCAACAATAATAAGATTCAGTTGTGTAATAAGGTTGCTGACTTATTATCAGTATTTATCACTATTTTTGGTTGTTTAATCTTATTGGGTTGGCACTCAGGCAATGCGACGTTAATACAATTCAATCCTCACTTTGATTTTGTAACTTACAACGCAGGCTTGTTATTTGTTTTTTCTGGCATGGGTTTATTTGCCGTTTGTCGCCAAAAAACCAGATTAGCTTACATTAGCAGTGGGATAGTTATAATTTTAGCGTTAACCACTTTAATACAGTACATATTTGGTGTTCAGCTTGGCATTGATGAACTATTCATGAAAGATAGTTTTGAAGCCAATACAATCTTTCCTGGAAGAATGTCATTTAGTATTGCTTTATCTTTTCTACTTACCGGCTTATATATTTCTATCGTACATGTGCGGCTACCACTTCTGGTTTTTGCTTGCATTTCGGCAATTATTTTCTCATTAGCTTTTATAGCTTACTCTGAACATTTAATGGCAATGGATATAACGAGCGGTTTGGGTATGTATAGTAAAATGGCAGTACATACCTCATTTGTTTTTATGCTTGTTAGCCTGATTATTATGCTAAAAGTCATTGTGAATATAGTGAAAATATCCTACCTGAGATGCTTAATAGGGCCTATAGGTATCATTGGTTTTTCAATTACCATTATGTTTTGGCAAGCATTTGAGCGTCAGTACAATGTAGACTTAACTCAAGGGTTTTTATTAACTGCGACTTATGTAAGTGAAGTAATTATTTTCTTAGGTTTATCTTTAACAGCCTTAGCCTGTTATCTCATGCATTTGCAATCAGACAATGATAAGGCTCGTCAAAATAGAATTGCTATTTATGCGAGTGTTTATTTAGGTGTTTTATTGTCATTACTCTTGTATCAAGTTGCCCACAATGATGCACAAAAAAACATTCGTCTCGATTTTGTTGCTAAGGCGGATAAACGCGTAAGAACCCTTGAATTAGCAATCCAACCCTATTTTGAAAAACTTTATATTGTACAAACCGCTCTACATGCAAATCCAGATATTAACCTTGGCCAATTTCAGGAAATTTTACAAAGGACTGCATCTGCTAAAGAAGGAATTATCTCCCTAGGTTGGTTACCTAAAGTAGGGAAGCAAGATAGTAAATTTAGAAGAGAGGCTATAGCTTTAGGTTTAACATATTTTGAAATGTATGATTTTGATGAAAATGGTCAAATCAAATCGTTCAGTGACCCTAAAAAACTTTATTCATACCCACTATTGTTTACGGTACCTGAAGAAAATAACCAGTCAGTAGTTGGCTTAGACTTTGCCACGGTTGATCATATTGAAACGGCTTTTCAATCATCGTTACAAAAGAACGCTCCAGCGATAACAGACATTCTAAAGTACGTTTATCCAGATAAAAATTATCTTGCGATGGTATTGCCTATCTACACTCCTCACCTTTCTCTTGGAACTCTTGCGGAGAGAAGTAAAGCATTACATGGTTACGCTATAAGTGTTGTTGATGTAGATGCTATGGTTAATTTTGCTTTGAAAAAATACACCTCAGTTGGCGGTATGCATATAGGATTTAAAGATTTAACTAATCAAAATTTATTACATTACCACCCTTCACGCAGTAAAAATGCATTGTCCATTGAAGAGTTAGAAGAGTACAAAAGCTTACATTTTACTAGAATATTAGATGTTGGCGGCAATGCATGGGAAATTGAAATTGTTGGCGCTGATCCTACTAATTTTGCGGTTGATGAGTTAGAAATAATCAGTATTCCTGTTTTTATCTTTATTTTGTCGTTATGTCTTTCATATTATTTAAGAAGCTCTCTTAATAAACAAAAACAACAAGACCACTTATTGAGCTTTCAGGAAGCATTACTTGATGCTCTTCCTAACCCGGTGAAGGTGTCGGATGAATCCTTAAATATTTATGCGGTCAATAAAAAATTTGAATCAGCATTTGGAGCCGACCGTGCTGATGTCATCGGTAAATCGATCCTTGATACCGATTTTTTTCCAAAAGATTTACGGGAAAAATTTCACGAAGAAGATTTACTATTACTTGCTAACGGTGGCAGTAGTCATAATGAAATGAAGTTACAGTTTGCAGATGGTAGTGAACGTGATGTGATGTATATGAGAACATCATTTGAACTAGAAGGGCGCCCGCAGGGGATTATTAGTTTAGTCGTCGATATTAGCACACTCAAAATTGCCGAAAGAGAATTGTTTGATAATCAGCGTCAGCTTGAACTCGCTATGACAGGAGCGAACGCTGGATTGTGGGACTGGGATTCAGAGTATAAGCATCTTGATATTGGCGATATTTGGGCGTCAATGTTAGGTTATAGTACGGTAGATTTACACGGTTTATATGGTAACGCCAATAATTACTGGCAACAATTGATTCACCCTGAAGACTATAGTGAAATGCTCACCGCTTTAGATTTTCATATGCAAGGGAAAACCGATGTTTTTCGTGCAGAAATGAGAATGAAAACCAAATCAGGTGCTTGGAAATGGGTACTTAGTGTTGGAAAAGCATTTGAACGAGATGAAAACGGTTATGCTTCGCGTGTTATCGGTATCAACCTAGATATAAACGATAGCAAAAACATGGAAAATGACTTGTTGATGGCAAAAACCTCAGCTGAGGAGGCAACTCAAGCTAAATCTGATTTTCTTGCCAACATGTCACATGAAATTCGCACACCCATGAATGCCATCATAGGTATGAGTTATCTCGCCTTAGAAACAGATCTCAATAATAAACAACGTAATTATGTGCAAAAAGTGCATCGCAGTGCTGAATCATTATTAGGTATAATTAATGATATTCTAGATTTCTCTAAAATCGAAGCAGGAAAACTAGACATAGAAGAAGTTGATTTTCGTTTAGAAGATGTGATGGATAACCTTTCCAACTTAGTAGGAATAAAAGCGGAAGAAAAAGCATTAGAATTGCATTTCGATGTATCACCTGAAGTACCAACAGCTCTAATAGGCGATCCATTACGTTTAGGACAAATTCTAATTAACCTCGGTAATAACGCGGTTAAATTTACAGAAACGGGTGGTGATGTTGTTATTAAAGTTGCATTGAAAGAGCTTGTTGATGACCAAGTGGAAGTACATTTTTCAATTCGTGATACCGGTATAGGAATGACACCAGAGCAGCAATCTAAACTATTTCAATCGTTCTCGCAGGCTGATAATTCTATAACACGAAAATATGGCGGTACAGGTCTCGGTCTAACCATATCGAAGAAGCTGACCGAATTAATGGACGGGGATATTTGGGTTGAAAGTGAAGCGGGTGTTGGCAGTACTTTCCATTTTACGGCTAAATTTGGTAAGCAAAAAAATGGTATATCACAGCGACTTCCTGTTGAAGCTGATTTAGGTGTTTTACGTATTTTAATTGTTGATGAC
>OJGH01000294.1_pt1 | contig 13488 bp, 10 predicted proteins | sample 1594641 | NCBI WGS metagenome assembly OJGH01 (sample SAMN05416894, study PRJEB24817) | seawater metagenome | isolation source: Sea water | place: Canada:Atlantic | collected 2013-11 | reverse complement strand
CTCGTGGGCTCGGAGATGTGTATAAGAGACAGGGCTTCAATACTTAGACTGGCGGTTAAATTGCGGGTTAATATTTGGTTTAGACCTGCGCGTATACGGTATTGCTGGCTTTCTTCTTCGAAAACCTCATCACCATTACGTTTAATATCATTGTCGCCAAAAGAAAAACCCATGCTGATATTTGTGAGGTCACCAAAGGTATCATGCGAAACATTGAAGCTTAACGACTGCGCAAAATAATCATCTTCATCACTTTGACGTACATTGAACGACATGATGGTTTTTTCGTGTAAATATTCAATGCCTAGTTGTCCTTCGTTACGTTCTTCAGTGTAGGCGCTTGCAGTACTGAGTACATCAACAGAGGCTGACGAAATACTGTCTAAATAATAATATGCGGTAACCGATACAGATTCTGTTGCCTTTTTTCTCAAGAGAATTGACGGTCCGTCGATTTTCATCCCACCACCTTCGTAACTGTGGTAAAGCACATCGACACGATCTGCTCCTAAAACTGCCGCTTGACTTGAAGATAGGCTCAAGAAAAGACCGAGGACGGTGCTTAAACCTAAGCTTAAAGAAACGACAAATTTTAGCACTGATAAGCAACGTACTTTCATTTTTTGCATTCTGTTGAGTTTAGTTACAACCACAACCACCACCTTCTGCGCCTTCTGCGCCACGGGCTGCCTCACGACCATCTAATACATGAGCAACATGCTTACTTGCAATAGGATGACGAGACGCACTCATAATGGGGTCTGCTAAATTTTGCCTTTCATAGGGTTTTACCCAGGGCTCAATGGATAAGCTTGCGCAACCCGTTAAACTAATAACAGAAAGTAGAAAAACAGCTTTAACGATAGTTTTGATCAAAGATAACTCCTTGGTTTATGCGTTTGATTTTCTTTTCTATCATTCTCTAATCAGCTTTTTAATCGCTTTAGCGTACTTTTTTCCATAACCATCTTTAAAACCACGATAGACATAACGCACGATGCCATCGCGATCGACAAGAACAGTTGTTGGCATGGCCTGTACATCATATGTCTCTGATAATTTATTAGTTTCATCGAAAAATATTGAGAAACTTAAATCCAAATTCGCAAGAAAATCCTTACCTGCTTGATTTTCTTGCTCAACATTAATACCCCACACTTGAACGCCTAAGTCTTGATACTTATCTTGTAAAGCTTGTAAAACTGGCATTTCTTTACGACACGGTCCGCACCACGAGGCCCAAAAATTAATTAAAATAATGTTTCCACGCTGCTCAGTTAAATTGAAGTTTTTCCCTTGCATGTCTTTTAAAGTAAAGTCAGGTGCAGGTTGACCTATTGTTACTCCATGCACATTCATTGAGATAAAAAAGGCAAACATAACCGATAAACTTCTGCGCCAATACTTGATTAAAAACATATATTTTCCTTTATAGTTCATGGTGTATATTTCAGTATGTATATTCTCGATTTACATGACTTCTATACTTAGAAATAAACTGATAACCCTGTAACGAAATTAAGATTGTGTGTTGTTTTAGACTCACCGGTGACTTGTGTATCAAAAACATAGTCACTCATGCCGATATCCCATGCCACCCAGTCGTTAATAAATACTCGGTAATTAGCCGTAAAATTAATGGTGAACTGTTCGTCACCAGCAAATTCAGTACTGCCTGCACCTAGCTCTATTGAAAATATGCTATTGAGTACTAAATCTTTGCTTAAAAATATTTCACCTGGAAGAAGGTTGTAGCCAATGTTTAATCCATAATAGGTTAAATCTCGTTGTTCATCTGTTAGCAATGGCGCTGAATTTACTAATTTTTCAAAACTCGTTTCACCGCCTTTCCCTTGGCCATAACGCGCTTTTAAATAGAAATTCTCAGTCATATGATAGCCAATGTGCACTCCCATCCAACCACTGTTTTCAAAATCTTCAATCGAAATAATACCGCCTTGAAGTCCTATTTCGAAATTTTCTGAATCAAGTACGTCATCTAAAATTTCGCGTCGTTCAACATCCGCTTTAACGTGTATCTGAGCATCGAGTTCTTGCTCTGTAGCATTCGCGGCATAAGAGAAAGACAATGCACCTATCAATAATGTGCTTGCCGTAACAAAAGGGTTTAAAAAAATACGCTGAAACCTATTTTCCATGTGTGGATCTCTTCATTGGTATCTCGATCGGTTAATGCTAACGAGAGCTTATATTCTGCTCGTAATAAAAAATTGCGAGCAATGTGATATTTCATGCCTGCGGCGGCACTCATTAACGTACTTTGTCTACTTTCTGAATCGGCTAAAACACTGTGAGGTTGAGTATCAATAATACCGCCACCTATACCTATATAGGGTGTTATTATCCAATCAGGTCTAGGCTGACTAATCAGCATAACCTCATATACATTGCTGTCTGAAATATTGCCTAGTGCTTTACCTGCTGAAATTTCCGCACTAAACACAGGTGTAAAAGCATAACCTAGGTAAACGTTATAAAAATTAGCGCCTTCTAGATCACCATACATTACCCCACCTTCAACAGCACGGTTTTGAAAATTTTCTTGGTAATTATCGTCTTGATTTATCGCTTCGCCATTTTGGCTTAAACCGAATAAATCGTCTTCGTGGAGCCAGCCTTCAATGCCACGTTTGTCTTTTACTTTAAGCCAAGAAGTGCGCTTAAGGAGCACAATGATCTTTTCATTTTTTTCAACTATATGAACAACCGGATAACCCGCACTTGGACCAGAATGCAGCTCGACAAAAGGAACGTCAATATGCAAAGTATCAGCTTGAGCAGACTGAGCTAATAGCTTTGGGCTGATTAAAATAAAAACCAATAAAAATATTGTTCTTGCTAGGCTATTCAACATAAGTCTCTATTTTAAAATTCATATTGTTTTCATTCTCTATTTTCCAAAGCTGAATAACTAATCCTGCGAATAAAACGGTGTATTGTAATATTGGCCACCAATATCTAACCATTCACGTAATAATTTTGTTTCGTCATTTGTCATCATATTTTGATGAGTGGCATTATTAATAACCTCAAATAAACGCCCGCTTGACGCTGCACCGTTTGTTGAAAGTATGCGCTGTACACCTACCGTAGTTAATACCGGAATAGGATTACCTTCCGCATCTAAAATAAGTTCACCTTCACTATCAACTTCAAAAACAATATTGCCGTCTTCATCAAGCACAGCGATTAATCGATCAATTAAAATACCATCAATGACTTCTTGCTCAATATCATTAAAAAACAGTTCTCGATAACTGGTTAAATGCGCTGGTTGATCACTCGAAGCATTTGGTGATAAATCTAATTGCCCCGCAGGCACTTGCGAAAAACCATCGCTATCAGCAATACTATGGCAACTTGTACATGTTTGGTTAGCAATAAATGCTTCCGTATCGACATCAAGTAATTCACGTGGCAAATCCCATAATGGCTGAATATGCTCTACGTAATTTATTTGAATACGACAGTAAGCTGTCCAGTTATCAAAGCATTCTACGCCATTGGGCATTAAAGTAGATAGGTTTTCATAAGCATAATTTATGCTTGGATTTACTGTTGAAATATTAGGGTCAGTCCAGCGGTCTTGATAGCTAAGCTCTGTTGTAAGTTCTGCTAAACCATTAACCATTTCATCAGCTTGCGCCATGGTCTGCCCTTGGGTTGGAATGATGGCTTGCGTGGCATTTGGATAAGCAGCTCCACCCATTGCGCCAGCATTAATACTTGTCGCTTGCGCATCTATTCTTCCATGAGGCAGCTCGCTATTGGCGGTATGACAACCATTACACTCTAAAACTTCTCCTGGTTTTAACGTTAGCCACTGTCGATGTCTACCATTTATACGCTGCCCGTTCTCATCTAAGATGCTGATGGCAAATGGCGTGTTTGCCGGTACTTTAACTTTCACAGAACCGTCAGGTTGAATCGGCGTGTAGCCGATAATTTCCCGCATTAATTGATTATTACTGCGACCAAAATCAGTGTTGGCAATATCTCTGACTTCGTCAGGTGGCATGGGAACACCACGAATAAGTCGTAAAAAGCGTGCAGGTAAATCAACTGCAGGAGTCAGTGACGGATCACTTAAACGAGTGATCCCTTCTGGATTATTATTTTGAACTGTGACATCTATCCCATCGAAATCATAAACGCTACGAATATGAATAGCAGCGGCAAGTTCACCACTTAACTGAGCATCGAGTTCGTTGCCAATAACTTTGTCAGCTATAAATGTTTTTGCTTGCTCAGAGGGCCTCATTACAGCCGCTTCGGTTATTATTTTTCCAACTTGCGTTGAAGCCACAAGTTGTTGGGTATTATCCGTATTATTTAATAACCATAACTCGAATAGTGGCTCAGCGAGCTCAATACTGTCATCAGCAAGCTCTTCTGTGCTTAACTGACCACAGGCCTTAATCACATCAGCAACAATGACACGACAAAGATCCCAGCTCATTAAATATCTATTACTACTGTCGGGTAATGGGTAAAGGTAATGTAGTCGTCCTGATTCAGTAAAATCTGATGAGAAGTTGAAATTAAAACGATCACTTAGCACTAAATCAGTCACCGCGCTTGCTTGAGCGCCTGATTCTGCTGTCGCTTGTTCGTTATCAATATAATCAGTAATGTTTATCAGTACCGGTCTTTTTTGATAAACAGTTTCATCCTGCGAGCCCAGTAACATTAAAATATCACCATTTGGCATTTGTTGCGGTTTAATAAACTCGACTTGTTCACTCTCATCATCAAGTATTAACTGATGTGAGTGCCAACCAAAAACAAGGGTATTGTCTGTACCATCTGGATTCATGCTATACAGATTAATGCCGTGATTTCCACCCATAGCGTCCCAACGGCTATAGAGTATTCGACCATTTTGTAAAACTAAAGGGTAAAAATCATGACTTAAATTAAAAGTAAGTTGTTCTATCGATGTGCCGTCAGCGTTCATGATATGAATGTTGAAGGTGGGATTGTCTCTACTCTCATCTAAAGCGGTGTATTGCGGTTTTCCCTCGTCGAGTAATATAGCGCGCGATAAACGTTGGCGAGTAGAAGCGAAGATAATACGCCCATCTGGTAAGAAAGATGGCATTAAATCATCACCCTGCTCAGCAAGTGTGTCACTCGTTATTATGCGCTCTAGAATTTGAGTCGATAATTGATAACGCCATATATTCCATCGAGGCTGGTCTTCATCATCAGCATTTTCTATTTCTGGCGCTCTAATTGAAATAAGCATTTCTTGACCATCATCAGATATACTGAGATCTCGAATATCAATAAGTTGTTCTTCGCCAAACAATAGTGCTGTTAAGTTTGTAACGGGAGAGTCAGCAAAGGCATTTTTCTTGGTTAATAAATTAGCACCGGCATTAAAAATAGCAGGATCACGTGCGTCAAAACGTGCAGGGGTTACGCCATTTTCATCTGTTTGTGTATTAAGCGTTCGTTCAATATAGACAACAGGGTACTCAACCAGCACTGGGTCTGGCTCTTCGTCCTTAATTGATGTTTCAGTATTACAAGCCGAAAGCAACAAAAAAACAGACATGAGTAATATGTTATAGCCCAGCTTCGGCTTCATTTGATTCCCTTAACGCATAATTTAAACAACATACACTATAGCTAAAAAGTGTAAAAAACTTCTGACATTATTTCGACATTATTACCATATAACTTCAGATATTCAACCCTAAATACAAATATTGTAAAATAATCCGACACTTTTGCGCTAATTGTGAACTTTTTGAGAGCATTCACTGTAAAAAGTTAAATTTATTGATATTATCAATGAAATATTTATTTTCTTACCCGAAAAGTGTAAAATTTCTTGACATTATTGTCACTTAGTTTCAATGTTTCAATACTTTTATTGATTTATATTTAACCAATCGATGTTCTTTATTGGTTGAATATCACACAGCAAAGTTGATTAATTGCTGATTTATTAGCCATTATTTTAAATTTAATCGGCTGCGTTTTTATTTTTTAGCTAAAAACATTCATGGAGATCTTATAAAAATGCAACTCCGTTCTAATATACGATTAAATTCGTATAAAAACAGGCTAAAACCAACAGCTTTCATTAGCAGGTTTTTTTGTTACTTAGCCATATTCATTGCAACAAGCTCGATATCAAATGCCCATGCGGGAACCTTAGAACAAGCGAAACAATTACACGACAGATTAACAGGTGTTTCTGCGTCAGAAATTACCTTGTTAGAAATGATGATATTACTTGATGACAATAAACCTATTGAAGCGGCTTATAAAGCGATGGAAACACCAGCATTCTATTCCACCACCTTAAAATTATTTGCGACACCATCGACGAATGCCGATCAAGATATTTTTGCGCCACTCAACGATTACAGTGCAACCGTCATAGGTGTAGTTCGAGATGATGTTGATTTTAGAGAGGTTTTGCAAGGAGATATTCTTTATGTAGGTCAATCCAGTTTGGGTTTACCTGCCTACAGTATTAACAATAATGCGCATTATCAAGCACTCGAAGATCAGTTCATTGATTTATCTGAAGGTTTAGAACGAACGTCACAATCAAGTTTAAGTGGTTTACCTGCCACAGCTACAGCCGGCGTATTAACAAGTAGAGCCGCAGCGAAAGAATTTTTCTACTTAGGCACGAATAGAGCAATGGTCAGATTTACGCTAATGAATCACTTATGTACTGACTTAGAACCTTTAAAAGACACCACGCGATCTCCAGACCGAATTCGTCAAGATGTGAGTCGAAGTCCTGGTGGCGATAGTCGTTTATTCCTCAACAATTGTCTAGGTTGTCATAGTGGTATGGACCCATTGGCTCAAGCCTTTGCCTATTACGAATATAACTTTGATAGTGAAACAGACCCAACAGGTGAATCAGGCTCACTCTCATACAATCAACAGGGTCAAACAGATTCAACAACGGGTACACGTGTTCAAAGTAAGTATCATAATAATGCAACAACGTTTCCTTTCGGTTTTGTTACTAAAGACGACCAATGGCAAAATTATTGGCGTGAAGGTGTGAATCAAAAACTCGGCTGGGATGAGAGCTTGAGTGGAAAAGGTGTTGGCGCAAAATCCTTAGGGGAAGAATTTGCTAACAGCCAAGCATTTGCGCACTGCCAAGTAAAAAAAGTATTTAACACTGTTTGCCTTCGTGACGCTGAAAGCGCCGACGATATAGCACAAATCAGCTCAACAACCGAATCGTTTAAGCAAAACGATTATCAACTTAAGCGAGTATTTGCTGAAGTTGGCGAATATTGTATGGGGGAATAAAGGTGAATAACTTAATCAACAATTACTTTAATAATCACCTTAACAACCCCCTTAGTAATCACTTAACGAAATATCTATCAACATTCGTATTAGTGCTAACTTTAGGCGCTTGTGGAGGCGGCGGTGGTGAAGTAGAAACAAACCCACCTGCACAGCAAGATCCTCAGTCGACTGAATATACGGGACCTGCACCCACAACTGAAGATATTCAAAAGTATAAAACCTTTCTTTGGGACAATATTTCCACAGAAGATAAATGTGGTGCTTGTCATACAGAAGGTGCTCAAGCCCCCTACTTTGCCAGTCGTAACAATGTTAACGATGCCTATGCAGCGACAAGTCCACTGGTTAATTTAACGAGTCCGGCTTCATCTCGCCTAGTAGCAAAAGTTGCAGGTGGTCATAATTGCTGGCTAGCCAGCGATAGTGCTTGTGGTGAAAACATGGAGCAATGGATTAAGTTATGGTCTGATGACAGAGTGGTAACAGCAAATACTATCGAGCTATCCGCTCCTGTGATTCGTGAACCCGGCTCAAGTAAAAACTTCCCTGATGAAAGTACGCTATTTAACGAACATGTATACCCAATAGTGAATCTATATTGTGTCGCTTGTCATAGTGAATCATCTAATTCTGCACAATCACCGTTCTTTGCGAGTAATGATCTTGAGCAAGCCTATGAGTCAGCTAAACAAGTCATTAATTTGGACAGCCCCTCTCAATCAAGGCTCGTTATACGTTTGGGCAGTGAATTTCATAATTGCTGGAGTAATTGTCAAGAAAACAGTCTAGCCATGTTAAATGCTATTACTGCGTTGAGTAATCAAATTGAGGTTGATGAAATTTCAGAAGAAATGTTGGTATCTAAATCATTACGGTTAACTGACGGTATAACCGCATCAAGCGGCGGCCGCTTTGAGTCAGATATTATTGCCTTATATCAATTTAAAACGGGCGAAGGCAACATTGCTTATGACACATCAGGGATTTCTCCCGCCGCCAACTTAACATTAAATGGCGATATTGAATGGCTAGGCAGTTGGGGGTTAACGTTCAGCGATGGTAAAGCACAAGCAAGTACTGCGAGTAGTAAAAAATTACACGACTTGATCACCTCTACAGGTGAGTTTTCAGTGGAAGCATGGTTAACACCCAATAACGTCGTTCAAGAAGGGCCTGCACGTATCATTACTTATTCAGCAGGCGATAATGATCGAAATTTCATGCTAGGGCAAACACAATACAACTATGATTTCTCATTACGAACAGAGAATTCAAACGCTAACGGCGATCCCGCGTTAAGTACACCAGATGCTGATGAAATACTGCAAGCAACTTTGCAACATGTGGTACTGACTTACAATGCGACAACAGGTCGACGCATTTATGTGAATGGTAATTTAATTGAGATCACCGACGAAGATATTGCACCATTGGCGACTTGGGACGATAGTTTCGCACTTATCTTGGGGAAAGAAGCTTCCAACCAACATATTTGGCAAGGCGATATTCGCTTACTCGCCATTTATAATCGAGTATTAGCACCAGAACAAATTGTACAAAATTATGATGTTGGCGTCGGTGAAAAGTTCTTTTTATTGTTTTCCATCAGCGAACTTATCAACTTAGCTAATACTTATGTGATGTTTGAAGTTAGCCAATTTGATAACTATAGCTACTTATTTAACGGCGCTTCTATTGTCAACATTGATGGTACGCCTGTATCAACCGCTTTTGATTTGACAAGTTTACGCATTGGCCTTAATGGCAAAGAAAGTGTGCAAGGCCAAGCATATAGTAATATTGACCTTGCAATCGCAAGTGGACAGAATTTGACAGAGCCATTGAGTATTTCATCATTGGGTACCATTATCGGTCTTGAAAAAGGCGCGAGCCAAGACGAGTTCTTCTTAACTTTTGAAAAAATTGGTGAACATAGCAACGTAAAAGTCCCTGGCGTATTTACGACACCTGACGAAGTACCTGCAACTACAGAAACGGCACATATTGGCATCAGAAATTTCGCTGAGATTAACCATAATATGAGTGCATTAACCGGTGTAACACAAGATAAAACAAAGGTTTTTAATACTTATCAATTGGTTAAACGTCAATTACCGAGTATTGAAAATATTGAAACCTTTATATCTGCTCAGCAAATGGGCGTTACTCAATTAGCCATTGCCTATTGTGATACCGCCATTGAAGACGACAGTTTGCGTAGCACTTGGTTTCCTGATGTCGATTTTACTCAACCACCCAGTATTGCTTTAAGCAGTAGTGAACGCACAAATTTATTAACGCCGCTGTTAGCGCAACTAATCCCCCTTACCGTAGCCACGCAACCTGACAAAGCGCTGGTGTATAACGAACTAGATAGTTTAACGACACGACTATCAATTTGTGATGGTACTTGCACGCAAGAACGAACACGCACCATTGCTAAAGCAAGTTGCGCCGCCGTACTTGCCAGTGCTGTGATGCTCGTACAGTAGGGACAGATTATGCTAAGAAATAATAACGTTAAAGACACGTTCGATAGAAAGATTAAAGGGACAATAAAATGACCAGACCTAAGCACTTGCACCCAAATAGCCCTTTATTATTTCCGGATCATCAAAAACCGATGACCCGACGTGACTTCATTTCAACGGGGTTACGAACAGGTGGTCATGCAGTTGCTGGTTTGTCGCTGTTTAGTTTATTCGCCAATCCTAATAAAGCGAATGCAACGCTTTCTCCAGATTTAGAAGCGTTAAGAGAATCGTGTGGTATCAACATTGAAGGCGCAGGAAAAATTCCTTTTATCAGTTTTGACTTAGCAGGTGGCGCTAATATTGCGGGCTCAAATGTGTTGGTTGGTGGTGCGGGTGGTCAACAAGATTTTCTATCAACCGCAGGTTACAACAAACTGGGTTTACCCGGTGATATGGCACCGTCAATCGCGAATCCTTTAAGTGGTTTATCAGACTTTATCAATACAGAATTAGGTTTAGCTTTTCATTCTGATTCACAGTTTTTACGGGGTATTTTAGAGAAAACCTCAACAGAAACCAGAGCACTTATTAATGGCGCTGTTCTCCCAAGTCGCTCAGATAACGATACCAGTAATAATCCGCACAATCCCATGTACGCAATTGCGGCGGCGGGGGCTGATGGATCGTTAATGCCATTAATTGGCTCGCGCAATAGTGACTCGGGTGGCAACTCAATGTCAGCAACAAATTTCATTGATTTAAGTAAACGTCCCACCAAAATTGATCGACCTACTGATGTTACGGGCTTAGTGGATGTTGGCGACTTATTTAATTTGCTTTCGCAAAAAGACGCGGTTGCCGTAATGGAAAGTATTCAACGTATAAGTGCACAAAAAATGGCATCAGTTAACAGCCAAGTTACCCGAGATGATGTTATTAAAGACTTGGTTAATTGTGGATACGTGCAAAGTGCCGATTTGGCGGATCGCTTTGGTGATCCCTCCACATTGAATCCACTTTTAGATCCTGACATCGTTGGCCCCGCAGGGATATTCACCTTAGATGAATTTGATTCAGAATCTGAGTTTCAAAAAACCGCTTCTATTATGAAGCTGGTGGTAAATGGCTTCTCGGGTGCAGGCACGGTAACTATGGGTGGGTTTGATTATCATACCGGTGAACGTGGAACAGGAGAATTACGTGATTTACGTGCTGGACGTTGTATGGGGGCGTGTTTAGAATATGCGGCTCGAAGAAATATGCCATTAATGATGTATGTATTTAGCGATGGTTCTGTTGCCAGCAATGGCCGTATTGACGATTCTATTGAAGGAAGAGGCAAAGGCGAATGGACAGGTGATAACTCATCTACGGGTGCATCATTCTTTTTAGTCTTTAACCCTACAGGTAAACCTCAACTCGCTGGAGGAAATGCAGATCAAATGGCAAGACAACAGCAAATTGGCTTTATGCGCCCTGATGCATCAGTTGATACTGCATCCGCGCCATCAGCGAATAACGTTAACTTATTAGTGGAAACAGTATTGCTCAACTACATGGCGTTACACGGCGAACAAGGTGCATTCTCAACGGTTGCACCACAGCAAGGTTTAGGTAATGCAACAATGTTAGACTCGCTAACGGCGTTTCAACCTATTGTGTGATTCTGCTCGATTTGATCTAAAGCTATATAAATAAAGGATTCTGAGGTGGAGAGGGGCACTATAGAGGCACCTTGAATGTTATGACTATATCGAGGTGCTCTTTTAAATCTGATTGATTACCGCTTATTGTCAACCCATTACGTTCATTTTAAGATTAGTGGACAATTACAGCAGTTGTGCCACCTAATTACATCAGAACTGCCAGTCATTATCATCTAATAACATTTACTGCGACCACTGAATAGCATTAGGTTCACCACTAATAAATATGATCACTTTGTGCGCAAAGCTGAAATCAATTTACAAAAATTTTCCGTATATTTTCTAATGAATTATTCGAGTCGTATTACTGAGAAGTCTTAGTAATAGTCAGAAAGTACTCTAGCATCAACTTAACCTACTGATAACATTGTTAATAATAGTGAAATATCCAACTTCTAACGATAATGTTATTATTGTGTTTCCTAAAACCATGAAATTATGGGATATTAATGCCAATTAAATAAAGTTTATGGGACGGACATTACTGAAAAGTCTCCATACAAGCTGTTATATGCCAAGGATGTCATGAGATTATTTTTAACTGTTTGTGTTTTTATAGCACTGGTTGGTTGTAATGTTACCAATCCCCATAAGATAACTGGCCCTGAAATATCTACAATAAAACCTTCAGAGTTTGACAGTACTTCAGCAATCTCTAAATGGGTAAGAACCAATAAAAACTTAATTGAATTAAACTTTATTGTTTGTGAAGGCTGCATTGGACATAAAGTAAAAGTTCATATTAATTTGGATGATCACGGAAACGTTATTTTATTGAAAGTTATGCGTTCCTCAGGGAAAAAAGAGCTTGCGGATGAGGCCCTAATTGCAATTGATAAAACACAGCCTTTTGATATTTCAAACTTAAATAAACAAGATCGCGAAATCGTTAAAAATATTATATTTACTTTTGCTCCAGAGGATTAGTATATAAGCCATTCAAGTAGGACAAATAACAGTTGGCTATTTGCTCCTTCGTCGCCTATTTTAGCCAACAATTATTTGCCTCTTAATGGGGCGTTAGCTTGAAGGGAGTCATAAAAATGTTCAGTCGAATAATCATACTATTGATAGCTGTTTTTTCTCTAAATATTAATGCTGAAACAGTATTAGAATTAGGTGATGTACCACCTGATTTTTTAGGTAATGATAGTAATGGAGATGCCGTTACTTTAAAAGATCATAAAGGTAAAGTTGTGGTTATATCTTTTTGGGCTTCTTGGTGCTCTCCTTGTCTCAAGGAACTTCCTATTTTGGAAAACATCCAAAATAAAGTAGGAACAGATAAGATAAAAGTTATTGCCATTAATTTTAAAGAGGACCGTAAAAAATATCGTAAGATTAAAAAACTACTCTCTTCACTAAACTTAACGTTAACTCATGATAAGCGGGGAACTATAGGTAAGAAGTTTGGTGTAGAAGCAATCCCTAACTTATTTATCGTAGGAAAGAATGGAGAGCTTGTCTTTCATAATGTAGGTTACGGTGATTCATCTATAGATGAAATAGTTAAAGTTCTAAATCAACAACTTTCAAGCTAACAAGCAAATCAACAAGGGCACTGACAGTTTGCTACGTTCCGCTTCGCTTCACATTATAACCAACTATATTTAGCCGCTTAATGTGGCGTTATGCATAAAAGGAGTTTCTGTGGGTCGTATACAAACTTATTATTTAACAGGCTTTATTTTTTGTGCTGCATTGTTAAATATGTTTATTGAAAATGAAACTGTTGGTATTAAAGTTCTTTGTCTTGTTTTATTACTTGGTAACTTTGCCTTTGCTTCATTATTTCACAGTTTAAAAAGTAGAGTTACCGACAAGAAAATCAAACCCAAAGAGTAATTTACACATAACAAGTCAATTAATCAGGAAAATTTACAGTTGTCTGTTTTCGTTCCTCAACAATTTTTTGCCCATTATTAGGGCGTTAGGTACACAAGGCTGTCTCTTATACACATCTCCGAGCCCACGAGACGGACTCCTAT
>OJGH01000286.1_pt1 | contig 13657 bp, 9 predicted proteins | sample 1594641 | NCBI WGS metagenome assembly OJGH01 (sample SAMN05416894, study PRJEB24817) | seawater metagenome | isolation source: Sea water | place: Canada:Atlantic | collected 2013-11 | reverse complement strand
CTACACGTAAGGAGTCGTCGGCAGCGTCAGATGTGTATAAGAGACAGGATCAAGACACATTGTCTTTATTGAAAGAACTGACGAATGAAACACTTGATGGTGATAAAGATTTACTGAGTAAATTACAAAGCATGATTTCCAATTGGAAAAATGATTTGTTGTTGCCAGACGCTGCGCTAAAAATGGCGAGTGATGCTGACACAACCATGTATGCAGAATTTTATCAGTTGTATCAAAAACACATGAAAGCATATAACGCGCTCGATTTTGATGATTTGATCTTAATTCCTACTTTATTACTAAAAAACTTTCCTGAAGTGAAAGCGCGCTGGCAGAAAAAGATTCAGTATTTATTGGTTGATGAATACCAAGATACCAATGCTAGTCAGTATGAGTTAGTAAAATTAATAGCAGGAGAGCAAGGGCGTTTAACTGTTGTGGGTGACGATGATCAATCTATATATTCCTGGCGTGGCGCAAAACCGCAAAATTTAGTGTTACTTGGTCAAGATTTTCCTCAATTAAAACTCATCAAATTAGAGCAGAATTACCGTTCAAGTGGTCGTATTCTCAAATGTGCTAATACGTTAATTGCGAATAATCCTCACGTTTACGATAAAGCGTTATTTAGTGAACTCGCTTATGGTGTAGAGCTACGTGTTATTCAGGCCAAAAATGAAGAGCATGAAATTGAACGTGTTGTTGGTGAATTGATTGGTCATAAGTTCTTAAATAAAAGCAAATTTAAAAATTATGCGATTTTATATCGTGGTAATCATCAGTCTCGGTTATTAGAAAAAGCCTTAATGCTGAATCGTATTCCTTATAAAATTAGTGGAGGAACTTCATTTTTCTCTCGCAGTGAAATTAAAGATATGATGGCGTTTTTACGCGTACTTGTGAATCCTGATGATGACAATGCATTTTTAAGAATAGTAAATGTACCACGTAGAGAAATTGGGCCTACGACGTTAGAAAAATTAGGTAATTACGCCAATATGCGCCAAATAAGCATGTTTGCCGCTAGTTTTGAATTAGGCCTTGAACAGCATTTAACGGGAAGAGGTTTAGTGCATGTGCAACGATTTACCCGTTGGTTAGTCGAAACGGGTGATCATGCTGAACGTGGCGATACCCCTGCAGTGCTCAGAGCAATGATTCGTGAAATAAACTATGAAGATTGGTTGTATGACACTTCACCCAGCCCAAAAGCCGCAGAAATGCGTATGAAGAACGTTACTCAGCTTTTTAGCTGGGTGACTAATATGCTTGAAGGTGATGACGAAGAAGAACCTATGTTATTGCCAGCAATCGTTACTCGTTTAACCTTGCGGGATATGATGGAACGTGGCGAAGATGAAGACGATGCTGACCAAGTTCAATTGATGACGCTGCATGCTTCTAAAGGGTTAGAGTTCCCGTACGTATTTTTGATTGGTATGGAAGAAGGTTTACTACCGCACCAAACAAGTATGGACGAAGGTAATGTTGAAGAAGAACGTCGTTTAGCCTATGTAGGTATTACGCGTGCACAACGTGAATTAATATTTACTTATGCGAAAGAACGTCGACAATACGGTGAAGTTTCACGTACCGAAGCTAGTAGATTCTTGCATGAACTACCACAAGACGATTTAAGCTGGGAGTTAAGTGAAACAAAAAAAAGCCAAGAGCATAAAGAAAAAACAGCCAAAATGGGTGTTGCTAGTATGCGTGAAATGTTAAAAAATAAAAAAAATTAGTCGTTTCAAATTGAAGAATCTAAACAAGTATCAATGATTTCTTTCAAGGAAAGCAAACTAACAGGCTTTTGTAAAATGTGTTGAATGCCAATTTTATTGGTTGATTCTGCGTGTATCACTTCACTGGCCCCAGTTAATAGTATAATTGGTAAGGTAGGCACGCGAGCTAAAAGGGCAATACTAAGTTCAGTACCGGTCATGTAGGGCATCGTTTGATCTGTAATAACTAAATCAAAGGGTCTATTGGTTTGTTCGAAGGTTCTTAAAGCAGATGCCCCATCTTCACAGACGATTGAATCGAAACCATAATCATTTAAAAACTCTTGATAGAGTGATGTGATGAGCGCTTCATCATCAACAATTAAAATATGCTTCCCTGACTCTGCCATTATATTGTTTACCACGTTTAATCGTCATTAATTTGTTAGCTAAATATTATCGCTAAACAGATTGTTATGGACCCCACTAGAATACTATAAACGATTTTCTGAGTATTATTATGATTTTGTTGTTTAATATCTTTCAGTAACACAACTTGCTGTTGCTGAGACTCTTTTCCTAGCTTTAAATAGTCATAAACAAGATCAGGTATTTCTGGTAATTTTTCATTCCAAAAAGGAAGGTTATCTTTTATCTTTTTGAATACCGCTTTCACGCCCATTTGCTGTTTTACCCAATTTTCTAAGTAAGGTTTGGCGGTTTGCCATAAGTCAAGCTGCGGATAGAGTTGACGGCCTAAACCTTCAATATAGAGTAAGGTTTTCTGTAACAAAACCAATTGAGGTTGTACTTCCATATTGAATCGTCTTGCGGTGTTAAATAAACTCACCAATACCTGGCCAAAAGATATTTCAGCCAAAGGTTTGTTAAATATAGGTTCACAAACGGTGCGAATAGCAAACTCGAATTCATCAACACTCGTATCAATCGGTACCCAGCCAGAATCAACATGAAGTTCTGCAACTTTTCGATAATCTCTATTAAAAAATGCGACAAAATTTTCAGCTAAATAACGTTTGTCTTCACGGTTTAATGTGCCACAAATGCCAAAATCTATCGCTATCCATGTTGGATCTGCAGGGTTAGTTGCATCAACAAAAACGTTACCAGGATGCATATCAGCATGAAAAAAACTGTCACGGAAAACTTGCGTGAAAAATACTTCTACGCCGCGCTCAGCAAGTGATTTCATATCTACACCAAGCTGTTGAAGTGTTTCTATTTCTCCTACGCCAATACCATCAATACGTTCCATAACCATAACGTTCGCGTGGCTAAACTCACTGTAAACTTCAGGAACAAATAATATGTTATCGCTGGCATTACCTTGTGAAAAATTCTGTTTTAACAATATTGCATTAGCCGCTTCGCGCTTGAGGTCAAGTTCGTCAATAATTGTTTTACGGTATTCATTCACGACTTCATTCGGGCGTAATCGCTTACCGTCTGGTAAGAGTTTAGAGACAATGTCAGCGAAAAGTGACATCACTTTTACGTCAGCTAAAATGATACCAGTAATATCGGGGCGTAAAACCTTAAGGACAACTTCGTGAGACTGCCCGTTTTGTAATAACGTGGCAGTATGCACCTGTGCAATTGACGCTGAAGCTAATGGTTGAGTATCAAAATCGATAAAGTGTTTATTAAATACTTCTTCACCGATGGCCTCCAAAATAATATTCTTCGCTAAATCGCCATCAAAGGCAGGCACTTGATCTTGCAAAAGTGCAAGTTCGCTAGCGAAGTCATCAGGAAGTAAGTCACGCCGGGTTGAAAGCATTTGTCCAAATTTTACGAATACAGGACCCAAAGATTCTATCGCTAATCGAAGGCGTAGAGCAGAGGATTTATCCTTATGTTTATTACGTAACCAGAATAAACTGAAGCGAATAATTTTCGCATACCAAGGTAATAAGTGTTTTGGGATGAGTTCATCAAGACCAAATTGAAGAAATGTTTTAATGATGCGATAAAGTCGAAAACTGCTCACAATGTTCCTTGGGAATTAGGTTGAAGTTGATGTACTAGTTTTGTCAGCAAGTCGCTGAATACGTTCAGATATCACATCTGTTTTTCTAGTGATATCGATTACTTGTTGACTGAAATCATTTATTTGACTGGAAGTAACAACTAAGCGTTTTTCATGAACTAACCATTCGCCGGCGTCAGCTTGTATTTGTTGGGTAGCAAAGTTGAATTTTTTGGCTAAATTTTTACCGAATTGGGATAGTTTATACGTTGGGATATCGCCAATGTGTTTAGCTATTTCGCTTTGCCAGTCAATTTCTAATGACTCAGCGATATTTGCAAACAACTGAGCCACTTTTATGTCCCCTTGAACATCAAGTTTTTCTTGCTTAATCAGTTCGGTAATCTGTTGTTCTTTTTTTAGTTCGAGTAAGGTTTTTACACTCGTCTTAATCGTACAATCGCTGCGTTCGGTTAAACTGGTGACTAAAACATTATTTTCATTAATTGAAAAACTGAGTGGAAAACCTAGTTCAGTTAATAAAATGGTTAATGTTTTTTGTTCTATAACACTTAAAACATTACGACCATTAATATTAAGCGCCAACGCCTGATTAACAGCAAACTCTACTGTTGAACATAACGTTTGTTGAAACATTAACTGTGAGCTGATTTTGGTCACGATTAGAACTTATAACCTTTATGCAGAGCAACGACACCGCCGGTTAAATTTTTGAAACTCGTTTGTTCAAATCCAGCCGTGTCCATCATGTCTTTTAATGTATCTTGATCAGGATGCATGCGAATTGATTCAGCTAAATATTGATAGCTATCGCCATCTTTTGCCACTAATTCACCCATTTTAGGAAGAATATTAAATGAATAAAAGTCGTAAGCTTTACTGACAATTTCATGTTCAGGTTTTGAAAACTCTAATACCAATAAACGACCGCCTGGTTTTAACACGCGGTAAATAGATCGAAGTGCCATGTCTTTATCAGTAACATTACGTAAGCCAAAAGCGATAGTGACAATATCAAAGGTATTATCTTCGAAGGGTAAATATTGAGCATTGGCTTGTACGTATTCAATATTTTGTACTAAACCTTTATCACGTAATTTATCTCGGCCAACATTAAGCATTGAACTGTTAATATCAGCAAGAATAACTTTACCTTCGCGACCAACAAGTTGAGAAAATTTTGCGGTTAAGTCACCAGTACCGCCAGCCAAATCAAGTACTTTATTACCTGGGCGTACACCACTTGCGTCAATAGTAAATCGCTTCCATAAACGATGAATGCCAAAAGACATTAAATCATTCATTACATCATATTGTGCAGCGACAGAATGAAATACACTGGCAACTTTTGACTCTTTCTCATTTTTGTCTACGGTTTGGTAGCCAAAATGCGTAGTGGTTTCACTTGAAGAGTTTGACTCATTTTCTTGATGATTATCTTGTTGAGTTGGCATCTAACATTCACTTATCACTAAAATTACTAACAGTTTACCGTATTTTTTGTGAATTATTAACACTTGAAATCAAGTGAAGGTGTTTTTTATTGAACGTGCTGTGTGCAATGCTTTTAATAAGCACAGGGGTTTATGTTGTGGCTAAACTTTATCCGTTAATTAATATGTTGTATTATGGTTAACAATATTTTTACAGGCGATGGTGTTATGAAATTTTATTTATTTGTTGTCATTCTTTTATTACAAGGATGTCAGCAAACATCAGAACCAATAATCACTAAAAATGTGAATGAAAATGTTGTCAAAAATAAAGTTTTTTGCCAGCAATCAACCACACCTCCACTTAAAAACACTAAAAAATTAAAAGAGATGTTAATTTCCAGCGGAAAAATTGATACCTCATTATCCGATGAAGAAATAGATAAAGTAATAAAGGTGTATATCCGTAAGAAAAATTCGGCATTGAAAAACTGTAAAAAATAAGCACTCACACGTAGGGAAACACATGAAGATAATATGTTTAATAAGTTTGTTGGTTTTGGGCTGCAGCTTATTTTTACAAGCAGAAAGCATTGATGAGTTTAAAAACCTTTCCAAAATTTCACCAACAGATGCTGGTGTTATCAATAAAGAACGGATCCTTTATTGGTTAGAAAAAAGAGGTGAGTTGTCGATAAATGCAACCGACCAACAGAAAAAACGAGCACTTACTCATTATTTGTCAAAAAAATCATTTGAGCCTCTGTCCTTACCTTCTGTTTTAGAGAAAAAAGTTTCAGTAAATGAGCGTTTCAGTAGTCGTGAATTTCGTGAAAATATGAGTTTTAATAACGAATTGAAAAAAACTCAAGTTGCACATTCTTTATTACAAAAAACGCCTGCTGCTCAAGTTGAAACAAGGGTAAATGTTTTAGCCATACTGATCGATTTCAATGACCTTAAACATGACAATAATGGTTTAGAACCAAGTGATACTGGTATGTATTACCCGAATTATCCAGTTGCCCATTATAATGAACTCTTATTTTCTTCTACTGGATTTGAGGGACCATCTGGGCAGAATATTGAATCTGCCTTTCAATATTACCAACAAGAATCAGGGCAACAATTCTTTTTTGCAGGACAAGTAAATGATTGGATAACTGCGGGAAATGATGCGAGCTATTACGGGGAGAATGACGAAGAAACAGAGAGCGATAAGAATGTTAAAGAGCTTGTTATTGAGGCTGTAACATTACTTGTTGCTCATGGCTTAAATTTAACCGAGTACGATAAAACTGATTTATTTGATTTTGACGGCGACGGTAATGTTAATGAACCAGATGGCGTTATTGATCATATTATGCTTTTTCATTCCAGTATAGGTGAAGAAGCTGGTGGTGGAAACTTAGCTGAGGATGCTATTTGGTCACATCGTAGCTTTGTTTTTAATGAAGCAGGTACTCAGGCGGCGACTATTCCTGGTTCAGCTATTAAAGCTTTTGGTTATACCATTAATCCTATTGATGCCGCTCCCGGTGTTGTTGTGCATGAATTCGGTCATGATTTAGGTTTACTAGACGAATATGATATTGATAGTAGTGATATCGGAGCACCCGTATCTGAATGGTCAGTAATGGCTTCCGGTTCATGGTTAGGTAATCCGGCAGGTACTCGTCCATCTGCTTTTAGCCCTTTAGCGAGAGATTATCTACAAGAACGTTATCAAGGTAACTGGATTAACCAACATGAAGTCGATTTCAGCACGTTGAGCAATGAAAGTATTTCTTTTGTGAGTACGGTTGACCATACAGCAGTTAACCAAATCAAAGTGAGTTTACCTCCATTACAATTAGACTTTCCTGTTGCTTATGCGGGAGATTATCAATTCTATTCTCAGAAAGGCGACATGTTGGAAAACAGCCTGTCATTTTCTGTCGACTTACCAGCAGGTACTTCCACCCTCTCTATGAAAGCCCGTTGGGAAATAGAAGAAGATTACGATTACGTGCAAGTGTTGGTAAACAATACAGTGATTAAGGGAAATCATACCAAAAATAACAACCCTTATTTTCCTACCATCGGAGAATATGTCAGTGGTAACTCAGCTGATATCTTAGGTGCAGAAGGAGACTTAAAGTGGGTTGATTTGGCATTCGAACTTTCTAGCTTCGCAGGTCAAAGAATCATTATTAAAATAAATTATTTTACTGACCAAGCGGTAGGCGGATATGGTTTTGTAACTGATGAAATAAAAGTGACTAATGGTGAAAATGTTATAACGACGATTGATGGTGAAACGGCAGATCAGTTAACACTCGATGGCTTTAGCCGTGTATCTAATAGCATTGATGGTCTATCTCATAACTACTACATACAACTACGCAGCCACACAAGCGTTGATAGTAGTTTGAGTAATGCCGGTTATGATGCAGGTGTTTTAGTTTGGTATCGTAACGATAATATTGCCGATAATAAGGTGGATGAGCATGCTGGAGAGTTATTTATAGGTGTGGTTGATGCAGATCAAAACCTCGTAAAATCATCAGATGGAAGTATACGGAGTTCATATTCTCAAATACATGATGCTGCTTTTAGTTTATATGACCAAAATGCATTTAATGGAGATGACCATAGCGTAGCATCTAGCTTATTTAGCGATGCGGATGATTATTCTTCACCAGAGCAACCTGAATCTGGATTGATTTTGCCAAAACTTGATTTTAGCATGAAGGTAGGTTTACAAAGCTCTGATAGTACGTCTGCGACAGTAACACTTTCAAGTTCTAGTGAGCTTTCTGATTTAACTGCGTCATTCTCTCATTCAATTGACGAATTGCTGGTAAACTTTACCTCAACGGTAACAGGTGGTGATTCACAGTACACTTACGCGTGGGCTTTTGGAGATAATAATAAAAACACTGTGCAAAACCCCGTTCACACTTATGCTGAGGAAGGAAATTATAGCGTTGAGTTAATCGTTACTGACAGTAAAGGCGTTAGCATTAAAACCACGAGTAACGTTACAGTAAACGTAACACCTGTAGTTGTTGTACCTACTCCAGCACCTACTCCTGCGAAAGTACAAAACTCAAGCGGAGGAGGAACAATAAGTTTTGTTTTTTTATTGGGATTATGTTTTGTGCGAGTCATTAGAAAGTAACGTTTTCATTTGAATATTATCGAATGCTTATCTTTTTATAGAAAGGAAGTTAAGCATTCGAGAAGTGTTCGCGCTCTCCCATCCAACGCTGAATAATAGCTTGTGCATTTTGGGGATGCTTTTTCCAAATAAGGTAAGCGTGTTGTTGTACTTCTGGAATTAAGTGCGCATCTCTCAATAGATCGGCTATTTTCAAATCGGCAAGACCCGTCTGTTTGGTGCCTAACAATTCACCGGGACCTCGTATTTCTAGATCCTTTTGCGCGATAACAAACCCATCATTACTTTCACGTAATACCGCTAAACGTTTGATTGCAGTTTTAGATAGTGGGCTTTTATACATTAATACACAATGTGAAGCCACGGTGCCTCGACCTACGCGACCTCGTAATTGATGCAATTGCGCTAAACCTAAACGCTCAGGATTTTCTATGACCATTAAACTTGAATTGGGTACATCAACACCGACTTCAATAACCGTCGTAGCGACAAGTAAATCTAAATCACCGTCTTTGAATGATTTCATCACGGATTGTTTTTCAGCCGCTTTCATTCGGCCATGAACTAAACCAACTTTCAATTCTGATAACTGTTCTTGTAAATAAACCGCTGTATCTTCAGCAGCTTGGCATTGCAATACTTCAGATTCTTCAATTAGCGTACATACCCAATAAGCTTGTCGGTTGTCTTGTACACAGCCCTTTCGGATACGCTCTACTACGTCATCACGACGTGTGTCGGGTAATGCAACGGTATTTATCGGTGTTCTACCTGGAGGAAGCTCGTCGATAACAGATGTATCTAGATCAGCATAAGCAGTCATCGCCAATGTTCTGGGGATAGGTGTTGCCGTCATGATCAATTGATGTGGATAATTACCTTCGAAGGCGCCTTTTTCTCTTAATGACAAACGTTGATGAACGCCAAAACGATGTTGTTCATCAATGATGATAAGGGCCAACTTGTGGAACTTAACTTGATCTTGAAACAAGGCATGTGTGCCCACTATCATTTGCATATTGCCATTTTCTATATGCTCTAAAGCGTGGCGTCTTGCTTTTGCTTTGGTTTTCCCTGCTAACCAACCCACAGAAATATCGAGCGATTCAAACCAGTTTTGGAAATTAACGGCATGTTGTTCAGCCAAAATTTCTGTTGGCGCCATTAAAGCAACTTGATAGCCTTCACTGATCGCAGTAATGGCAGCAAGTGCTGCGACTAAGGTTTTCCCCGATCCTACATCACCTTGTACTAAACGCATCATAGGTTGAGCTTGCGTTAAGTCTTTACGAATTTCTTTCACGACTCTCGCTTGAGCGTTGGTGGGAGAAAAAGGTAATGAGGCTAGAAATTTACCACTCAGTTCTTCTTTAGCGGTTAAAGATACAGATTTGTGAATATCGCTAGATTGGCGTAATTTCAGCATACTTAAATTGTGTGCAAGTAATTCTTCTTTTATTAGACGTAGTTGCGCAGGGTGCTTACCTTCCTCTAATTGAATCACTGATGTATCAGGCGGAGGACGATGAATAAGTGCTAAGGCTTCTTCTAGAGAGTAATTTTGTAAATTAAACTCATCAGGCAGTAACTCTTCAACTTGACCACGTTGTAATCTAATTAAGGCTTGTTCTGTTAAATTACGTAACGTTATTTGTCTTAAACCATCAGTAGTGGGGTAAACGGGTGTTAGTGTTTCTTCGACAGGGGTTAACGGCTGATCTTCATCAAGTGGTTTATATTCAGGATGGATTATTTCAAAACCACGAGCACTACGTTTAATTTCACCATAACAGCGAATGTTTACCCCGAGTGCTAAATTGTTTTTTTGTGAGGCGGTAAAACGAAAAAACCTGAGGTTTACTGTGCCAGATCCGTCTTGAACAGTCACCAGTAACATGCGTCGCTTGCCATTAATAATCTGGCTTTCAGTGATTTCACCAATTATATTAGTAAAAACACCAGGAAAACAATCACGTATAGAAGTAACTCGTGTCCGGTCTTCATAACGATTAGGTAAGTGAAAAAGTAAATCTTGCAATGAAATCAAGCCGATTTTTTCTAGCTTATCAGCCATACTTGGTCCAACACCTTTTAAGCTAGTGATGGCTATTTGTGCAAGTTTTGCTAGCCCTTTTGACACTGAGCTTTAATCCTTTTTATCATTTACCCAAACCACATAAGTATAAAAGTTTAGCAAGGTTAGGTTAATTGTCTAATGCCTTCCAAGCGGCTTGGGTCATTTGCATCTGTTCCCACCACAGTTCAGAGGCAATAATCTGCCCTGCTGCATCAATCGTTGGATAAGGTAAACCTTTACGTTTACATGCTTCGGCGAAAATAGGGTGTCCACCTTCGAATAAGAAACGTTGACGACGGTTTTCATCAATACGAGGCGTATCATACATTCCAGCTAATTGACGCTGACGTTGTGCTTCATATAATACGACCGAACAGGCGACAGAGACATTTAACGATTGCACCATGCCAACCATAGGGATCATAATATCTTGATCTGCCATTTCAAGTGCTACAGCTGAAGCCCCAAATTTTTCTTGGCCTAAAATAATAGCCGTTGGTTTTGTGTAATCAATTTCACGAAAGTCGACTGCGCTATCTGAAAGGTTGGTGACTAAGATCTGCATGCCTTGCTTTTTTAAAGCATCAATAGCATCTTTCGTTTTACTGTAATTATGAACATCAATCCAGTTTTGACTACCCGCAGCACTACCACCACGTACTTCCATTTCATCACTTTTCCATATGGCATGCACATCACTTACGCCAATAGCATCAGCTGTACGAACAACTGCTGCTAGGTTATGCGATTTATGTACACCTTCCATACAAACCGTTAAATCTGGCTGGCGGTGATCGAGCATCATATTTATTCTTTCTAATCTTTCAGGTGTCATATTCTTCGCACTTAAACTTTATACGGCATTGTCTGCCTACTTCAGTTAATTACTTATAAAATATAAGTGCATAACTTCATTCGTTGACGGCTTTGTCTAAAGCTTAATTGCTGTGAATAATTTACACTTCACATTTAAACTTTATGGTTCATTGTCTAAATAAATTTAAACAAATGGCTTATAAAATATAAGCTCATTGTTTAAATTTATTTGACGGCTTCCCCTAAAATATAACTGTTATGTGTAACACTTATATTTAAAGGGAGAATATAATTTAGGGCTTACAGCCCGATATTATCCGACGTTAGGTAATTCCATAACGCCATCGATTTCAATTAATACATCTTTTGGTAAACGAGAAACCTGAACAGCGGCACGAGCAGGGTAAGGTTGTGTAAAATATTGACTCATCACTTCATTTACTGTTGCGAAATTAGCTAAATCCATCATGAAAATATTTACTTTCACCATGTCGTTAATATTGCCACCGGCAGCTTCACATACAGCAATTATGTTTTTGAATACTTGGTGGGTTTGTTCGGTAAAATCTTCAGAAACAACCGTCATTGTTGCTGGAACAAGTGGGATTTGCCCTGAAAGATAAACGGTATTATTAACTTTTACTGCTTGGCTGTATGTACCGATTGCACTCGGTGCATTATCTGTGCTGATAATTGTTTTCATAATAGTTCCTACAACATAATTTTGTTAAATATAATTGACTACTTGTTACGCACAACGCGCTGTACATCAATCATAACTTTAATTTTTCGAATAATGTTAGCTAAGTGCACTCGGTCACGACAGGTTATTTCCATGTCGATGACATATAACCCTGATTCTTTTTCACCAGAATTTAGTGTATGAACGTTTGATTCACATCTCGCGACAACATTGGTTAACAGAGCTAGTGCGCCTTGGTGGTTAATAATTTCAACACGTAATTTTGCAATAAAATCTCGGTCGATATCGCTATCCCATTTTACAGGGAATAAACCACCTTGCTCGTGTCCTTTAATGTTTCTACAGCCTTGCTGGTGAACCATCAAACCTTTACCCGGACTTAAATAGGCAAGTATGCTGTCACCTGGAATAGGACGACAACATTTACCGTAACTAACTAACATACCTTCAGTGCCTTTTATTGGCATTTTGGTTTTGCTGTTAGGGTCGGTGAAGCCACTTTCACTGCTATCTTCGGTAAACTCATCCGTTAATCGTCGAGCGATACCTATGCTTAATGCGTTACCTAAGCCAATATTAACCATCAGTTCATCTAGGCTATTATTACCAGTTTCTTTGACAACTTGATCAATCTTTTCTTGATTAATGTCTTCAATATCTAACTTGCCTAACGCATGACCTAATAAACGTCGTCCTAAACTATAAGATTCAGTTTGTTCTTGTGAACGTAAGTAAGTACGAATTTGTAAACGTGCTTTGGAGGTAACTACAAAGTTAAGCCACGTTGCATTAGGACGAGCGGCAGAAGAGGTGACCACTTCAATCGTTTGGCCGGAATCAATGGCTCTACTTAATGGGTATGGTTTTCGGTCGACTTTTACGCCAACACAAGAGTTACCAACATCAGTATGAACTGCATAAGCAAAATCAACAGCGGTAGCACCCATCGGCAATTCAATAATACGTCCGTCAGGCGTGAAAACATAAATTTCTTCTGGGAATAAGTCAGATTTTACATTTTCAATAAATTCAAATGAACTACCTGCACTTTGTTGTAATTCTAATAAGCTTTGCATCCAACGACGGGCTTTCATTTGTGCCGTTGTGCCACTTTCGTCTCCGTCTTGCTTATATAACCAATGAGCAGCAACGCCTTTATCTGCCATTTGGTCCATATCTTGAGTACGAATTTGAATTTCTACAGGAATACCATGGGGACCTATAAGTGAAGTATGCAGTGATTGATAGCCATTGGTCTTAGGGATTGCTATATAGTCTTTAAAGCGACTTTCAATAGGTTTGAATAAGTTATGAACTGCGCCAAGTGCTCGGTAACAATTGTCAATTTTGTTTTCAACAATGACGCGAAAAGCGTAAATGTCCATGACTTCATTAAACATTAATTCTTTATTTAACATTTTACGATAAATTGAATAAAGGTGTTTCTCACGGCCAATAACTTCAGCTTTTATTCCACATTCGGCCAGTCGAGCTGCAATTTCTTCTTGAATGTTATTAACAATTTCTTTGCGGTTACCACGTGCTTGTTTTACCGCTGATTTAAGTGCGCGAGAACGCATTGGGTAAAGCGCTTCAAAACCTAAAACTTCTAATTCATTTTTTGTATCGTGAATACCTAAGCGGTTGGCAATAGGTGCATAAATTTCGAGAGTCTCACGAGCAATACGTCTGCGCTTGTCAGGTCGTAATGACCCAAGTGTGCGCATATTGTG
>OJGH01000275.1_pt1 | contig 14138 bp, 10 predicted proteins | sample 1594641 | NCBI WGS metagenome assembly OJGH01 (sample SAMN05416894, study PRJEB24817) | seawater metagenome | isolation source: Sea water | place: Canada:Atlantic | collected 2013-11 | reverse complement strand
ACGAGATAGGAGTCCGTCTCGTGGGCTCGGAGATGTGTATAAGAGACAGAGATGTTATCGTTGGGCAAAGATATATTCCTCAATTTATGGGGGGATAGGACAACAACCGGAAGAATAAAGTTGAAATACAACTCACTGACGATCTATTTTCTCATCAGCTCTTCGCACATACTGTTGAATAAGAATAGACGTTTCGGGTGTGTAATAACAATTTCATTAATAAGTCCCAAGCTAAAATGAGTGGTTATGATAGTGTGCTTGGAGGATTACAGGGTTAATATTAAGAGATGCTGGTCGAGTTAAAGACAGTAAATTTGTCGCAGGTAATCAACTTCATCAAAATTTTTTTGAAGCAGCACATCACTATAAGCCAATAAAAAAAATCAAATAGGCAGGGGTAGGGAAGGGAACAGCACGCTACTTTGTGGGCGAGTAGGTTAGGTCACTTATGCTTTTACTCGACAATATTTTGATAAATAGTGTACTTTAACTATATAGATTTTTTTACCTAAAATAATTGTCGGAAATTTTGTATGACTTCGGTTCTTTTTAATATGCATGATGTGATGTTGTTGATCACTATTTATATTTGTGTGCTTTTTGCTATTTTTCTTCTGACCTTAAAAAAAGGCAGTAAAAAAAGTAATATCTTATTAGCATGTTTCTTGTTGTGTCATGCAGCAATACCAACCGATAACTTAATTATGTTTGGAGAAGCTTTTAGAGCTAAGGCTATTGAATTCTCTCCTGATATATTTTATGTTTTTGGCACTGCGTATTGGCTTGAATCTGTTTTTTTACTTTTTTATGTCAAGTCACTTGTTTATAAAAACTTTACAATTAGTAAGTTAGAATATTTGTATTTTTTACCTTTTATTATCTATCTAATACTCCAGTGGGAAACATGGTTTAGTTTATCGAGTGAAATTAAATTAGAAATATTGAATGGCTACTATCTAGAAGAACAGCCTGCATATGTTTTTATGGTTCATTTGTTTAGGGAAAGTTTCAGAGTGTTTTGTACGGTTTTATGTCTTAAAGAATTACTTCATTACCAAAAACAAATTAAGAATGAATTTGCTGACATTGAAAAAATTGATTTAACCTGGTTAAAAATATTAGTTATTGGCTTTTTAGTGATCAATCTTCAATCGGTTATTGTACCTATTGGTATAATAACTTTTGTTGAATTTCAAGCGATTATTGATTATTCCTTGCTAGGTCTGACTGCTAATTACACGGCGCTTATACTCATCAGCGTGATGATTTTCTTTAGTTTATCTGGCTCTACTGTCTTTAAAGGTATTGATCAAAATAAATCTATGCAAGAAGATAATCATAAGCCAATTTCACCGGCATTAATTAAAACAATTGTTGACTATATGGAAGAGAAGAAACCGCATTTGAATCACTTATTAACAATAGATAATCTAAGTAATCAATTATTATTACAGCCTAGATTGTTATCACAAATATTAAACCGTCATTTTAACCAAAACTTCTTTGAGTTTATTAATGGTTATCGAGTTAAAGAGTGCAAATTAATTATAGAGAAACCAGGCAATGAAAAAATAACCATGTTGAAAGTTATGGATGAATCAGGCTTTAATTCCAAAGCAACGTTTAACACTTTCTTTAAGAAGCTTGTTGGTATGACACCTACCCAATACAGGACTGAACATCTTAATAGTTAGTCGTATGAATCTCACATAATTATTTGATAAATGCCTTTAATGAGTTCATTAAGGGCATTTTTTAATGCTATGTTTAATAAATTATGAATGAAAGTAATAGGATTATTATTTCATAATTTGTACTCAACAGTTATCACAATGATACTGCTAAACGTAAAGATGTTCATCTAGAAGAATATTAGGTTATTCAAATCAGAAAATATACTGCTAACGTACTAAAGCCAATAAAAATGTCCCCAAAAATCATAGTGAATAAAAAAGTAATATCAAACCATCTTATTGCAAATAAGTTTGGTATATCAACAGTTTAAGTAGTTCAATGTTCTCAAGAACAATAGTTGAACGTTCAAAAGCTCGACTTTTGAGTATTTGAACTCTTTCAATATTGACCTTGTTGTTTTATTTGATAAATTGTAAGCGCTTACATTGGGGGTTGATAATTACTTCCTTGCCAAAATAAAATAATAAGCTCAAATGGCCAAAGATATTAAGTTGTTTCGTTACATGTGGGGCCGTTATTGTTAAGAGTATTGGCCCCTAATATTTTGGGTGAAATGTGACCTCCACATTTATCACCCCTTGCCGCTCTTTTTATTTTCTGATGTTAAGAGCGGATTTTTTATTTAACCAATATTTTCTGGGAAGAGGTTATGAGTCAACCAAAAGCAAAACAGCAAAATAAGATAACCAGAATAGTTATTGTGAGTGGAGGCACTGCCGGTTAGATGGCAGCCGCGACACTAGCAAAAGTATTAGTGCGTGATTATTGTGATGCATGGACAAGGATTAATCCCTAACGGATATCATCCACTCGTTGATGTCCTACCTGAAGATGAAGTTGCACGCTGGTTAGAACATATTCATGGAGTGATCCAAAAATCGGTAACAACTATGCCAATGCAAAAAGAGTACATCGCAAAGTATTGTCAGGCTTGTTAAATAAGTAAATAAGTAAATAAGTAAATAAACAAATAAATAAATAAAACAAAAAGGTGAGTTAATGAACGTTATTTTTATGAGTGAAGAGTTTAAAAAGCTCATTAATATTACTGCGGTACTATTTTTTAGCATAAGTCTTAGCGCATGTGAAAAAAATAATAAAAGTACTATTACAGAGCCAGTTTTTGCTCAGTCAAATAACCGTTTGTCGGCAGTAGAGGAAGATGTAGAAGCTTTGCTGATAAAAATGACTTTACCTGAAAAAGTCTCTTTGGCTCATGCTAGCGGTAAATTTCATATTAATGCCATTGAACGTGTCGGCATTCCTGAAATGTGGTTATCTGATGGTCCTCACGGTGTACGCCATCAAATAGAGCGTCATACATGGGATTCTGCTGGCTGGACAGATGATCATTCAACCTACTTACCCCACCTTACTTCCGTGGCTGCAAGTTGGGATGTTGAAATGGCTCGCTTGCATGGTCAAGTTCTCGGTGCTGAAGCTCGTGATCGTAAAAAAGATTTTATTTTAGGTCCTGGTGTGAACTTAGCACGCTTGCCTTTATATGGTCGAAATTTTGAATATATGGGCGAAGATCCTATTTTGGCCGCAAAATTAGTAGTGCCACAAATTAAAGCCATTCAAGCCAATGATGTCGCAGCAACGGTTAAGCATTATGCATTAAATACACAAGAGTTAAACAGAACAGGTGTTAATGCTAAGCCTGATGAACGTACTTTAAGAGAAGTGTATTTACCGGCTTTTGAAGCGGCAGTTAAAGAAGCTGGCGTGCTAGGTATGATGGGCTCATATAATGAGTATTACGGCACTAATGCTAACCAAAGTAAGCATTTAGTCATGGACATATTAAAGGGTGAATGGGGATACCAAGGTGTGTTATTGACTGATTGGCATGTTGATATTAATACCTACGATGCGGCCGTAAATGGGTTAGATTTAGAAATGGGAACAAATGTTGATGATTATCAAGATTATTTCTTAGCAAAACCGTTTTTGAAGATGATTGAGGAAGGCAAAATTCCAGAGTCAGTTGCTGACGAAAAAGCGCGGCGCATTTTAAGAGTACAACACAGTATTGGTATGTATGACGAAAATCGTTTACCGGGTTCTCGAAATACCAAAGTACACCAAGCTGCAGCACGTAAAATTGCCACTGAAGGTGTTGTATTATTGAAAAATGATCTTGTAGAAGGTAAGGCTGCATTACCTATAAATAAAAACACCGTAAAAAATATACTTGTACTCGGCCCGAATGCGGACAAACAACATGGTACAGGTGGTGGTTCGTCTGAAGTTAAATCGTTATATGAAATTACGCCATTAGCGGGTTTAAAAGCTAAATTTGGTGATGATGTAAATATTACTGTAATGAGAGCGCGCAGCAGTAAATTAGGCGCGATTGCGAGCGACTATGTTGAAAGCCGTCATTGGACGGGTACACCTGCTTGGAATGTATCTTACTTTAAAGAGCCGACCCGTGAAAATATAACGGACAAAGCTTGGATAGTTGATTCCAAATTTAAAACTAAAGACACAAGTATAACTCAGCACATCACGATGTCAGCTAAAATAAAGCCTTTAACTACCGGGTTACATCAATTAAAAGTTGAAACTCTAGGTGGATTTCAGCTGAAAATTAATGATGAAGTTGTGATTAAACATGAAGATAGTGTTGGTTCATCAGTAGATATTAATGTGTTATCTCATGATATTTCGTTAAAAGCAGGTGAAAGTTATAGCTTCGAAATTGAGTACGATGGTAGAGACCGCTTCACTCTAGGTTGGGATGCACCGGGTGAGTTATTCAGTAGTGAAGCAGAGTATATTGCAGCCGCTAAAAAAGCAGATGCAGTTATATACTTTGGTGGTTTAAGTCATGGTGACGACCGAGAGTCAATTGACCGCCCTGATATGAAGCTACCTAACTCACAAGATGAAATCATCAGCAAACTTCTTAATGCTAATGAGAAAACCATTATATTCCTTGTTGCCGGCTCTGCAGTCGAAATGCCATGGGTAGAGCAAGCAAATGCTATCGTTTGGGGCTGGTATGGCGGTATGGAAGCAGGACATGCGTTTGCTGATATATTAACAGGCGATGTTAACCCGAGTGGTAAAATGCCAATTACCTTACCTGCACGTCTTGAAGATACAGCACCCATTGCCCTTAATGATTATAACGCGAAAGAAAGCTTATATACGGAGGGAGTGTTTATTGGTTATCGCTGGTTTGAACAGCAAAAAATCAAGCCTACTTTTGTTTTTGGACATGGCCTTTCATATACCAATTTTGACCTAACTGATATTGCTTTATCTGCGGTAAAAATTACTGCTGATCAGGGTATTACTGTAACAGCGATGGTTAAAAATACCGGTGATGTTGCTGGCGCAGAAGTAGTGCAGTTATATTTGCATGACATAGAGTCTAGTGTTGAACGACCAGCAAAAGAGCTAAAAGGTTTTGCTAAGGTTTATTTGGCGCCAGGTGAAAGTAAGCAGATCAGTATTTCACTTAATAAACGTGATTTATCCTTTTGGGATATAACAACAAACAACTGGAAGGCTGAAATTGGCAGTTTTGAAATTATGCTAGGTTCGTCATTGAGCGATATTCGTTTAGCAACACAATTTACTTACCAATAAAGGAAAAACCGATGTTAACGAATAAAGTAACTCTGATTAGAATACTTATTTTAAGTTTTGCGCTTAATCTATTAACGAGTTGTGGAAGTGGTGGATCATCTGATGAAAAACCAAGCGTAATTTCTCAGCAACCTATACCCGTTATTGAACAAATCACTTTACCCATAACAACACTATATAGTTTGACTGATGAAATAAGTCCGCAACAAGCTGTTGCTGAAATGGCGATAGGTATTAATTTAGGTAATACACTCGATGCTCCTCATGAGGGAGATTGGGCGTTACCAGCAAAAGAGTCATATATTATTGCTTTTAAAGAAGCTGGTTTTAAACATATTCGACTTCCTGTGACATGGCATGAACATACTCAGCTAGAACCACCCTATGAAATAGACAGTGTGTTTTTAGCAAGGGTAGAAGAAGTTCTTGATTGGGCATTAGCACAAGATCTCTATGTTATTCTCAATGCACACCATGAATCTTGGTTAAAAGAGAATTATCAAGATCAAAACAACAAGAATCGTTTAGACAGTATCTGGATAAAAATTGCCGCTCACTTTAAAGAAAAACCGGCTAAATTAATGTTTGAATTACTTAATGAACCTAATGGTATGACGGTAGAAGAGGTAAACGAAGCGAACAAACGCATACTGTCAATTATTCGAAATGAAAGTCCAAATCGATTAGCTATTTTTTCTGGTCATGGCTTTACCCCCATTGATTCTTTACTCGAGACAGAAATTCCCGACGTCCAAGATAAATTCCTCATAGGTAATTTTCACAGTTACGACCCTTGGGAATTTGCCGGACAATGTCAGGAAAGCTGGGGTACTAACGAAGATAAGTCTAACCTTCGTCAAATTTATCAACGAGCAAGTGATTGGGCTACTATTAATCAAATACCGGTTATGGTCAATGAATTCGGCGCGGCAAAGTTTGACTTTACTCAACCTGAAAATGTTTGTGACTTATCAGAGCGTTTAGCCTATTTAAGCCATCATGTTAGTTTGGCAAGCGAATTTGGTATTGCGGGAAGCTTTTGGGATGATGGCGGCTCATTTAGTACATATGACCGCACCAATAACACTTGGGGACCAGAAAAAGATATTTTAGTTGCTGAAAATGACTAATATCAGTACCTGAGAGTAGTTGGTTCGTGCAAATTTTAATTGGAGATAATAAATGAAGTTAGTAAAGTTGGTTTTATATTTATTGATAGTTATTTATATATCCGCGTGTGATGAAAAGGTTCAGCAAAGAATAGTCGAAGATGTAGCCATAACCAAAGTAGCGACTCCAACTGAAAATATTGACTATATCGTTGTATCAAGGACTGATTATTCTGAGAAGTTACACGGCTTTTGGTTAGGGCAAAGTATTGCCAACTGGACTGGGCTTATCACTGAAATGGATAAGGTTGGAACACCAGCAACCATGCCATTTTATACCGATGAAGATTGGGGCAGTGAAGATTTACCGGCTATCTGGGGAGAAGGTGTTCCTCATAGCGATACCATTGATTTTTTCTTTGTTGAGAAAGGGCAACCTTGGGGCTCTGATGATGATACTGATATTGAATATATGTATCAGTATTTACATGAAGTAAACCAAACAAGCTTGTTGAGCGCAGAACAAATTCGATTAGGCTGGTTAAATCATATTTATTCAGAAGAAGATGCCCCGTTATTTAAAAAATTTCCAGATGCTAAAGGTATGCAAGAGAACTTTTTATGGGAGTCGAATCAGCAAGCTAGAATATTGATGCAGCAAGGTATGTTACCTCCAGAGACCAGCGAGCCCCAAAATAATAGCAAATATATGATGATTGATGCCCAATTGACCACTGAAATATTTGGTTTGTTGGCGCCGGTTCGATCTGATATAGCTTTAAAAGTTGCTCAGCTATCTATTAGAGTGTCCGCTAAATATGAAGCTGAATGGATTTCACAATTTTATGTCTCCATGCACTCTTTAGCTTCTAAGGTAGATACTTCACTGACTATGCAGCAGCAAACCTTTTGGTTGGCTGAGCAAGCAAGTAAAGTCCTTCCTGAAGGTTCTTATCCAGAAAAAATGTATACCTTCATCAAAAATGATTACCTGTTAAATCCCAATAAAAATGATTGGGAAAAAACTCGAGATGAGGTTTACCAACGTTATCAAGTTAATCATACTGATGGCTATATATATAAAGATCCCTTCGAAGCAGGGATAAATTTCGCTGCTAGTTTAGTGAGTCTTTTTTATGGTTCTGGGGATATCGTTAGAACTATTCAAATAGGAACATTAACGGGTTGGGATTCAGATAACCCTGCAGCTACATGGGGTGGTTTATTAGGTTTTATGATTGGCAAAGCGAGTGTTGAACAGGCATTTGAGCAAGATAATCTTTCTCAAAGTTATTGGATCCACCGAACACGTAGAAATTTCCCTGATCACACTCCTAATCAATTAGGTGAAGATACTTTTACTATGATGGCACAACGAGCGATTAAGGTGATTGACCAAGTGGTTGTTGAACAAATGCAGGGCAAGGTTGATCTTGAAGGTAAGACTTGGTTAATTCCTATAGTAAATATTGATGTTGTAAAAAAGAAAATGGATTAAAGATTGAAAACTCAACTACTCGCAAACGTGTTGCTTCTCTTCATTTTCTCTCAACAAACGGTTCATGCTGAAATGGAGTTTATTCATCCAGGGACTATAAATAGCAAGGCTAATTTAGACTTTATTAAAAAACAAATTAAAGATAATAAAAAGCCTTGGGTAACTGAATTTCATCGACTAAAAAAATCGACTTTACTAAGCAGAACACCACATGTCTTAGCAACGATAAACTCACAAAACAATCAAGAGTCTTCCAACATGCGCGACGATGCCATAGCGGCATACTCGCTTGCGTTAATGTGGATAATTACCGATAAAGACATTTATGCTAAACGTGCCATTTTGTTTCTTAATGCATGGGCTGGATTTAAAGGCTTTACTAGCGGAAGTGATCAAGACAAGTTACAAGCGGGTTGGATGGGGTCTGTTTTCGCAAATGCTGCCGAGTTAATGAGATCTTATCAAGGTTGGTCTCAAGGACAAGTTTCAAATTTTAAGTTGATGTTCACAAAAGCTTTTTATCCACAATTAATTACCGCAAGTTCATGGAATGGTAATGTTGATTTAACCCAAATAGATGCACTTATTTCAATTGCCGTTTTTAATGATGATGAAGAAGCGTTTAACATGGCGATTATACGCCTAGCACAACGAAACCCTGCTTATTTTTACTTAACTTCAGATGGTCAAAGAGGTGCCTCAGTTAAAGGGGATGGTGGAAATATCGAGCAATTTTGGTCAAATCCCACACAATGGGTAAATGGTTTAAACCAAGAGACATGTAGAGACAATGGTCATCACTCTCAATATGCTTTGGCTTCGGCTTTACATGTCGCTGAAGTAGCTTGGAATCAAGGTGTTGATATTTATAGTGAGCATCAAATACGTTATATCGAAGCAATGGAGCTTTTGGCAAAGCAATTGTTATCTAATGATTTTTTTACTTGTAATAATACTCAAGCCAGTAAAAATTACTTTAACACATGGGAAGTCGGTTTTAATCATTACCACAATCGAAAGAGGTTTAAATTACCCTATTCTCAAAAATTAATTAAACAGAATATTCGTCCTAATAGTATGCGCACAAGTTGGAATATTGTTTATGAAACACTCACACATGCCAACCTGCCTGGACACATAATGTTAAATAGGCGCGAAAATATAAATAATTTAGCGGTATTAATACCATCAAGATAATGAGCATTAATATATATAGTACCGATCAATTTTTGGTAAAAGTCGGTTACCTACCACTTAACATTTACAAAAGAGTCACATGAAAAAGATAACATATTTATCAGTAATATTTACGACATGCTTAACGGCTTGTATTAATCATGGCGAACAACAGCAATTATCACATTCTTTAATTAAATCGTCTTCAGAAGAGCAATTATTACGTGTGGCTTACCAAAGTAGTGTTGACCAAAGTGAACGTGAATATTTTGTTTATTTGCCTCGTGGTTATCATGATCAGCCAGATAAAAAATGGCCAGTGATGTTATTTTTACATGGCAATGGTGAACGGGGTAATGGTCAAGGTGAATTAGATTTTGTCATGATGCAAGGACCTTTACATGAAGCATGGGTACAGAGAAAAGATCTGCCCTTTATTATCATTTCTCCTCAGTTGCATATGTTCGGCTTTGATAAAAAGGGCATCGGCTATATTGATAACCGCTCAAAAGGTAATATTCCCAAAAGACTAGCTCAAGGTGTGCCGAAACGAAGTGCCGCTTTTCAAACTAATGTGAATATTCGAAGACTGCCATCACTAATAGATATGAGCCAAGTTGCGCCTTCATTACCTCAGGGTTGGGAGCTACTAGAGATCGATTTGATTACTTTGTTAGATCAAGTACAGGCTAACTATCGGGTAAATGATAATAAAATTTATTTAACTGGTTTAAGTTATGGTGGTTTTGGCACTTGGTATATGGCAAGTAAATATCCAGAAAGGTTTGCCGCTATTGCACCAGTTGTAGGTTGGGGGCATCCTAATTTAATGGCGCCAATTGCTAAACACAAACTTCCTGTGTGGGTATTTGCCGGAGGCAGAGATAGCGCAGTTAACATTCAGTATTTTTATGCTGGTTTAGACAAGTTAGAAAAGCTGGGCCATGACGATGTTCGATTTACCGTGCATGAAGATAAAGGGCATGATGCTTGGACACGAATCTATTCAGGTGATGACCTTTATCATTGGCTATTATCACATCAATTAAATGATTAACGTTAATAGGATAAGACCTTCTTTGAAAGCTAAAATATGGTTATTGGCTACATTATTTATTTCCACAAGCCCGTTTGCAGAAACAGTCGATGAGAAAGTTAATCAGGCAGTCACCGTGATGTCGCTAAATATTTATGGCTGGAAAACTATGCCTGAGCATAGTGATGATTATGCAAAGTTAATTAATATGCATAATGTTGATATTCTTGGTATTCAAGAAGGCGTAGAAGACTGGCAGCTTAAGGGAGGTGATATCGATGGTAGCAAGCTACCCACTAATTATCAGCGCTCCATCACCTTAAAAAAATCACTTGGACAATGCTGGGAACACAAATTTCAAATTTACATTAATCATTGTCAGGGTAATCGTTTTATTGAGTCTGGTCGATTCGATTTAACCGACGGTCCAAATGCTACTAGAACTGGTGAATACGCAGTGATAGAAAAATTTAATAACCGCTATTTACTCGTTAATGTTCATTGGGATCATCAGAGCATTGATACCCGAATAGCTAATGCGAATGAAACCAGTGACCAACTTCATCAAATAAATGAATATCCTAAAATATTATTGGGAGACTTTAATAGTGCATGTGACAGCAAAGAGGCAACAATTGTTCAGAAAAAATCAGAAATGGTTTTATTAAAAAATGCAGGTATTGATTGTCTTTTTGTTAAGGGTCTTAAAGGCAAGGCAAAGGAGATTGTGGCTTATCCATCTGATCACCCTGCTATAGTTGCAATATTGGGTAAATAATAAATTTATATAAACACTTATCAATTGTTGTGCCCATAAACTATCTAAGATGTTGAACTTCTATCTCACTTTAGGGGCGAGATGAGTAGGGCGAATATTCTAAATTTATTTAAAACTTATATGATCAATGTCCGCTTTGGGGATTTGAGATCTAATTCCGTGCAAAATTTTCGGCACAATCTCAATTGTGAATGGATGTGAGTTTTTATATAAAAACGACAATTTTAGGATCCCTGATCTGCCATTTTTAACTCAATAGCTAACGTCAGCAATTGGCTCAGCCTGTGTGAAAACGCTTTGATCACTTTTTCGAATAAGCACCGGATACTTATGATCAATCAATCTCAAAACAAGATAATATATCACTCAATATTTACTATAATATTCATTAGGTTAATTGATTATATGTTGGCTGTATGTCACGTCATATTAAAGGTTTATCTCGCTCCCAAGCAACCCTCTTTCCAGAAATGCTTGACGATTTTGTCTCTAAAGAAAATCCTGTTAGAGTAATTGATGTATTTGTCGATGGTTTAGATTTAGAAAACCTTGGTTTCAAAGGTGTTCAATCTAAAGCAACTGGCCGACCTGGTTATCATCCCGCCATATTACTCAAAATTTATATCTATGGTTATTTAAACCGAATTCAGTCATCACGCTGTTTAGAGCGAGAAACACAACGTAATGTTGAACTTATGTGGCTCACGGAGCGTTTATCACCAGACTTTAAAACAATCGCTGACTTTAGAAAAGATAACCATCGTGGGATTAAAAACACCTGTAAAACCTTCGTTCAAATATGCCATAAATTCAATATGTTTAGTGAAGCGACTGTTGCTATTGATGGTAGTAAGTTTAGGGCATCCAACAACAAAGATAAAAACTACACTCCAAGTAAAATGAAGTCTCATATTGAGCGAGTAGAAAAGCATATTAATAATTATTTTTTGAAGCTTGAACAGTCAGATTCACAAGAGAACACATCACAATACATTGCTAATATTGAATCTAAATTAGATTTCTTAAAACAACACCTCATTGAACTAAAAGAGATGGAATTAGCCGTCAATAATCATCCTGATAAACAAGTATCAACAGTCGATCCTGATTCTCGCTTGATGAAAACACAGGGCATGACACGAGCTATTTGCTATAACATACAAAGCGCTGTGGATACGAAACATCATTTAATTGTTGCTCACGAAGTCACCAATACAACAGATAGGGGGCAGTTGTGCAATATGACCAAACTGACACTTAAAGCGTTAGGGAAAAGTGTTACAACAATATTGGCAGATAAGGGTTATTACAGCCGACAAGATATTAAAGATACTCAAGATTTAGGTGTATCGACGCTTGTACCAAAAACCGATACATCAGGCTCAGAAAAGAAGGGAATTTTTAACAAGTCACTGTTTGAATATAATCAAGATAATGATGTTTATATTTGCCCTGCGGGCAATGAGCTTCAACATCGATTCAATGCGATAGAAGGAGGGTTAGATATCAAAATTTACTTCAATGGTATGGCTTGTAAAAATTGTACTATCCGAAGCCAATGTATCCGCTCTAAAAAAGACCCTAGAAGAATGAGACGTTGGATCCATGAAGCTGATATGGAAAAAATGGAAGCCTTGCTCAAAGCAACGCCTGATGCGATGCTTCAACGAAAACAAACGGTTGAACATCCCTTTGGTACGATTAAGTTGTGGGCAGGAGCCACGCAACTTTTAACAAGAGGGTTTAAAAATGTCAGTACAGAATTGAACCTGCATGTATTGGCGTATAATTTAAAAAGAATGCTCAATATATTTGGAATAGAAAAGTTGATGAAGGAAGTGATGTTGCCGTAAGAGGTAACTCTTTCCTTAAAAGACCCAAATATGTTTCAAATAGGAGCCAATATCAGCAATTTTGAACGAATAAAAAATATAAAACATGGATATTCATAAATATCGGCTTCGCTACGCGAAGCCTTATAAAGAGCTGATATAAAGCCTCAATAATAAAAACTTACAATAATTAGTTTTCACACAGGCTGGGCTAGCTGAAGTCATAATAGGTACATTGATATTAATGACAGCTGTAAGTCTGGGAGTTGTCATTAGTAAAGCAAATGTTAACGCATCAAAGCGTACAAAATAATTTAAATTAGTTGCTCTAGTGTTTAGGTCTTGCGTGTATTGCAACAATGGGTTCAATTGATCAATATTGAAAGTAACACACTCAAATTAAACTATGACATTTAATCTATAAAGTTTAACCCTAACAAAGTTATCATGACGACATGATAGCTACACTTTATTCTGTCAATTATTGATAGGTCGTTATTTTGGAGATAGCTCGATAAAAGTTTTAATTTGCTTATACATAAATACTACTCACCTTAAGTGTTTTACTGATAACACGTTTTATAATGCCCATAGTTACTTCTAAAAGAGTCTTTGAACTGCTTAAATAAGTATCTATTTTTATGTACATTACAATGCGGATTATCATTTAGGTGTAAGAGTTGAATCAATATAAACGTAAAATAGGGGAACAATCAAAATATCGTTACGAAAGTTTAATATTTTGCGACAGAAAAATAATTTAAATTTTAAAATTGCCAAAATTAAGTAACCTTAATGTCACAGAAGTGTCTACTTCTGTAATTATATAAGTATATGTTTCTTATTGCTTAAATGCTATTTTGTCGCATTACTTTACATTTGTGTACATTAAGGTCACTATGTTTATTTGCCTCTTAATGGGGCGTTATGTGTTTTAGGAAAATTCATGCAATGGATGGAGCCGCCACCTATGGAGGCAGGTGCACCTGAACCAATAGTTCAAGATATAGGCCACAGTTTATTATGTGCGTACAGGTGTGATAACCCTGATTTCCCAGGTTGGGATTCTGGTGATAGTGCCGAACATCCAGGTTATGATGAATATTTTGCTATTTTGCTATTTTGAAGTTTGAAGAAGTTGAGTCTTTTGAATTTGGACCACCAAATGATGAATCTTTGTATAATCACCCATTGTATAAAAAAGGTGTCGATTATTATGGGTTTTACAAATTAGGATATTTAAATGATTTTTATCACTGGGTAATCACTTTTCATGATGAAACGCTTCAAGTTTTTGCCAAAAAAGCTACAGTAATACATAAAAGAATTGATGCTGCTTCAGCACAAGATGCTTTGAGTTCCTTGGTGTAAACACATAACAAGCCATTCAAGCAGGACTTTTACTGTCTCT
>OJGH01000272.1_pt1 | contig 14256 bp, 8 predicted proteins | sample 1594641 | NCBI WGS metagenome assembly OJGH01 (sample SAMN05416894, study PRJEB24817) | seawater metagenome | isolation source: Sea water | place: Canada:Atlantic | collected 2013-11 | reverse complement strand
ACGAGATAGGAGTCCGTCTCGTGGGCTCGGAGATGTGTATAAGAGACAGAACAAGCACAATGCATCGTCCGTGATGTTGCCCCTTTTTTTATTATCCCTAAATAAGCCTATTTATCTTAAGTGATTGGCAGCGCTTATTTGTTTGTAATGTGAGCAAAGAAAAACATGCAAGCTTCTGAGTTACAGAGTCGATTTGAACGTATTCGCGCTAATAAATGGTTTGAAGCCTTTGTGGTTAGCGTTATCGTCATTTCAGCGTTATTAGTTGGCGCCAAAACCTATGAACTGCCTGCTGGGTTTGGCAGTGTTACCCTATTACTAGATTGGTTTATCAGCGCATTTTTCTTAACTGAAATTACTATTCGCTTTTTAGGCGAACCCCGAAAGCGAGACTTTTTCAAAAGTTTCTGGAATGTCTTCGATACCGTTATTGTTATTATCAGCCTTATACCCGCCGATGATACTGAACTTGCGTTGATAGCACGATTAGTTAGGGTGTTTAGGGTATTGCGGATGATCTCTATCATTCCTGAACTTCGCATACTCTTAGTGTCACTGGTAAAAGCTTTGCCTCAACTGGGCTACGTAATGTTGCTCATGTTTATCATTTTTTACATATACGCCGCGGTTGGCAGCACGTTGTTTGGCGATATCAACCCAACGCTTTGGGGCGACATTACCATCTCATTGCTTACCCTATTTAGGGTGATGACATTTGAAGATTGGACCGATGTTATGTACGAAACCATGGAGGTTTATCCGCTTAGCTGGGTGTACTACTTAACCTTTATCTTCTTTACTGCATTCGCCTTTTTGAACATGGTGATTGGTATTGTGGTGAACGTGATGGAGCGTGAGAACGAAAAAGCCAGGGAAGAAAAAGAAGCGCTGCTAAGAGCGGAATTAGAAGCTGAAGGCCACAGCGAACCTACATTACAAGACGTAATGGCAGAGCTCACGGCGATTAAGGCCAAACTCGAAGAACCAAACTCAAAAAAATAACCAACAGTAATAACGAACAGCCAAAAAAAGCGCCAAAGGAAGATATCACCTAGGCGCTTTTTTCGTTTGTATTAACTTAGCTATCGGTTTAGTAACCTATTTAGCTGTCAGTTTGCTTACTCGCTTTAAGGTACCAAACACCCTTTTATAATCCGTAGCGCGTTTTAAGCGTTTCTATACGCTCAAGCGATACTTCTTTTTCAAACTCTCTGCTTGCTAGGCGTCGCTTAGCTAACGCACTTTTATCCATCTGCAATAACAGCTCTACGTGATTCAGGTACACCTCATCATTTAAAATAGGTCGAGTTGCAATATCTGAATACAGCTTAAGCGCAGCTTCTTTATCGCCTTTGGCAATCAGTATTTGCGCTAGCGTATCTACAGAGTCTGCATTTTCAGGTTGTAAAGATACGGCCTTTTTCGCCATGGTTTCAGCTTTATCTAGGTTTCCATTTTGAAAACTTAAAAACGCTAAGTTATTCAACACCACAAAATTATCAGGGGTTTTAGTCAAAATAGTTTCATAGGTCGCTATGGCTGTTTGTTTATCGCTAGCAATTTGGCGTTCGGCTAATAGCATGGCACTGCGCACATCGTTTGGCGTGTTCTGCACATGCTTTTCAAGAAATGAAAAGGCTTCGGCTTGTTTACCTGTCATTTCAAGAATGGCCACCATCAGCAAGGCCATGTCCGAGTTTGGCGTAGCTTCATAAGCCACCTCTGCATGCTCCAATGCTTCTTCTGGTTGCTTATCGATAACATACAGCCTGGCAAGAATACCGCGAACGAATGGCAGTGCTTGCACCTCATCAGAGGTACTATTAATAATCTCCCATGCCGGTTTACTTTGCCCCATCATGGCGTGGAAATACGCTTTTAAAAGACTAATCTGGGCATCAGGACGTTTCGCTAATACTTTTTCAGTAAGCGCTAAACCGTCGCGGTAGTTATTCTGAGAATCAAGGATAAGCAGCATGCCCAATACCGCATTTTTATCTTGCGGATAAAATTCAATCCAACGTTCGAACAAGGCTTTGGCTTTTTCAACTTCGTTTTCACGAATTAGGCCCTGACCTTTTAAATTCCAAAACGCAATTGGGGTGCTTTCATCACCTTCAACAGAGGCTAACAAGCTATTATTCTTGGCTACTTCGCCCATTCGCGAATAAATACGCGCCAATAATAAACGCAAGTTTATATCGGCTGATTCTTCTGCAAGTTGCTTCTCTAAGTAATCAACCACTACTGCTTCATTTTTTTCTCGCGCTTCTAGGGCGTACCACATGGTCAACGCTTGCACGTCCGAAGGGTTATCTTTTATATGAGACTTCACAAGCGTAATAGCGTCAGCAAACTGCTTTTGCGCAATCAGTAACTTCACTTTGGCATAAGCCACTTCTTTATCGGCACCCTCTAACTTTTCAGCGCTATTTAATAAGTCAGTGGCTGTAGTAAAGTCTTCCTCAACAATAGCAATGCTAGCTAAGTACACCAAAGGCAATGCATCACTTGGCGCTTGCTCACGCCATTCACTGGCAGCAACCTTGGCTTTTTCTAGCTCGCCAGTAGCGATGTACGCGCGCAGCAAAGTGTTTTGAGAGGCGGCAGATTCTGGCGCCCGCTGAACGGCTTCTTCAATGTTAACCAAACCGGTCACATCGTTTAACGAGAGTTGTAACACACCTAAACGAGCGAGATCTTCTGGTGAGGTATCCACTACCGCTTCGGTTTTTTCAACCATTTGTTTAGCACCAACCACGTTACCTTCACGAAGTAATTGATACCCCGCTTTAGAAAATAACGCTGCGTCTGTGGTCGCGTCGCCTTCTACTCGGTTTAATACAGCAAGGGCTTCGTCATTTTCGCCCAGTTGCAACATGCTGTCTGCCAGCATTCTTAAGCCTGGGTGATTTTCAGGTAGCCGTGACGCCACCATAGTAAGATGTCGTTGGGCCGCTTCAAAATCTTGAATTTGATACGCGCTGAAACCGGCAACCAATCGCACCACTTGATCGTTACGACCGTTTTGTACTGCTGTTTCCAAATGCGCTAACGCTTTTGCATGATTACCATTCGCTGATTCAATTATGCCTTTAAACGTATTAAGCAATGGATGGGCTTCATTCAGCGTTAATAGTTCATCCACCACTGGCTCAGCACGTGCTAAATCGCGTTGCTCTATTAGCAAAGCAGCGTATGCGAATTTACTGGTCACGTCTTTAGGGTAGGCTTTGGTGTAATCTTCGTAAACACCAATGGCTTCTGCTTGCTTTTGCTCTAGTAGATAAAGGCGTGCGAGTTGCAGTAAAACATCTTTATTGGTGGGAGCTTGCTCTCGAAGTGCTTCAGTGGCCGTGAGCGCCTGCGCATAGTCTTCTGTAAGTACGTATTCGTAACTTTCAATTAAACCTTTATAAACCGATTGTGTATCTAACGTCAGTAAATCGCCTAGCAGCGCTTCAGCCTCTGCCAGTTTTTCTAGCTGCACCAAGGCTTGCAGTTTATAAAAGCCAACTTCCGCAGATTCAACTGTGGTCATACCCTCTGCGCGGTAATCCACCTCACCTAAAGCGTTCTCAGCGCCAGACTGTTGATAAGCAACAGAGAGGAGAGGAATAACTTCACTGGCGGGGTGGCCAAGCTCTAACGCTTTGTTTAACTCTTTTTCTGCTGAGACATAATTATCATTTTGAAGGTATAATTTACCTAACTCAAAACGAGGTACCGCTGCATTGGGGTCCATCTGAATGGCATTTTTATATTCAACAATTGCAGCAGCATTATTTTGATTCTGTGCATAAGCACGAGCGTCTTCTAGATGAGCGTCTATCGATTTATCACCACATCCTGCTAAAAGGCTGCTCAAAAGAAGAACTGCGATAGAAGATCGCTTAAAAATCTGCTGTGGGTATTTCTTATTCATTGTCGTTCCTTTGCCCTACATCATTTGAATTTCGAGGTATACCCGAAGTTTACACCATCAATTGTGCATTTTTTCGTCATTATTGTGCAATTTCGTGGCAACCTGACCATTATTCGAATATAATAACGTTTTTTGCAATACCGCGAGCACACTCCGACGTTTGAAGGCGTCCTACAGTATGCCGCACCCTCCTTACTTAAAGCATCAGGACCCTTAATGACAACAACTGTCGACATGACATTTAAAGATCTAAAACTACCAGAACCTATCTTACAAGCCCTTGAAAAAGTTGGCTACGAGAAACCGTCACCTATTCAAGCCGAGAGTATTCCATTACTGCTTGAAGGTCACGACTTACTCGGTCAGGCCCAGACAGGGACAGGAAAAACCGCAGCGTTTGCCCTTCCAATGTTGGCAAATATCGATCCTGAGCAACGTAAGCCGCAATTACTGGTACTAGCACCTACTCGCGAATTGGCGATTCAGGTAGCAGAAGCGTTCCAAGTGTACGCTAGTTTCAGCCATAAAATTAAAGTACTGCCTGTTTACGGCGGTCAATCTTACGACAACCAAATTCGCCAGCTTAAGCGCGGCGTTCAAGTTGTAGTAGGTACACCAGGTCGTGTTATTGACCATATTAAACGTAAAACGTTGGATTTAAGTGAACTTAAATTCCTCGTACTTGATGAAGCCGACGAAATGCTGCGCATGGGCTTTATTGATGACGTTGAGCTTATTTTGAGCCACGCGCCAGCTGAACGCCAAACGGCGTTGTTCTCGGCAACTATGCCTGGTCCAATCAAGAAGATTACTCAGCGTTATCTTAAAGATCCTAAGCACGTAAAAATTGCGTCTAAGGTAAGTACTGCAAGTACTATTCGTCAACGTTACTGCCAAGTAGCGCCTCATCATAAGCTTGAGGCACTTACGCGTATCATGGAAGTAGAGCGTTTTGACGGCATGATTATTTTCGTGCGTACTAAGACAGCTACTGTTGAACTTGCTGATAAACTTTCTGCACGTGGATACGATGTTGAACCGCTAAATGGTGACATTCCTCAGAACGCTCGTGAGCGTACTGTTGATAAACTTAAGCAAGGTAACATTGATATCTTAGTAGCAACTGACGTTGTTGCACGTGGTCTTGATGTTGAACGTGTTAGCCACGTTATCAACTACGACGTACCTTACGATAGTGAATCTTATGTTCACCGTATTGGTCGTACAGGCCGTGCAGGTCGTACTGGTGATGCAATCCTTTTCATCTCTCATCGTGAAAAGCGTATGCTTTTCTCTATCGAGAAAACGACTAAGCAGCCAATTGAAGCAATGCCAATTCCTTCAATTAGTGAAATCAACGAAACCCGTTTAAGCCGTTTCAAGCAATCTGTTATTGAAGCTACGCAAGATGACAGCATTGAAACACTTATTCCATTAGTTGAGATGATTAAAGAAGAAGCTGAAGCTTCTCCTGAAGTGCTAATGGCAGCATTGCTTAAGATTGCACAAGGTGATGAGCCGCTTATCTTAAAAGAAAGCGACCGCCCTGACCTTCACAGCAAGCCACCTCGTGACAGCCGTGAACCTCGTGGCGACCGCAGAGATGGTGGCCGTGACGGTCGTGAACGTAAGCCTAGAGCACCTCGCACTGGTCGTAAGCCAGAAGCAGGTATGCAGCGCTTCCGTATCGACGTAGGTCATACACACGGTGCTAAGCCGGGTAATATCGTTGGCGCTATCGCAAACGAAGGTAACATGGATTCTAAGCACATTGGTGCTATCGAAATTTATGATAACTTCAGTACTGTTGATTTGCCTGAAGGCATGCCAAAAGAGACTAAAGACAAGCTTCAAGGTACTCGCGTAGCGGGTCAGCGTTTGTCTATTCGCGAATGGTCAGACACACCACCAGCAAAGCGTGAACGAGGCGACAACCGCGGTGAAAACCGCAGCCGTGATAATCGTGCACGTCGCAAGTCGTAAGAACGAAAAACAAATAAATTTCGCCTTTATATAACATTAGTGAATATAAAGGCTGATTTCGTTGTTTATAAATAAAAAGAATTAGCGCAAAATAGCGTTAGTTCTTTTTTTTTATGTGCCCCTTAATGGATTACTTTCCCCTATTTTTAGATGCTCGCTCTCTTCGCTGTTTAATTGTTGGCGCTGGAGAAGTCGCTGCCCGCAAACTTGAGCTCATCATGAAGACTCCTGCCCACATCACTGTGGTGGCGCCGTGGGCTTGTGACACGGTAAAACGTTTGGCTAAAAACGAGAAAGTAACCCTTATTGAGCGGGAGTTTATCGATAGCGATTTAGCCGATAAAGACATGGTTTTTATTGCCACTGATAAATCTGAAACCAATCAAGCCATTCACGATTTAGCTCGCGAACAAAAAGTGCTTGTGAATGTGGTAGATAACACCCCACTTTGCCAATTCATTACCCCTTCTATTGTAGATCGCTCACCCATTATTATTGCCATGAGTAGCGGCGGCGTAGCGCCCGTACTATTACGCTATTTACGCCAAAAACTGGAAACTGTGCTGCCTGCTAACTTGAGTAAGCTTGGTGCGTTTTCAGAAAAATTCAGAGAAAAAGTAAAGCAAACCTTAAATGGTGTTACTGCAAGGCGTTACTTTTGGGAAGACGTGTTAGATGGCGACATAGCTGAAATGGTCGAAAAAGGCCAAGACAGCAAAGCCGATGCAGCCTTTGAAACCGCCCTAACGGCAGCGGCTGAAAACAACCAAGTTCAAGGTCAGGTCTACCTTGTTGGTGCAGGCCCTGGCGACCCTGATTTGTTGACGTTTCGTGCACTAAGGCTAATGCAAAAAGCTGATGTAGTGGTTTACGATAGATTAGTTTCACCGCAGATTTTAGAACTCGTTCGCCGAGATGCCGAAAAAATTTACGTGGGTAAAGCAAAGAGCAACCATAGCTTGCCACAAGATGATATTAACCAGCTTATGGTTGATGAGGCGAAAAAAGGCAATCGAGTGGTACGCTTAAAAGGCGGAGATCCATTCATATTTGGTCGTGGCGGGGAAGAAATTCAAACCCTTATTCAGCACGGTATTGAGTTCCAAGTAGTGCCCGGTATTACTGCGGCGAATGGCGCATCAAGTTATGCAGGTATTCCTTTAACCCATAGAGATCACGCCCAATCAGTGGTGTTTGCTACCGGCCATCTAAAAGACGATACTATCGATTTGAATTGGCAATCGTTAGCGCACGCCAATCAGACGATTGTGTTTTATATGGGGTTAACTGGCTTACCCATTATTTGTAAAAAGCTGATTGAAAATGGTCTTACCGCAGATACCCCCATTGCCTTGATTCAATCGGCTACCACCGAAAACCAAGTGGTGGTGACAGGCACGCTTAGTGATATTACGCAAAATCCTGCTACATCAGCGTTGAAGCCCCCGACGCTCATTATCGTAGGTACTGTAGTAAGTTTGCATAACCAGCTAAATTGGTTTGGTGACTAACTTACCCTTGTGAGCACGCTTTGGTTTTAACTAATTTGTTGCAATTTACCCCTGCGTACGCATACTGAATTAATCAGCTAAGCGGCATGTCGGCATTTATACATTGGTAATCACACCAAAGCGAAGGTTTCAAGTTTTAGGGTATGTAAGCCATCTTTGCAGGCAAACGGCGATGTTTGCCATGGGCTTGCCTACTCGGTTGTTTAAGTCGCTAGCGCTTTGGTTAGCGCTGCCGCTTAGGATCGCACTGTTTCTTCTTTGTTTTACCCCTGTCGCTACTTACGCGTCGCAACTCACTTTCAACAAAACCGTGACGCCTGATGATATTCAGTTTAAATATCGATGGCTAGATAACGAAGGTACTGAGCAAACCATTGCATTCTCTTTGCCCAATAGCGCATTAAAGGTAGCGCCTACCACACAGGCCAACTATAAACCTGAAATAGCCCAGCGTTATGTTACTGTGTCGTTATTGAAAGAAGCGAAGAAAGTCGACCCACGCGAAGCCGTTGTGTCAGTTACCCATGAAAATGACGCCATTAATATTAAGGTTAAATCAACCAAGCCGAATAAAGCTGACCAGATATTATCTCAACTAAAAGACGTGCAGCGAACAGCTTATACTGACTACCTTGATAAGCATTATTACACCCGATTCACCACGCTTTTTAACCAGCAAGCAGTAAAGCCGGACCACCTTCGCTACGTTGCTCAAACCTTTGAATCACTTAGGCCTATCTCGGAAGCGTTTTACGACAAAATAGATCGTATCGAAAATAACCGCGCTTATTTACAATTGATGACTAGCTGGGTACAAAGTATTCCTTACGATTCCCTTGAAGACAGAGTCGCCAGTAATGGTTCTGGTTTTGCACCTCCGTTAGGGTTACTGATGCAAAACAGGGGCGACTGCGACAGTAAGGCGGTGCTAACGGGCGCTTTGGTACGTGCCTTTCTTCCTTCTACCAGCATCATTATGGTCTTTCTTCCCCATCATGCGTTATTGGGAGTCGCGATAAATGCCATTTCCGAAGACGAGAAGTTAGAAGTTGAGGGTAAGACTTACGTGCTTTTTGACCCAACCGGCCCAGCACTTATCCCCTTTGGCGACATTTCAGAAGATACGAAACGCTACATTTCTACTGGCCGCTATCAAGTGGAGAAAATTGACTAAAACAAAAAGCGCATTCGCGGCTTGAGCCACGAACACGCTTAGTCGTATTTTAGTGTTACTGATTTGCTTACACGTAAAAACTAAAGATTCTCTTCCGCAAAGCTGGCTAAGCGGCTTCTTACTACACCATCTAAGTTTAAGGTTGCACTGCCCGAGAAGTCTTTAAACTTCTCTACTAAGTAGGTTAGTCCTGAAGTCACAGCGCTTAAGTAATTACTGTCTATTTGGGCCAAGTTTCCGCCCACAATAATCTTAGTACCTTCACCGCATCGGGTGATAATGGTTTTAAGCTGTGATGCCGTTAAATTCTGCGATTCATCTAAAATAACAATTGAGTTTTGAATGCTTCGCCCCCGCATAAAGTTAACCGACTTATACTGAATGTTGGCTTTTTCCATGATGTAATTCATAGAGCCTTTCACATTTTCGTCGTGCTTATGTAGCACCTCTAACGAGTCTGTAATGGCCGCCAACCACGGCAACATTTTCTCTTCTTCCGTGCCCGGCAAGAAGCCTATCGATTCGGCTATTTCTGGCGTGCTACGTGTCACGATTATCTTATCGTACATGTTACGCTCTACCACCATTTCAAGGGCGGCGGCTAGGGCCAATAGGGTTTTACCACTCCCTGCAGGGCCAGTAAGGATCACCAAGTCGATGTGTGGGTCAAGCAACGCATGAAGCGCCATAGCTTGGCCAATGTTTTTTGGTGTAATTCCCCATGCATGGCGGCCCATTAAGCGCTCATAGCCTAAATCGAGCACTTCAAGAGAGTCGCCGTTAATCGCCTCAACGAGTCCAGCAAAATCGTTGCTTTCATCAAGTAGAAACTCATTGATGTAAGCTTCTGGCAGCATGGCTTTGGGAATGGTGTGAATGGTATCACGACCTTCAGTACGACTGTCTACGCTTTTAACCTTGTCCCAAAAATTGCCTTCAAACCGATGGAAGCCCCGAGATAAGTATTTAATATCACTGATAAGTTGGTCGGTGCGGTAATCCTCTACATGAGCAAGACCTGCCCCTTTAGCTTTAAGGCGCATGTTGAGATCTTTGGTGACCAACACCACTTGTTGCGGTGCATTCGCTTTTTGCAAATGCAGGGCCACATTAATGATGCGGTTGTCGTTCTCATTACTGGTGAACACTTGCTGCGATTGTGCCATGCCCAAATCAGTATAAATAGACAACGAACCTGTGGGTGCTGTTTCACCTGCGCCCATTCCCACCATAGATACACCGGCCACCATATTGTCAGGTGACGCATCGTGCAATAAGTCTTCCATTGCACGAATAGATACTCGCGCATCTCGGGCAACGTCTTTCTTACTGTCTTTGATGTAATCTAGTTCTTCAAGCACTGTCATTGGTACAACGACATCGTGTTCTTTAAAGGAGAGAAATGCGTGAGGTTCGTGCAGCAGAATATTGGTATCGAGGACGTATATTTTTGTATCAGTGGAATTTTTTCTTGGCATCCTTTACTCCGGTAAATAAGGCCAGGCACACACAACAAATTAGCGTGCTAGGAACAGTTCCGCTGAAGGAGAAGAAGTTGTCGCTCGAACAGGACTTCCACTCCTTGTCGCGTCGACCGAAAAGTGGCAGTTACCTAAACACCGCCACTTCACACGCTTGCCCAACAAACAATCACAAGCGCTAAATCCACCATAATCCAGATTTTCATTATTAGCACTGTTTTTCTGATAAATTTTTTTTCTTCTGTTTCTGCCTTCCTCCTCCAACCACATTTTCCTACCCAAGATTAAAACGCACAAATGGGCTAGTATTAATGACTTATTAATACACAATGCGTACAATACCGCCCCCGCAAAAAAGGTTGGTGATTTATGAGTTCAGGAAATCCGTTTTCCATTGGTCAGCGTTGGTTAAGTAATACTGAAACCGAATTAGGTTTAGGCGCTGTTATTAGTGTTGATTTTCGCTCAGTTGAGGTGTTTTTCCCTGCCACGGGTGAAGCACGAATGTATACAAAACAAGATGCACCACTTACTCGTTTAGTCTTTGATATTGGCGAAACAATAAAGAGCCAAGACGGCTGGCAAATGACGATTTCTGAAATTGAAGAAAGTCAGGGCGTTTGCATTTATTTCGGTATCCGCGAAGACACCAAAGCACAGGTTCGCCTATCTGAAACCTTGCTTGATCACCATATTCGATTAAACCAACCTGAAAAGCGCTTGTTCAGCGAGCAACTTGACCACCCTAAGTGGTTCGACTTACGCCTTAATGCGCTGAACCACCAATACGATTATTTACGCTCAAGCACCTTGGGCTTAGCGGGTGCACGTATCTCGCTCATTCCCCACCAGCTACATATTGCCTCTGAAGTGGGTGGACGCCACGCACCACGTGTTTTACTTGCCGATGAAGTTGGCTTAGGTAAAACCATTGAAGCCGCGCTTATTATTCATCAGCAACTGCGCACGGGGCGCGCTCAGCGAGTATTAATATTAGTGCCCGATTCATTGGTACATCAGTGGTTAGTTGAAATGCTGCGCAGAATTAATCTGCCTTTCGCTATTTTTGATGAAAGTCGATGCGAAGCTTTAGATGATGATGGAGAAACCAACCCATTTGATAACGACCAGTTAGTGCTATGTAGCATAGACTTTTTAAGTCAGAGCGAAAAACGTCAACAACAAATTCAAGCGGCGTCGTGGGATTTAATGGTGGTTGATGAGGCCCATCACCTTGCGTGGTCTGCCGATGCCCCTTCTGCTGAATACACTTTGGTGGAAGCGTTGGCTAATGAAACCCCAGGGGTATTGCTATTAACCGCAACACCAGATCAACTTGGCCATGAAAGCCACTTTGCCCGCTTGCGATTACTCGACCCTGCCCGCTTCCATAGTTACGAAGCGTTTTTAACAGAAGAGTCGCGTTACAGTCAGCTTGCTGACGCGGTAGCCCCGTTACTTTCAGACACCACACCGGACGAAAAGCAGCGCACTAAGCTAACCGACTTCGCCCCGGATGTGATGGAAAATGCAGGTAATTTAGCACAACCTGAAGCACGCCGAGAACTAGTACATCAGCTTATTGATTGCCACGGTACTGGTAGAATGCTGTTTAGAAACCGCAGAGCCAATATTGAAGGCTTTCCTGACCGCGTATTGCTTGGCTACCAACTTGAACTGCCAGAGGTATATGAAAGTGCGGTAACCGGTGGTGATTTAACCCATGCGTTATACCCTGAACGTATGCCAAGCGTGGTGAATAGCTGGATGGATGAAGATCCTCGGGTAGGCTGGTTACTTGATTTTATGCAATCAGTAAAACCAGAAAAGATATTACTGATTTGTGCCAGTGCGCGCACCGCACAAGAACTTGGTGAAGTCATTCGCACTCAAACCGGTGTACGTCATAGCGTATTCCACGAAGGCATGACCATTGTAGAACGAGACAAAGCCGCCCATTATTTTTCTGATGAAGAAGATGGCGCGCAAATATTGCTGTGTAGCGAAATTGGCAGTGAAGGGCGTAACTTCCAATTTGCTCATCACTTGGTGTTATTCGATTTACCCGTCACTCCCGACTTACTTGAACAACGAATTGGTCGCTTAGATCGTATCGGTCAAACTCAAACCGTTGAAATTCACGTGCCTTATTTGAAAAACACCGCTCAGCATGTGTTGGTGGATTGGTATCATGAAGGGCTTAATGCGTTCGAGAAAACCTGCCCTACCGGCTCAGGTGTGTTTGACGACGTAAAAACCTTGTTGATTGGTGCGTGTTTGCATCCTCACGATCTCCATACTCGTGATGAACTTATCAACTTAAGTACCACGTTAAATAGTCAGTTAGTGGCACAGTTGGAAGCCGGCCGTGACCGTTTATTAGAACTTAATGCCTCTGGTGAAGGCCGCGTTGAACAGTTGCTTGAAGACATCATATTGCTTGATAACTCGCAAGATTTGTCACGTTTTATGGGCCGTTTGTTCGATGCTATTGGGGTTCAACAAGAAGAAAAGGGCAGCGATTGCTTTATTCTAATGCCAACCGAATCTATGGTTAGCCAATTACCGGGGCTTGATCCTGAAGGCATGACGGTAACCTATAAACGCCGCGTTGCTACCACCTTAGAAAATGTGCAATTCTTAAGTTGGGATCACCCTCTTGTACATACCGCTATCGATTTAGTGCTTAGTGATGTGCACGGTAAGAGCAGCATTGGCTTTATCGCCGATCCTGACCTCCCTAAGGGCGCTTACTGGTTAGAGGCCTTGTTCGTGTTAGACGCCAATGCCCCCAAAGCCCTTCAGCTTGGCCGCTTCTTACCTCAAACGCCACTGCGTATTTGTTTAGATGCACAAGGTAACCAAGTAGATTTAACCTTCGAGATAAAGCGTAAAGTAAACCGCAAAATTTCGCATCAGTTAATAAAAGCGCTTCAACAGCCACTTACCTTAGCGATTGAGAGCAGCCGTAAACTGGCGCATCAACAAGCGAATCAAAAGCTACACGATGCACTGCAAGACATGCATAAAACCCTAAACAGTGAAATCCAGCGTTTAGTCGATTTGCAGAAGCGTAACCCGTCAGTACGTGACAGTGAAATTGAGTTTATTGAAAATCAAATGAACGCATTGGACAAAGTAATACAAGGCGCTGATGTGCAATTTGATGCCCTTCGTCTAGTGGTGAATAACCCTTAATGGCTAATCCAGCGTTTGTTTATAACCCGCCCGTACAGCCCTATTTAACCATTCTCTACCAAGATGATGACATCTTGGTAGCGAATAAGCCCAGCGGCCTGTTAAGTGTGCCAGGTAAAGCAGAAGAACATAAAGACTCACTCATTAGCAGAGTTAATACTGTGTTTCCTACGGCGACAGTAGTCCATAGGCTAGATATGGCCACATCGGGCATTATGGTGATGGCCCTTAACAAAGAAAGCCATCGGCATATTTCAAAGCAATTTGAACTACGCAAAACCAAGAAGCGCTATTTCGCTCGTGTTTTTGGCAACGTGAAAAGCAACCAAGGGGAAGTGAACTTACCCCTTATTTGTGATTGGCCTAACCGTCCTAAGCAAATGGTGGATTTTGAGCGAGGCAAAAAAGCCCTTACCCATTATGAAGTAGTAGACGTTATACCAAAAGCATCACCTCAACCCGTTAATTCAGCCGCCAGCGCTAGTTCTTGTGCTAGCCCCAGCACTACGAGTGAGCTAAGCGAAACGTTAGTGGCCTTGTACCCCGTTACTGGGCGCTCCCACCAACTACGTGTGCACATGCTTGAGTTAGGTCACCCTATCTTAGGTGATAGGTTGTATGCTCATGCTGAAGCGCTGAGTATGGCCGAACGTTTGCAGTTGCATGCAGAAAGCTTGAGCTTTGCGCATCCTGCCTCGGAAGACTGGTTAACCTTTCAAACGCCTATCCCGTTTACTGCTTATGCCCATTACTCCCCCGCCCCACTATCTATAGATTGAGACTTTGGGGCGCTTCTTAGCTACCTGTTTCAGCTTTTATCATTTAAGCGGTTGATTAACCAAGTGCTAAAAAATACTATTGGTTCGAACTGAAGTTTTCAAAGCTTTAGCCGATAATAAAACTGTTGAGTGCTTTATTGGTACGCCATGTTACGTCTGTCTCTTATACACATCTCCGAGCCCACGAGACGGACTCCTATCTCGT
>OJGH01000234.1_pt1 | contig 15851 bp, 16 predicted proteins | sample 1594641 | NCBI WGS metagenome assembly OJGH01 (sample SAMN05416894, study PRJEB24817) | seawater metagenome | isolation source: Sea water | place: Canada:Atlantic | collected 2013-11 | reverse complement strand
AAGGAGTCGTCGGCAGCGTCAGATGTGTATAAGAGACAGATACGGTGAACATGAATTTCGCTATCACGGGCAATATGATAATTAAACACAGCGTCTAAAGCATCAATATCTAAACCGCGAGCGGCTACATCGGTAGCGACCAATATTGAAATACTTTTATTAGAAAAACGTACTAATACTTCGGTACGATCTCTTTGCTCTAAATCACCATGTAAATCTTGTACGTTAAAACCATAATTACGCAGTTCAGATACAACAATTTGAACGTCTTTTTTAGTGTTACAAAACACGATGCTAGATTCTGGCTGATGTTTTAACAATAACAAACGTATGCCGTCGATACGTTCACTGTCATTTTCTACTTTATAAAAGTGCTGTGAAATAGTGCTTTCCTCATGGTTTCCTTCAACGGTAACCTTTGTTGGAGAGCGCATGATTTTTTTAGAGATATCCGCAATTTCTGGTGGAAACGTTGCACTAAACAATAATGTTTGTCGATCTTGTGGAATATTTGAAATAATGAAATCAACAGAAGCTTGAAAGCCCATTTCTAACATACGATCTGCTTCATCGAGTACGAGCATATTCACATTATCTAACTTTAATGTGCCCTTACCTAGGTGATCTTCAATTCTTCCTGGTGTGCCAACAATAATGTGCGCGCCATGCTCTAGTGATCCAACCTGTGGACCAAACGGCATACCGCCACATAACGTTAAGATCTTGATATTATGAATAGCGCGAGCCAGTTTACGTAGTTCTTTTGCAACTTGATCTGCTAATTCACGTGTCGGACAAAGGATCAACGATTGAATACGGAAACGCTTTACCTCTAATTTCTCTAAAACACCTAAGCCAAACGCCGCTGTTTTTCCTGAACCCGTCTTACCTTGGGCGATAACATCGCCGCCAGAAATAATGGTAGGTAAGCTTTGTGCTTGTATATCGGTCATCTGTTGATAACCCATAGAGTCTAAATTTTGAATTAACTCAGGCTTGAGTTGTAAAGTGGAGAAACTAAGTTCGCTCAACGTAAATTCCTTGGCATAAAAATAATGCGCCATTTTACCTTGTTTATTCGTTTATTACTCTATAAAAAAACGGCTCATATTGAGTGCGCACATTTGTGGTTGTTCAAGCGGCAACATATGACCGGTATTGGCAAGAACGGATAAAGAAATCAGGGGTGATTGTGGCAAAATAGCTTCAATACGACAGAGCTTAACCAGTGAGTCGTTATCTCCAATTAAAAACATTATAGGTATTGAAAGTGTAGGGAGCTTAACTAACAAGTTTTCTCGTTGAGTCGTCACGGTTAATTGGTGAATGAGGGTTTCTTTTCCGAGGCTAGTATCCATTTCTCGAATGCAATTGATAATTTCAAAGCTGTTCTGTTTACTCGCATCAAGTAGGGCAGTTATACGTTTTGTCGGGATCCCAGAATACCCATGAGTTTTTAAATACGAAATAGTTCGACTGCGCTCTTTTAATTCATTCTCTGGCAGGGAGTAAGACATATTAGAAATAAGGAGTAACTTATTAATTTGCTCCGGAAATTTCAAGGCATAAGCTGTAGCGATATAACCGCCTAAAGAAAATCCGGCTAAATTGAATCTTCCTTTTGGTAGTTGCTTCTCAAGTGAAGTGACGATGTCATCAATACTATTACCCATAGGAATAGCGAGATGAATAAGCTCAATATTCTCAGGCAAGTATTGAATAGAATCTTGCCATAAACGTTGATCGCACATGGTGCCGGGTAAGCAATATATTGTAGTTTTCATCGAATGAATGGTTTACTGAATAACATCATCAAATAATTGCACATTCACTATTTCATTTGCAGGAACTCTTCCTTGGTCCGCAGGTAAAATAATATAACAATTAGCAGTAGACATACTGGTTAGAATTCCAGAACCTTGACTACCTGTACTGGTAACAGTCATCTCACCTTGTTCATTAGTCGATAGTATCGCGCGCTGAAAATCCATACGTCCTGGACGTTTATTTAATTGGGTAGACGTTTTTACTTTTAATAAAGGTAATTTTTTCGATTGAGCATTCTGTAATTTCAACAATGCAGGAACCGCTAATTGATGGGCAGTGACTAATGCTGATACGGGGTTGCCTGGTAGGCCAAAAAAGTAACTGTTTGGTAATTTTCCAAATGCAAAAGGTTTACCGGGTTTCATGGCAATTTTCCAAAAACCAATTTCACCTAATTGTTCAAGTACTAATTTTGTATAGTCAGCTTCACCTACGGAAACACCACCTGAAGAAATAACCACATCAGCTTGCTGGTCTGCTTGTTCGAATGCTGTACGTATCGCCTGTTCGTCATCGCCTATAATACCGAAGTTAATAACATCGATATTGAGTTTACTTAACATAGCGATTAGCGCATGGCTGTTACTTTCAAAAATATCACCCTCACTGAGTATTTCACCGGGAGACTTTAATTCATCGCCTGTTGCCAATACCGCAACAGTAATTTTACGGAAAACTTTTACTTTAGGTACACCTAAGGAGGCAAGTACACCAATGTCGATAGCGGACAGTTTTTTACCTTGCGAAAATACATGTTGGTTTATCGCAATATCTTCACCAGAAAAACGTATATTATCGTTAAACTCTCTACTTTCTAGAAAAGTAATATGTTCATCGTTCGCTTCACAGTTTTCCTGCATTTCGACGGTATCGCAACAAGGTGGTAATTTTGCACCCGTCATAATTCGAATACATTCACCTAGATCACATTTGCCTGAAAATGGTTCACCCGCCATTGATCGGCCAACCATTTTTAAGTTATTGTTGCCTTGTAAGCTTTCTACTTTAAACGCATATCCGTCCATCGCTGAATTATTATGAGGTGGAACATTTAGCGGGCTTGATATATCGCTAGCTAAAACACGGTTTAAAGCTTGTGATAAAGAAATTAATTCCGTATCAGAAATCGGTTTTATAGCCGACAACATTTTTTCCATCGCTTGTTCGAAAGGCAGTAATCCGGGAACAGAACAACAATCAACCATAGGTAACTCTTCTATTTTATTTTCTTGCGGTAAGCTAGTTCCGCTTGGGTGTAGGTATTATGACGTAAAATACAGGACAAATAATATGCTTTAATCATGGATTCTTGATACACGTCAAGATTACTTACATTCTAGCCGTATTTAAATCTTGAAAATAGTTTACTATACTTAAAGAATTAAAAATTATTCGCCGAGCTTTTTTAGCTAAATCTTTTTTGGAATGCTATTCAAGCCGTGGTTACAGCAATATCGCTTTAACCGCCAGGGTTAACAAGGAAACGCGTTAGCCTCCCTACATTTGGAAAGGTGAGATGTTAACAGACAACTTCGGTCGCAAGTTTTATTACTTGCGCCTCTCTATTACTGACGTTTGCAACTTCCGTTGCACCTATTGCTTGCCTGATGGTTATTCATGCGACAACGATCGTGATTTCCTTTCGTATGATGAAATCAAACGTGTTGCTAATGCTTTCGCGCAGATGGGTACAGAAAAAATTCGCATTACTGGCGGTGAACCGTCATTGCGTAAAGACTTACCTGAAATTATTGCTGCATGTAAGCAAACGCCAGGTATTAAAAAGGTCGCTATAACTACCAATGGTTATAAATTACCTGAGCATTTACAAAGCTGGTTAGATGCAGGAATTGATGCGATTAATATTAGTATTGATAGCCTTGATCCGCGCATGTTTCACTCGATTACAGGCCATAATAAATTACCGCATATTTTAAAAGGCATTGATATGGCGTTGGCCGATGGTCGTCCATCTATCAAAATTAATACCGTATTGATGCGTGAATATAATGGTCACGATATTAAAACCTTTCTTGACTGGCTTAAAGTAACTCCGGTGACATTACGTTTTATTGAACTAATGCAAACGGGTGATAACCAAGAGTTTTTCGATGCACAACACGTACAAGGTGCGCGTATTAAACAAAACTTAATACTCGATGGCTGGTTACCAGTGATCAATGATAAAGCTGCAGGACCTGCGCAAGAGTTTTACCATCCTGATTACCTAGGTAAAATTGGTTTGATCATGCCGTACAGTAAAGACTTTTGTAATACCTGTAATCGTTTACGCGTAAGTTCATTAGGTAAATTACACCTGTGCTTATTTACCGAAGAAGGTTTACCGCTGAAAGAATACTTACAACAAGACGATATTGAACCGTTGAAAGAACAAATTCGTGCCATGATGACGGATAAGAAAGCCACGCATTTCCTGCAAGACAAACTAACAGGTGCGACTAAAAACCTAGCAATGTTAGGCGGGTAATATGATTAGAAATATCTCCGCTAATACAAAAGCTCATTTTGAAGAGAACATGAATACTTCATTTTTGAATCAAGATTGTTTAGGTGTTGTATTGGCTGGCGGAAAATCTTCTCGCATGGGCTCTAATAAAGCCTTGTTAATGCGCAATAGCTCTACTTTTAACGGGCAACTTGGCAGTAAAGAAAGCATGCTCAGTTACAGTAAAAATTTACTGAAAAATATAGGTATAAATAACATTGTTGTCAGTGGTCATGTTGAAGGTGGTTGCACTGAAAATTATGTTGTAGATAAATTTGCCGAGCTTGGCCCTATGGGCGGTATTTACAGTGTTATTAAAAAATACCAACCAAAATCATTACTTATTTTACCGGTTGATTTACCGTTAATGACCAAGCAAACTTTGCAGCAGTTAAAAATGAAAGGTGAATTAACCCAAAAGGCCTGTTTCTTTATGGATCATTTTCTTCCGCTTTATTTACCCAATAATGCTTTTGTTGAGCAATTTTTCACAGCTAGCTTTGCGCAGTTTCAGCAGGGAAATATAAACACTGTGAACGCAAAAAATGATAAGAAAAATGGTCCGTCGATTCGTTCGATGTTGTCACAAGTGCCGTATCAAGCCTTAGCGTTAAAGTCGCCACAGTGTCTATTTAATAGCAATACACCTGAAGAATGGCAACAAGCACAGCAGCGTTTTAGTATTTAGAGCTTGCGCAGAAAATGTGTGTAAAATCTTGTGTTACTTCACAGAAAAATAAATTTAACAATTTACTAAAAAACCAATAAAATTTAGGAAAACTTATGAGCTCTTCACATGGCGGTAACGCTTTTATTCCCTTATCAATTGCCGTATTAACTGTTTCTGATACCCGTGATGAATCCAACGATACTTCAGGACAAGTGCTTGTTGAACGCTTAATTGAAGCAGGTCATAAACTTGCCGATAAAGTGATTGTTAAAGACGATGTTTACCAACTACGCGCAATTGTTTCTAAGTGGATCGCTGACGATAATGTTCAAGCGATAATTTCTACTGGCGGTACCGGTTTCACTGCTCGTGATAATACGCCTGAGGCACTATTGCCATTGTTTGATAAAAATGTCGAAGGCTTTGGTGAGGTTTTTCGTGCAATTTCACTCGATGAAATAGGTACATCAACGATTCAGTCACGTGCTTTTGGCGGTATTGCAAACAGCACCGTTATTTTGTGTGTGCCAGGTTCAACCAATGCTTGTCGTACGGCTTGGGATAAACTGATTAAAGAACAACTTGATGCCAGCCATCGTCCTTGTAATTTTGTGCCGCATTTAAAAATGGCCGAAGTTGAGCTTTGTGAGACACGTGATTAATGAGTCATTCTACAGAACAAAACAAACCTAGCCTTAGCCATGTAAATAAACGTGGTGAAGCTAATATGGTTGATGTTACTGAAAAAGCAATGACATCGCGCTCTGCTACAGCAGAAGGTTACATCAAAATGTCGGCGCACACTTTGTCGTTAATTACCCAAGGCGATAACAAAAAGGGTGACGTATTTTCAGTTGCTCGTATTGCTGGTATTCAAGCGGCCAAAAAGTGCAGTGACTTAATTCCTCTTTGTCATCCGTTAATGTTGACGAAAGTGAAAGTCGACTTCACCATTGATGAAGAAAACAGCCAAGTGCATGTGACGAGTCTATGTAAATTGACTGGACAAACGGGTGTTGAAATGGAGGCGTTAACCGCTGTTTCTATTGCTTGTTTAACTTTGTTTGATATGTGCAAAGCGGCAGATCCTTTAATGGAAATTCACGGTATTCGCGTGATAACCAAAGAAGGCGGTAAGTCGGGTTCTTGGCAAGCAAAAGCTGAACAAGCTCTACAGAATCAAAAGAATGAAGGATAACCTATGATCAAAGTCATATTTTTTGCCGCTTTACGTGAACAGTTGGGCTGCGCTGGTACTGAAGTTAGTGCTAATAACGCGAGCACGGTTGCTGAAGTCAAAGACGCTTTAGGGGAAAAAGATGAAGATTGGAAAAATTATTTAGCCAACAACTCATTACTGTGTGCGGTTAATCATCAAATGGTGCAGGGCGATTCTTCAGTAAAATCAGGGGATGAAGTTGCTTTTTTCCCTCCTGTTACCGGTGGTTAAAATTGTGGATATAAACACTGTCATGAATAAGAGTATAGAAATAAGCATTCAAACTGAAGACTTTGATCATGGCTTCGAAGTTAATCTTTTAGAAAATGATAATGTTGAAGATGGCGCAGTAGTGACTTTCAGCGGACGGGTGCGCAATAATAATTTAGGGCTAAAAGTAAAAGGGTTATTCCTTGAGCATTACCCAAACATGACAGAAAAGTTGTTAGCTGAAATTATTGAAACGGCGAAAAAACGTTGGAATATTGGTCGCGTAAAAGTTATTCACCGTATAGGTCAACTAGCCATTGGTGAACAAATCGTTTTTGTTGGCGTAACCAGTAAACATCGCCAAGATGCTTTTGCTGCTAACGAATTTATTATGGATTTCTTGAAAGTAAAAGCGCCATTCTGGAAAAAAGAACTGACTGAACTGGGTGAAACATGGTTAGAAGCTAAAACGAGTGACAAAGAAAAAGCACAGGCGTGGAGTAAATAGCGTTGGGCTCCTTGTTAACTCGTGCATTAGCTAGCTTTATGCTTTTTGGGCTAATGCTTTATTCATCGAGTGCCGTTACGGCTAAAAACACCGCAAGTTTCCATGAAAAAAATTTTGATGAAGAGCCCTTGCGTATTGCCGTCGCTTCGAATTTTTCACCAACCTTAAAAAAATTATTAGCTCGTTATAATCCTGATCAAATAAAATTTCCTAATCCACTTATCATCCCGGCCTCTAGCGGTACCTTATTCCTGCAAATTAAACATGGCGCTGCTTTTGACCTGTTCTTATCGGCTGACCGAGAAAGGCCAGAATTATTAACTGAAGCGAATTTAGCTTTAATCGGTAGCCAACAAACCTATGCTTATGGACAATTGGCGCTTTGGTCTGCAAAATATGAAATTGCTGCAGATCCATTTATAGCCTTGAAAAATAATAAGCAACGCCTTGCCATTGCTAACCCTAGAATTGCCCCTTATGGCAAAGCGGCTAAGCAAGTTTTAGAAAACTTACAATTGTGGGAAAGCTATAGAACACGTTTTATTCAAGGTATTAATATCGGTCAAACTTTTCAGCAAACACGTTCTCAAGCAGTAAGTTTAGGTATTGTCAGTAATAGCCAGTTAGTGCTCAATAATTTACAAGGCGTGACAATTCCTGCGCATTTACATCGACCTATAGAACAACAATTGGTGATTTTAAAGCGAAGTCAACATATCCCACAGGCCCAACGTTTTGTTAAATTTTTAATGAGCGAGCAAAGCCAGCAGTTCATTGCTGATTCAGGATATTTGAAACTGAGCCAAATTAAAGAAGAAGTGAATACCGTTGAATAATACCCATCCTGATATTCTTGCGCTCATTACCACGCTAAAAATGGCGGGGTTAACCACTATTATTTTAATGTTAATTGGCACACCGCTGGCGTGGTATTTAGCCAAAATGCAAAGTAGGGCAAAAGTATTTATTGAGGCGTTGGTGGCACTGCCTTTAGTTTTACCTCCGACGGTTCTAGGTTTCTATTTATTATTGGTATTTTCACCGCAATATTTACCTGGGCAACTTTGGCAACAAGCGACAGGTCAGCAGCTCGCTTTTAGCTTTTCAGCCATTGTTATTGGATCTGTGCTGTATTCATTGCCTTTTGTTGTTCAGCCGCTTCAAAAAGCCTTTGAACAATTAGGCGATGACTTATTAGAAGCCGCAGCTATGTTAGGCGCTAACGCATTCGATCGTTTTTTCACGATTGTTTTACCGATTACCAGAGCGAGTTTTATTACCGCAGCCAGTTTAGGTTTTGCTCATACTGTAGGGGAGTTTGGTGTGGTATTGATGATTGGCGGTAATATTCCCGGCGAAACCCGTGTGCTTTCCATCGCCTTATTTGACCATGTTGAAGCGTTCGATTACGCACAGGCCCATATTATTTCAATCAGCTTAGTTATATCTTCTCTCGTTTTATTATCGTTAATTTATTTGCTTAATCGTCCTGCTAAGCATAACCATAGTAGATCGAAAAGGGTTACTCATGGCTGAACTAATACCTAAATTAATACCTAAAATAATGCCTGAACTCAACCTCAACTTGACCGTTCAACATGATGATTTTTCATTATCTATTGATGAAAACATATCGCTTACTGGTATTACTGGAATTTTTGGCCATTCAGGCTCAGGTAAATCAACCTTATTGAAAGCTATCGCTGGGCTTGAAAAACAAGCAAATGGTAAATTATCACTAAATAATGATGAATTATTAAATAGCGAAGCAAAACTTTTTGTTGCCGCACAAGATCGCAATATAGGCTTAGTCTTTCAAAATAGCCGCTTGTTCCCTCATTTGAGTGTTGAAGAAAATCTGCGTTATGGACAAAAACGTAATAAAAATAGTGTTCTAAAATTTTCAGAAATAGTTGAGCTAACACAGCTTGATACATTACTCGATAAAGCCGTTACTCAACTCTCTGGTGGCGAACAACAGCGTGTTGCGTTAGCGCGAGCAATATTAGCTGAGCCAAGATTATTATTACTTGATGAACCCTTGAGCGCACTCGACGATAAAAACAAGATTGTCTTATTAGCTTTACTTGAAAAAGTGAAAAAAACACTCAATTTACCGATGTTATATGTCAGCCATTCTTTAGACGAAATACAACAGCTTGCTGATAAGTTATTGGTGATTTCTGCAGGCGAAGTGACACACCATGGTGATATTCATCACGTTATCCATCAACTGACCACCAATAACGAAATATTGCATCAAACTAGTTTGTCTCTAACAGTGAAAGAACATTTACCTGAATACGGTTTAACAAGTTTAGCGTTAGGTGAACAGCAAATATTTATTGTTTGTGATCATGAACCTAATAAGAAGAAGCAAGTTCGCTGTATTATTGCGGCGGGTGATATTAGTATCACGTTACATGAACCCATCGAAAGTTCTATTGTTAATCATTTACAGGGTGTAATAACGGTACTTGATACAACTAAAGATCAAATGCTGATAACTGTTAATTGTTCAGGGCAAAACTTCTTTGTTACGATCACTACTTGGTCAGCTAAGCGTTTATCGCTAACCTTGGGTCAAAGTATATTTATTCAATTTAAAGCTAATGCAGTTCGCTCACTACGCTAATGTAAACGCTATTAATTTTATTTAGGAAACTATTCTGCTCATGTTATCTCAAAACGAACAACTACGTTATAGTCGTCAAATCATGCTGAATAAAATTGGTGAAAGTGGTCAATTAGCTTTACGAGAAGCTAAAGTATTAATTGTAGGAATGGGCGGGTTAGGTAATCCGGTGAGCTTATATCTAGCAGCCGCAGGTGTTGGTACATTATTTATTGCTGATGGTGACCAAGTTGATATCACTAATTTACAGCGACAAATATTATTCACCGAAAGCGATGTTGGCAATAATAAAGCAGATATTGGCGCCGAAAAGTTACAACAACATAATAGTGAAATTGTCATTGAAGTGGTCGATGAAATGCTTGATGCCGAATTGGCTAACTATTATATTGAACAGGTCGATGTGGTGATTGATTGTACCGATAATATTGCTACGCGTTATTTATTGAACCAAGTGTGTGTTGATAAAAAAACGCCATTAATTGTTGGTGCCGCCACGGGTTTTGACGGCCAACAATTGGTGGTAGATCCTAGAAACCCAGAAAGTGCTTGTTATCAATGCTTATTCCCAGCCACTGAAAAGGCCCCAACGAACAATTGTCAAACAGTGGGTATAGTCGGTCCAGTATTAGCAATTGTTGCAGGTATGCAATCGTTACAGGCAATAAAGCTTCTAACGGGCAATGCAATTCACATTAATCAGCTGAATATGTTTGATGGCTTATCGAATCAATGGCAACAGTTTAGTTTGAAAAAACAGGCTGATTGTCCTGTTTGTAGTGATTGTTAAGTTATTTATATTAGGCATATCTCAACAGTTACTTTAATGCGGCTGTAAAGTTTTATACCCAGATAAGCGCTAACTTGTAAGTTCATAACGTATACCGTAGTAAAGACAATACCTTGAATAGGTATTAAATATGTTAAAGCATTCTGTTAGGTCATTCTGTTACAATAATGTCCATTGATTAAAGAATACCGAGGCAGCATGTCAGAATTTAAAAAATTTTCACTTTTAGAGTCAATTATTGACCGTCTAAATCTGAAAGGTTATAAACAGCCCACACCCATCCAAAAAGAATGCATCCCAACGCTTATTAATGGGAATGATCTTATTGGTATAGCGCAAACGGGAACAGGAAAAACTGCGGCTTTTTCATTACCTATTATCAATAATTTTGGTCGAAATAAAGTAGATATTAAGGTTAAGAGCACGCGTTCGCTCATACTGACACCCACGAGAGAACTTGCCTCGCAAATAATGCAAAATATTGATGACTACTCTGATGGTTTAGGGCTTAAAACTAAGGTTGTTTATGGTGGTGTAGGAAGACAAGGTCAAGTTGACGCGATCGCACTTGGACTGGATATTTTAGTGGCTACCCCTGGAAGGTTATTGGATTTAATTGAAACGGGCGATATAAATTTTCAGGCGTTAGAAGTCTTTGTCTTAGATGAAGCAGATACTATGCTTGATATGGGTTTTTTTAATGATGTTCAAACTATCATATCTAAACTGCCAAAGAACCGACAAACACTATTATTTTCAGCAACTATGCCTGCTGAAATAGAGATACTTGCAGAAGCAATATTAACAGAGCCAACAAAAGTTCAAATTACTGCTGAAACGGTTACTATCGACTTGGTTAATCAAAGTGTATACCATCTTGATAAATCAAATAAAGTTCCTTTGTTATTTAATATTCTGACAAACCCTGATTTTGAAAAAGTGCTCATCTTTTGTAAAACAAAGTTTGGTGCTGACATCATTGTTAAAGCATTAGAAAAAGCATCAATAACCGCTGCAAGCCTTCACAGTGGTAAAACACAAGCAGTTAGAGAAGAAGCTTTACAAAACTTTAAAGATTCTAATTTAAGAGTATTAGTTGCCACTGATGTTGCTGCTCGTGGAATTGATGTTGATAATATTACTTTAGTCATTAACTATAATCTTCCTGAAGATCCAAGAAACTACATACACCGTATAGGACGAACTGCTCGTGCCGGTAAAAGTGGCATGGCCATTTCATTCGCTGTAGAAAATGATATAAGGCAATTAACTACTATTGAAAATAGCATAGGGCAAGTCATTCCTGTCGTTACAGACCAGCCTTTCCATAAAGAGTTTTCAAAAGCGCCTATTCAAGTCAAGAAAAAGAAACAGGTTATAAAAACGAAGAGAGCAAGAACAAAAAAGAAATAAGGACAGGTAAAAATTAGCCAGCTTAAGGTCTTCAGCTAGACCACATATATCTCATCATCTCACGATGCGCTATATGTGCCTTTTTTTGGTGAAGACCAGCACACAGGGCAAAGTTACTAGCATTGGTGTGGTTGAATTACAGAAAAAAACCATGTTTAAGTGATGTTTTTACGATTGATGTCTGTGCGTATGCCTTGTCTATTTGAGAGGGAGTAACCACATCTATTTGTTGGTGCTATTTAACGTTAATCGACTAGCCCACTTGCTTGAGCATTATATGACTTTCGAAACTCAGTGGGCGTTTTACCTGTTTCCTTTTTGAATACTTTATAGAAAGAGGAACGCGCATTAAATCCAACTTCAAGAGCAATGTTTAGCACCGTATCTTCATTTGCGATTATTTTGGGTTTTGCTGTTTCTATTCGCCATTTATTTACAAAATCAAAAAAATTGGTCTCCATAGTTTCATTTAATGTCTGGGAAATATAGTTGGGCGAAATAGCAACATGCCGTGCTAGCTTATGTAATGACAAACTGGGGTCTAAATGTAGCTTTTCCTGACTCATAGTCGCGTTAATTTTGTCTGCAATACGTTGCGCCTGCACTTGACCGAGTGCGGAGCGTTGATACTTTTGACCTATAGCTAAATCAGAGTTTTCAGGTGCAGATATAACAGGTGTCTCCTCAGTGTATCGCCCTTCAAAACCAGGTTTTTGCCTTAGTCCCCAATAGGCCATAGTCCACACTAGTATAAGCAGTAGCATTGTACCAAACCTGTAGCCAAACAATGAGTTCTCTTGAATTAATGTTGACATCAAGCTTGATAAAGAAAATAGCCAAGTACCTGAAATAATAATCAATACCCAAGTTAACCAACCTAGTTCTCGTTGTTCATTACTTGCAAATAAGTCTTTGAGTTGCTTTCTATATTTAGCTAAACGAATAACGATGCGGATAACATAGTATCCGGATTGTACAGTCCAAAGTAACATAGCCAGGAAGATACTTACTACCACGGCAAGTGGAAATCCGCTGTCAATATTTGACTCTTCACTCAAGAGTATTTGACGCATTTCCATCGGCAAACTGATGATTAACCCCGTAACAATGAGACCAAAAATGAAAGGGCAGAGCTGAACCAAGTGTTTAGTTTGCATGTGCCAAGGCTTGTCTGAAGTGAGCCCTTCTACATAAAGCCATAAAGCTGGGCCAAGAAGTAACCATGCTGGAAATATTGAAGCGATATAAATCGTGCTCCATGCAGGTGTAAACAAAAATACCGCAGGGCCTAACGCAATGACAACATTAGCAACAAAGAAAATAGCCAGTGGAAAGTATGTTTGGGCATGGAATGCGCGCGACAAAAGTTGTGGGAGACAAAAGCAAATTTGCCCTAGTGTTAGCATTGTAATGGCAAGTACAACCAGATCTTCCAAGACTATTTCCTCTTATTATTATTTTCGTTTTTATGATAATGTCTAGTGATTGTACTGTCTCTGGTGTGATTAAAACATTAAAAAGTGTCCGCCCTTATAGTCTCAGACGACTTTAGCCTCAATAACTGTGAATATCAAACACCGTCGTTGAGTACTGGCATCGACAAATCATAATAAAATTAAGGATGCTGAAACAACACAGATTTTTCTTGTTGTTTTGAGTATTAACAATCCGCAATCTATAAGGATAATTTTTAATGAATAACCTTCAAAAACTTGGTGGCCTTGCTGCACTTTCAATGGCTATTATTTACGTGTCTGCTTTTATATTTTTTGGGGCTATTTGGGACGCTCCTCCATCGGGGGCTGATGTTGTTCAAAAATTAGCTTTTCTGAAGGATAATCAAGTTATTTTAACTATCGTGAATCTTATTATGTATGTGGTTTTTGGTGTTTTCTTGGCTGTGTTGGTGCTTGCGCTTCATGAGCGATTAAAAGGTAATGCTAAAGCGCTTTCACAAACGGCTTCAGTATTTGGTTTATTATGGGTAGGTTTAGTCATTGCTAGTGGCATGATTGCAAATATCGGGTTAGGGAATGTTATTGGGCTATCCCTAAAAGAACCTGAACTTGCTAGAACGGTCTGGCTGGTAGTTAACACTATTGTTGAAGGATTAGGAGGTGGTAATGAGATTGTTGGAGGTCTATGGGTGCTGGTGTTAAGCATCGCAGCTATAAAAGCTAATGCTCTTTCTAAAAAGTTTAACTACCTAGGTATATTCGTTGGCCTTTCTGGAATTCTTACTGTGTACCCTGCGGACATATTGACAGAAGTGTTTGGTTTAAGTCAGATAGTATGGTTCTCATGGTTAGGATTAATTATGTTAAAACAGCCTTCAAAGCTTACAGAAAATTCAGATGTAGATTTTCAAGCACGCTCAGCTTAACTTGTAGTGATTAATTGATTTTGGCCACAGCGTTGTAGTTTTTTAATAGATTATGGGATGATTTAACCTTAGATTTAACCTTCTAATTTTATTTAAATTTTAGATAATTATATTATCTATTTAGCGAGCAGAATACCTAAAAGTCAATCGACCTCTAATGTACTCTATGGCACAAATAGGTTTAATTAAGGTTATAACCCCATCTCAGTATGTGTCCCAGAGCGAGTTATAGTTAAATGTTACTTTTGCCACACAGCTGACATCAACCTATGAAGGCTTTAAGTTGATTTGGATTAGATTTTGTATTGGTAACGCTCAAAATCGGCTGCGTTGCACGACTTGTTAGCCCGATAGACTTAAAAAATATCATTTCTTTTATAAAACACTGGTTTTTGTTTACTTATTTTGAAAGATATGGGGACAGGTTTGGTTTTCGGGTCCATAAAATTTATGGCTGTCATTGCTTGTATGTGTAAATGAGGCTGAGAGGTGTTCCCCGAATTGCCTATCTTTGCGATTTCTTGCCCGATTTTAACGCTACCTCCTTCAGCTACTAATAAGCTGTTATATTGAAGATGCGCCATTAGTATAAATATATCAGTTTCTGTTTTAATGACCACATGATTACCCGCAATATTTTGTCGATCGGTCTCACCTATCTTTTGATCTGGAAGTGAATTTTCAATTGATACGATCACTCCATCGACGGGAGATAAAAGAGATTTACCAAACGTCTTATATTTCTGTAAGTCAGTTATTTGTTCAAATGGTAGCTTTCCATCTTCAGGAGCCAAAATATCCATAGCGTATTTTTGCGACCCTACAAAATGGTGATGGTTTATTAACGGACTATTGCCACCATGAAAAACATACCAATCGCCTTTGAATGGAGGAATCAGTACAATACTATTAGTAGATTTTACCGGAAAATATATTATGGCGAGCTGATAAATTAAAAAAATCAAAAATATGGAAAGGGTAACATTGAGCGACTTACCTATTTGTTTCCGAGGCACCCAATCCAAAAGACAGAGTGTAACCACTGAGCCCCATATCATGACTGTGATGACAGTAAAATCAGTAGACGAAAATTGAATCGGTATAACTGCTGTGTAAATACAATAGCCAATAATAATCCAAGTCGCATTCCTTAGAAAACCCTGACGAAGGTAAATGCCCGATCCTTGCCCTCTATATGAAAAACCCCAATCAACCTGTTTTTTTACAAGAGAAACAATAAACGTCACTATCATGGTTATTGCAGATAAGAGCAGGAATACAAATAAGTAGTTCATTAGCATTCCTGATAGCGTAGAAAACGCTAATAGAACAACCGGTAAACACAATACAATCAGTCTAAATTTTTTCATCCCATCTCCTTATGGCAGTGATTTCGTGGTCAACAGCTTATTATGGATACTTCTCAGTAATGTCAGCTCCATAGCCTTAATTTAATTCGGAGTAATATCCCACAATTTCAATCCTTTAGATACTAAAAGTGTTTGGTTTTTGTAAGTGCTTGGATATTACTGAGACTCCTTAGTGATATGACAGGAATGATTCATTAGAAAATATATCGCTAAATTTATAACTGTAATGTCCGCTGTGCGCACCAAGAAGTCTTAAGCATTTGATAATTTACAAACAAAAAATTGAACGACTTAGTGTTAAGTGATTAGGCCTGTCTCTT
>OJGH01000233.1_pt1 | contig 15914 bp, 15 predicted proteins | sample 1594641 | NCBI WGS metagenome assembly OJGH01 (sample SAMN05416894, study PRJEB24817) | seawater metagenome | isolation source: Sea water | place: Canada:Atlantic | collected 2013-11 | reverse complement strand
CTTTAACGCTATTTTATTTTAATTAATTCGCGGTATATCTTTATCAAAATAAGGTGAGCATAGACTGATAAGATGATTAAGGCAGTTTTCATTTTTAGCTCAATTAAAATAAAGCGATTTAAGCATCAATAAAATTTAAGAAATAACCTAACTTAGTTAATATTTAGTCAATTAAATAGTTAAGTAAGCCTAAATACGAATTATCGGTTAAATTCAACTACTGAGAGGCTTTTATCATTTGATTTATGTCCTTAGCAACAACATAATAAGGAATCGTTCAATAAAATTAAAATAATATGACTGAAAAAAAGCAAGCAAGTTTAACCACTAGAATTGTTACCGGTATGGTTGCAGGTATTCTCCTTGGTTCGTTTTTCCAATGGTTAATGCCTGATGGTTCAGATCTAGTTATCCCTTTATATCTCTTTGATTTTTCAATACGTGGCTTTTTTGTAGATGGTGTTTTTGAGGTCATCGGTCAAATATTTATTGCCAGCTTACAAATGTTGGTGGTGCCATTAGTTTTTGTTTCTTTAATTTGTGGCACCTGCTCCCTTAAAGATACCACTAAGCTTGGTAGAATTGGTGGTAAAGCCATTGGCATGTATTTGTTAACCACTGCCATCGCTATTAGCTTCGCCATGAGTTTAGCGCTACTGGTTAGCCCTGGAGAAGGTGTAAATATGGTTGCCGGTTCAACGTTTACTAGCCGAGAAGCTCCTTCGCTAGCACAAGTATTAATTCAAATGTTCCCAAGTAATCCATTCGCTGCTTTTGCACAAGGCAATATGTTACAGGTGATTATTTTTGCTTTATTGTTTGGTATTGCTATTGCCTTATCAGGTAAAGCCGGAGATCGCATTGCTGCTTTATTTGAAGACATGAGCGTTGTTGTTATGCGCCTAGTTACGATATTAATGAACATTGCACCTTATGGCGTGTTTTGTTTATTGGCTGGGTTGTTTACCGATGTATCTTTGAGCACTTTTGGCAACTTAATCGAGTACTTTTTAGTCGTAGTTTTTGCATTGTTATTGCACGCATTTATTACTTACCCTGTTTTACTTAAATTACTAACCGGTTTAAATCCATTAATTTTCTTGAAGAAAATGCGTGATACCGCCATCTTTGCTTTTTCTACTTCAAGCAGTAATGCCACTTTACCTATCACACTAGAAACAACCACCAAGAAAATGGGGGTTAAAAACTCAATAGCATCATTTACAGTTCCTTTAGGCGCTACTATTAACATGGATGGCACCGCAATTATGCAAGGTGTGGCTACAGTATTTATAGCCCAGGTATTTAGTCAAGATTTAACCCTGACTGATTACTTAATGGTGATACTAACCGCAACGCTCGCTTCAATTGGTACCGCTGGTGTACCTGGTGTTGGGTTAATTATGTTGGCCATGGTACTTGAGCAAGTAGGACTACCTGTTGAGGGTATTGCTCTAATTATAGGTGTAGATCGCTTACTCGATATGACACGAACAGCAGTTAATGTTACAGGTGATAGTATGGTAACTGTGGTTGTTGGTAAGTCTGAAGACCAATTTGACGAAGCGGTATTTAACGACCCTGATGCAGGTAAAAATATTGAAGAAATAGATTTTCATGATTTAGATAAAAACCAAAGTGAAAATTAGGTTATTTATCTTAAAGTAAATCAATAACTAGAAAGGTGCCTTACGGCACTTTTTTAGTTTTATTAGCTGACTGAAATACTTTTACCCGATTACGTCCTTCATTTTTAGCAGTATAAAGTGCTTTATCTGCATCTACCATCAAAGACTTCAATGAACCTAACTGGCCACTTTTACTGGCAATGCCGAAGCTTAATGTGCAGCTGAATTGATACTTTTTGTTATTATCTTCGTAAACTACAAGGTGCTGAGCTACTTTCTCTCTCATCAACTCAGCAATTTTTTCAGCTTCTACTATTGTCGTATCAAGCAAAGCAATTGCAAATTCTTCACCTCCAATACGGGCAAATAAATCATTCTCTCGACAAATATTTTGAACAATTCGAGAAACTTCTTGTAAGCATAAGTCTCCTCCAGAATGGCCAAAGTTATCATTGATCTTTTTGAAGTAGTCAAAATCAAGTAACACAACTGAAAATGGCCGCTGATGAAAATTTGAGGTTCTTAATAATGACTCACCTTCTTCAAAAAAATGGTGTCTATTAGCTATTTTAGTTAAAGAGTCTGTTGTTGCTTGTCGAGTTAATTTTATATCATTAATTTCTAACTGATTATTAAAAATAATAATGACTACAATCACTTCTAACATATTGGTAATGATCACTGATTGATAAAGCATGTTATTCATTTCAGCACTAAGCACAATCAAGGGAGATAGATTTAGCGTGTTCTCACAGTAAACCATTAAAAATACGGCTAATACACTCAGTACAATTCTTTCAATCTTGTCTTTAAATTCGAAAAGTAAAAACGCTCCAGTTGGAACAAGAAAGTAATATAAATGAAAACCAGAAGCATTAGTTACATAGATATTTGTACTAACATAAAGATGTATCATTAAGATCAGAAAAAACCAAACCTTAGCATTTTTAGCCGCATGAAAGTACATAAAGACAAACGTGATCATGTAAGCTAAAACAAAAAAGGTATTAATTAATGCGACAAGAGGTTGTTCTAATATAAGCAAGTAATTAAGAGAATAGATACCAGCAACAAACGTACTAATCAAACTAATAATATTAACCAACCGGATTTTGTTGGTTGCAGAAAAGTTTTCTTGTTCTGTCCCTAGAGCAATGAGTTTAGATATAAACATTTGAATGGCTCTATAATAATGACCCTTTGAGTATAGTCATAATACTCAAAGTGTCATGTCTCACTAGAAAATCAAATAAAACTACCCAGTAATTAATGGCTCAAATGATTTAACCAAATCATCAATTGACTTCATTTGTTGCAAATAAGGCTCCAGTTTATCAAGTGGTAATGCACAAGGGCCATCACATTTAGCGTTATCGGGATCAGGGTGCGACTCTATAAATAAGCCAGCTAAACCTAAAGCCATGCCACTACGGGCCAATTGAGCTGCTTTAGCACGACGACCATCAGCAGAGTCAGAACGACCTCCAGGTTGTTGCAAGGCATGAGTCGCATCAAAAATCACTGGTGCGTAATCTTTCATTTCGTCCATCGCTAACATATCAACAACAAGGTTATTATAACCGTAACAACTACCGCGCTCACAAAGTATTACTTGATCATTACCTGCTTCTGCGAATTTATTGATGATATGACGCATTTCATGTGCCGCAAGAAATTGTGGTTTCTTCACATTAATAATTGCATTAGTTTTAGCCATGGCAACCACTAAATCTGTTTGGCGTGCTAAGAATGCAGGTAACTGAATAATATCTACAACTTCAGCAACAGGCTGTGCTTGATGGATTTCATGTACATCAGTAATAATCGGCACGTTAAAGGTTGATTTTATTTCTTCAAATATTCTCAAACCTTCTTCTAAACCTGGTCCCCGATATGAACTAACAGATGAACGGTTTGCTTTATCAAAAGACGCTTTAAACACATAGGGAATATTAAGCTTTTGTGTTACTTCTACATAGTGCTCTGCAATGCTCATTGCTAAATCACGTGACTCTAGTACATTCATGCCACCAAATAAAACAAAAGGTTTATCGTTGGCAATTTCAATATCGTACTTAGTCAGCTTTATTGATGTTATTGTCATAGTTTTTCCAAAATAAAAATTGAGATTAACAAGCTGTTAGCTACCAATGATTCTTAATAATTGGCCACATAACCAAGCCATATAAGTACCTAAAGCATAACCAAGTACAGCAAGTAAAACGCCAACTGGTGCCAAAGAAGGATGGAACGCTGAAGCTATAACTGGCGCAGATGCTGCACCACCAATGTTCGCTTTACTACCAACCGCTAGATAAAATATCGGTGCTTTAATCATTTTTCCAACTGCGAAAAGTAAAGCCACATGTACTAACATCCAAATAACACCAATAGCAATATACTTAGGGGCCTCTATAATTTGGGTTATATCCATATGCAAACCGATAGTCGCAACTAATACATACAAAAAACTACTACCTACTTTAGATGCACCTGCAGCTTCTAAATTTCTTACTTTAGTAAAGGAAAGCGCTAAACCTAAAGTGGTTACTATTACAATGATCCAAAATAATTTTGAATGTAAGCTGAATCTTTTTAATTCAGGGAAGTTAGTTTGAAAGAATGGTACTAAAAAGTCTGCTGCAAAATGTGCTAAACCTGCGGCACCAAAGCCAACAGCAATAATCAGCATAAAATCATTAAGTGTGGGTACTTTGGTGTTTTTTCGCCCTGATGCTTCCACTTTATCAATTAATCTATCGATTGCAGAAGTGTCTGCACCACTTTTCGCATCAATGCGTTTATGGTTTGCCGCTAAATACAATAAAACAGCCATCCATAGATTCGCTACAACAATATCAACGGTAACCATGATAGTGAATATTTTACCATCTGCGCCATAAATCTCTTTCATCGCGAGCATATTTGCACCGCCGCCGATCCAACTACCCGCAAGCGCCGCCATGCCGCGCCAGACAGCTTCAGGTCCAGTAACACCTATCAACTCAGGGTAAACAGCTGAAATGGCTAGTAAGGCAATCGGACCGCCAATAACAACACCCACTGTGCCTGTTAAAAACATAATAAGCGCTTTATTGCCCAAACCGATAATTGCTTTTATATCGATACTTAAGGTGAGTAAAACTAAACAAGCAGGTAATAAATAATACTTAGCAACTTCGTCAACTTGGCTTAATTCTGCACTAACAATACCAAAAGTATTTAAAAGCGATGGTAGTAAATAGCACATTAATAATGCTGGAACATATTTATAAAACTTTTTAAAAGCTGGATGTTCACTATTAGACGTATAAAAAACTAACCCAAGTATTATTGCGAGTAACCCCATAACAGTGGCGTCGTTCGTCAGAAAAGGAGTGTTAGTAATAATTTGATCTTCCATTGATTAACCTTTTATTTTATTTTTATTTGATTATATTTTTTTGTAAAGCTACGGCCCCACTTTCAGGGCTTATTAATGTAATACCGTATCAGCAATTGTAATTTTATCCAATTGCATTTTTAATAGTTGCGCTGCAGGGTCTTTAGGACAATTTTCTACAAAAAATTGATAATCATCATAAGCGACTTTAAAACAATCGAGTTGATGTAGCAAAAAACCTCTATCACGACGTTCAAATGGATCTTCGGGGCGTAATGCAATTAAAATATCTACACATTTTAACGCTTGAGGGAACAGCCCTTCTCTGATCAACGCATTTTTCAATGAGCTAACATGCTTTACAATCAGGCTTAACCTCGACACTTCTTCAATTTGATGAGCTTGAGGATCTCCATCAAGATCGTCCATACATAAATCAAGCTCATGCCAGTTTAATGATTCACCTGTGATGGGATCAAAAACAATCGCATAAAGTTCATCACATACTACTCTGATCATATTTTTCTTTGGTACAAAAACAACATCAGTATCAAAACCACAAAGACGAAAAATATGGCAGAGTACAATGCTTTTTAACGCCGGAGACATTAACTTGAAATCAATGCCACTACTTAATTTATGAGCAGTGACTGGCCAAAAATCACGTTGATTATCAATAAAAAGTTGCCCAACAAATAGTTCATTGATCAGTTGTTCAGCCTTTTCAAGATACTCTTCTGTATCTACAATTAGCTCTGAACATTTCTCAACTATGTTGCCTAGGTTAGTTGGCTCAAAATCACTTTTACCAAAGACAACTTCCTCAATAAGGACAAAGGCTTCTATAAGAGACTTATCATCATCATTTAGTTCGGAAAATAATAATTCATTCATACTGTAATTTTATCTGCTTAGCGTATTTAAAGTTAATAATTATTTGTGGTAGGTGTTAATTATAAAAATACCGTTTGTTTAGTCATAGCGACCCTCACCACTAACATAATCCAACCCATAGCACCTAAATAACCTATGACTTGCATTGCTCGGTTACGCGCTAATTTCAACGTGTAATAGCCAGTAAATATATAAAAAACAATTGCTATTATTTTTTCAACTAGCCACAAGTTGTCTAATGGATTAATTGCTAATTTAACCGCTAAACCAACGCCTAATAACAAGAGAAATGTGTCAACAATATGAGGGCTGATTTTTAGCCATTTTTTGTCTAACTTCGTTGAATTCATTAGTGTTAATGCAAAACGATAGGTTAACAATATAATACTTATTGCCGCGAGTGTCATATGTAGATGTTTCATAAAAGATCCTTATTATTTTTATTGTTATCACTGGCCATAAATACAGCGCAGGTGACTCGATCATTACCGGAGTAATCTTTAATCGTTTCAATCGATTGGTAATTTAATTGATTCAAAATTTTTCTCACACCCTCCGCCTGTTCAAAACCATGCTCTAAATAAAGAGCACCATTATTTTTTAAATATGATTGAGCTTCTTTAGCTATTTTATTGATATCTGAAAATCCATTATCACTCGCTACCAAGGCTGACAGAGGTTCAAATCTCACATCACCTTCAACTAAGTGATGATCATCCTTATCAATATAAGGTGGATTGCTGACGATAATATTAAATTTTTGATTCGGTTTTACATTCGAAAACCAATCACTTTGAAAAATATTTACCTGAGGTAACTTCAGGCGTAACGAATTTTTTTTTGCTAAAATCACCGCATCATCACTAAAATCTATCGCGTCTATTTGCCATCCATTTTGTTCGGAAGCTAATGACAATGCAATAGCACCGGTTCCGGTTCCTAGATCTAAACATGACAAATCGCTTTCTTGGTGACGTGCGAGAATATGTTCAACTAAAAGCTCGGTATCAGGACGTGGAATTAACGTTGCAGGTGACACATAAAAAGGTAATGACCAAAATTCACCTTCTTCGATGATATAAGCAATGGGTTCACCTTGTAAGCGACGGCCAAACAATACCATAAAAGCTTGAAATTCAGGAACAGTTAACTTTTGGTCAGGCCAAGTTAATAAATAACTCGTCTCTTTGTCTAAGACAAAAGCTAAAAGAATTTTACAATCAAGTTTTGCACTATCAGAAAAGGCAGCCAGTAACTGCTGCCCTTCATTGATTATTTCAGCAAGAGTCTGCTGGCAATATATTATTGACGGTTTTATTTGTTCGTTCAAATCAGTTACTAGTTCTGTTCAGCAAGTGCCGCAAGTAAGTCAGCCTGATTTTCTAACATTATAGGCTCTAAGACCAAGTGCAGGTTGCCTTCAAGTACTTCGTTCAAACGATATAATGTAAGGTTGATACGGTGATCAGTCATACGACCTTGAGGGTAATTATAAGTACGAATACGTTCAGAACGGTCACCACTAGCTACCAAGTTTCTGCGTGAAGACTCTTCTTCACTACGGCGTTTTTCATCTTCAGCTTGTTGTAAACGTGCTTGCAATACAGACATCGCTTGTGCCCGGTTTTTGTGTTGAGAGCGCTGCTCTTGACACTCAACAACCACTCCCGTTGGAATATGAGTAATACGTATAGCAGAATCAGTTTTGTTAACGTGCTGTCCACCCGCGCCTGATGCACGAAATGTATCTACTTTTAAGTCAGCTTTATTGATTTCAATAGCGTCTGCTTCTGGAATTTCAGGCATAACAACAACCGTACATGCAGAAGTATGCACACGACCTTGAGATTCAGTTTCCGGTACACGTTGTACGCGGTGTCCACCAGACTCAAACTTCATTTGTCCGTAAACACCTTCACCAAGCACTTTGAAAATAACTTCTTTATAGCCGCCTTGTTCACTTTCATTAGTGTTCATGACTTCAATACGCCAGCCTTTCTTTTCACAGTAACGGCTATACATGCGGTATAAATCACCCGCAAAAATGGCAGCTTCATCACCACCAGCACCGGCGCGTAATTCAACAAAACAGTTATTATTATCGTTTGGATCTTTCGGTAATAATAAAATTTGTAGTTGGTCTGTTAATTCTTCAATAGACTTTTTAGCTGATTTGAATTCTTCTTGCGCCATTTCACGCATTTCAGGATCTTCATCTTTAAGCATTTCTTCAGCTAAAGAAAAATCTTCTTCTGCTGCTTGGTACTCATTAAAAACACTAGTGACAGACTCTAACTGAGAAAATTCTTTAGATAAGGCAATAAATTTTTCTTGATTTGAAAGTGTTTCGGGATCGGAGAGCAAGGCTTGAACTTCTTCAAAGCGCTCAACTAATATTTCAAGTTTTTGATAAACAGATTTATTCATTAAGAAATCTTATAATTAGGAAACAGCGGATAAAAATCGATGGTGTGGAGTTTAAAGGGTTCGTTCAGCACTTTCAATCAAAGGTGTAAAAAAGCTTTAGAAAGTGCATTTGATGACAAAGGTGGGGGATTGCTATTTAATATTATAAATATCACGCAAATAAACCAGTTTATCTAACTCTCCACCTTGTGCAGCAGATTGAATAGCACTTGTAGGCGCGTGCATAAATTTATTAGTCAATTTAGTCGCTAACTCAGCCATAATAGCTTCTGGCGACTTATTTCCTTGTAATTGGAGAATCGCTTTTTCAAGTAAAAGGTCACGATGTTCTAGACACTGCTTACGATACCCTATTACCGTATCTTGCGTATTTAGGCCTCGTAGCCATGACATAAAAACATCAGACTGTGTAGAAACTATCGCTTCAGCTTGCACTGCTTCTTTACGGCGGTTCACTAAATTCTTCGCAATAATGCTTTGTAAGTCATCAACCGTATATAAGAAAACATCTTCTAGCTCACCAACTTGTTCTTCAATATCTCGAGGAACGGCTAAATCAACCATAAAAATAGGACGATGTTTACGTTTGCCTAATGCATGTTCAACCATACCTTTACCAATAATAGGTAAAGTACTTCCCGTTGAGCTGATCACAATATCAGCATCAGCCATTTTGTCTGGAATTTGCGCCAAGGTAATAACGTCTGCACCTATGGCTCCAGCCATTGCTTCTGCACGTGCTATTGTACGATTAGCAACAGTTATTTTACCCACTTTGTTTTCATAGAGATGTTTTGCGACAAGTTCAATCGTTTCACCCGCCCCTACTAAAAGGACTTTTACTTTTTCTAGGCTCGCAAAAATATGCTTTGCTAAATTTACCGAAGCAAAAGCAACCGAAACAGCGTTAGCACCAATATCAGTTTCTGTTCTTACCTGTTTAGCAACACCAAACGTACGCTGAAACAAACGGTCCATGACTAAAGACATAGAGCCCGCAGCTTTAGCTTGACTATAAGCCTGCTTCATTTGACCTAAAATTTGGGGTTCGCCTAAGACTAAAGAATCTAAGCCACAAGCAACACGCATCATGTGATTAACGGCTTGTTGATCAGTATGCCAATATAAACTGGGGGTAATAATTGAAGCGGGAACATTATGATGTTGCTCTAACCAACGAACCACTTTCTCTTGAGTAACAGTGACATCGCCTTCTTGAACTAAATACAACTCTGTACGATTACAGGTTGATAAAATAGCCGCTTCACGACATTCTACGTTTCCAAGTAATTCTGTTAATGCCACGCTTAAATTGTCAGGGTTAAAAGAAATTTTTTCTCTAACAGCAACGGGGGCAGTTTTGTGATTTATTCCAACAGCAACTATAGACATAACGTGAAATATTCAGCCTTTTAAATACGATTAATGCAAAAAATAAAATTTATTTCGACCAAGTTATTTTCGATTAATCCTTTCATTAACCACATTATTAATCAGGTTTTAGAAAAAACCTATGATCTTCGACAAATAATGATGTTAATTTTACGAAAAATCGCAGAAAATTAAAAGTACAAAAGTGCGATACTCGATATTTAAGCGCTTATTCTATTAATAATGGCCTATATGAACAAATTAACATTACCATTTCTTACATTATTGAGTTTTTTCCTGATATTTTTGTCTGGTTGTAGTTCCTTACTCAATAACCATCAGCAAATTACTGAACATCAAAACATCACTGAACGCACAAAAAGACTTGAAGCACTGTCTGATTGGAAAATAAAAGGGAAGTTGGGGATGATTAGCCCCAAAGAACGCCATAGTTTAACGCTTAACTGGCTTTACCAGGGTGAACGAAAACGCCAAACACTTAATTTAACCGCTGTACTGGGTGTGCAAATATTTAATCTAGAATCAGTTAATGGTATGCATGTTATTAATGTCGATGGTGAGCGCTACCAAAGCCCTGATTTAAATGCCCTACTTTCTTCGCTAACTGGCTTTACTTTGCCTACGCAAGCAATGAGCTTTTGGTTGAAAGGTTTACCTTATTTAAACAGTGACAAAATCACTTATAACGAAGAAACACAATTACCGGACACATTAGCAAGTTTCCATGATGGAAAAAAATGGACACTTAAATATGGCGCCTATCAGCAAGTAGGCCAATATCAATTAGCAACAAAATTTACGATAAAACAAGAAGACCTCACAATAAAAATCAATGTTCATCAATGGGATGTCACAATCAATGAACAACTTTAGCAATCAATTTCACAGCTTCCCAGCCCCAGCAAAACTAAATTTGTTTCTTCATATTATTGGACAACGCAGCGACGGCTATCATCAGTTACAAACTATATTTCAGTTTTTAGGTCACAGCGACACTTTAGATATTAAAGTAGCAGAAGGTTTGAACGTTGAACTATTAACGCCAATCGAAGGCGTATTAAATGAAGACAATTTAATTGTTCGAGCCGCACTGTTATTACAACGTTATATTTTAGAGAATAACATACTTGAGAAGTCGCCTAATAATGCGAAAGAAAAATTAGGTGCACAAATAAAGATAACTAAAATCCTCCCAATGGGCGGTGGTTTAGGTGGAGGCTCATCAAACGCAGCAACTATTTTATTAGCATTAAATGTTTTGTGGCAAGTAAATTTACCCCTTGCTGAACTTTCACAGCTAGGTTTATCTCTTGGCGCTGACGTACCCATTTTTATTAACGGATTTTCAGCTTTTGCTGAAGGTGTTGGTGAAGAACTCACCCCAGTATCACCAAAAGAATGTTGGTTTTTAGTGAGTAAACCTAATGTCAGCATTTCTACTGCCAGTGTTTTCACTGATCCTGATTTAACTCGTAATACACCCAAACTTAATTTAAATGATGATATTGATAAGCTAGACATAGACTTATGCCAAAATGACTGCCAAACCTTAGTAATAAAAAAGTATCCTGAGGTTGCCAAGTTACTGGCTTGGTTGGTAGAATACGCACCGTCTCGAATGACTGGTACCGGAGCGTGTATTTTTTCCCGCTTTGAGACTAAGAAAGAGGCCTGTCACATACAGTCATTACTTCCTGATGGAATAATGTCTTTTGTGGCTAAAGGGGTAAATACATCTCCATTACGCGATGTTATTAATAACTTAGTAATATCGCATAAAAGTAATTGAGGGGAAAATGCCAATGAAAATTTATTTTCATAAAATGTCATTTACTCTGACAAAAACCAAATAATTTGCTGATAGTAAACTCACATTTAACTAGAAGCGTAACTTAGTATGTCAAAAGTTTCTGAGGAACTGACCGTGCCTGATATGAAAATATTTGCGGGTAATGCCACCCCTGAACTGGCCAAGAAAGTAGCTGATCGTCTTTACATGACGTTAGGCGATGCCAAAGTTGGTAGTTTTAGTGATGGTGAAATAAGTGTTGAAATTAACGAAAATGTGCGTGGTGCGGACGTTTTTATTCTTCAATCAACATGTGCACCAACGAACAATAACTTAATGGAACTCATTGTAATGATCGATGCTTTACGCCGTGCATCTGCCGGTCGTATTACAGCGGTTATTCCATATTTTGGTTATGCTCGTCAAGACAGACGTGTTCGTAGTGCTCGTGTACCAATTACTGCAAAAGTAGTTGCTGACTTTTTATCAAGTGTTGGTGTTGACCGTGTATTAACAGTCGACTTACATGCTGAGCAAATCCAAGGGTTTTTCGATGTTCCTGTAGACAACGTATTTGGTACTCCTATTTTACTTGAAGATATGGTTTCACGTGATTTAGATAATCCAATTGTCGTTTCTCCAGATATTGGTGGTGTAGTTCGTGCTCGCGCAGTAGCTAAATTACTGAATGAAGCTGACCTTGCTATCATCGATAAACGTCGTCCAAAAGCGAATGTTGCACAAGTAATGCACATTATTGGTGATGTTGCTGACCGTGACTGTATCATTGTTGACGATATGATCGATACAGGCGGCACGTTAGCAAAAGCTGCTGAAGCATTGAAAGCACATGGTGCCAAACGTGTTATTGCTTATGCTACTCATCCAGTTCTTTCTGGAAATGCTGCACAAAACCTAAGAGATTCAGTGATTGACGAATTGGTCGTTACCGATTCAATACCTCTTAGTGATGAAATTAAAGCATTAGGCATTGTTCGCCAATTAACATTAAGTGGTATGTTGTCTGAAGCTATTCGCCGTGTATGTAACGAAGAATCAATTTCAGCAATGTTTGATAGCTAAATACTGTAAGTATCAAAGATAAATTATAAAGCCCTGAGTAACTTTTCTCGGGGCTTTTTTCATTTAATACGTTTCAGAATTGGAAATCACGTTTATGACTTTCGAAAGATATCTTATTACTTATCTAAAACATCAGCTAATGCCGCTAAACACAAGGTGACATTTTCAGTTCTTGCTGCATAACCCATCAAACCAATTCGCCATGCTTTACCCGCGAAACTTCCCAGCCCAGCACCAATTTCTAAATTATATTCATTAAGCAATGTTTGACGAACGGCTGCATCATCAGTACCTTCAGGGATAAGTACGGTATTCAGCTGAGGTAGTCTATATGCTTCATCAACAACAAACTTTATACCTAATTTCGTCAATCCCTTTTTTAGTTTTTGATGTTCTTGGTCATGACGTGCCCATGCTTTTTCTAACCCTTCATCTTGTAACATTACCAAGGATTCATGCAAAGCATATAAAGAATTTACAGGCGCTGTGTGGTGATAGCTTCGCTTACCTGAACCACCCCAATACCCCATAACCAGAGACAGATCTAGAAACCAACTAGGCACTTTTGATTGTCGGTTTTGTAATTTTTCGACGGCTTTTTCACTGAAACTTATCGGTGAAATTCCCGGTACACATGATAAACATTTTTGACTTCCCGAATAAATTGCATCAATTCCCCAATCATCAACCCTGAGCTCAACCCCGCCTAATGAAGTAACAGCATCGACAATAGACAAAGCTGAATTTTCTCGTGCAATTTGACATAAGGTTTTTGCGTCAGATAATACGCCAGTAGAGGTTTCAGCATGTACAAACGCTAGAAACTTAACATCCGAGTTATCCTTAAAGGCTTGTTTAACTTTTTCAACACTAACAGGTGTTCCCCAATCATCATTAATGACAATGGCTTTAGCACCTAAACGTTGAACATTTTCAACCATGCGCGAACCAAATACACCATTAACACAGACAATAACTTTTTCACCAGGCTCAACTAAATTAACAAAACACGTTTCCATACCTGCAGAGCCGGGCGCTGAAACCGCCATTGTTAATTCATTATTGGTTTGAAAGGCATATTGTAATAACGCTTTAATCTCGTCCATCATTTCAACAAACTCAGGATCTAAGTGACCTATCGTCGGACGGCCTAATGCAGATAAAACGCGTGGGGAAACATCACTAGGACCAGGCCCCATTAAAGTACGGGGTGTAGGATGAAAAGATGAAATTGTCATAGTTAATTCTCTTATAGTCATTATGCATTACCAAGTATTAGGCACAGGTAACACCTAATTTTCAATAAAAACTTCTTTATAACCATCATTTACATGAATGATATCTACTTAAAGGCGACATATTTAATGCTTTATGAAAAGATTAACATTGGATCTGTTAAGGATGGGTGTTATTATGCGGCGCCTTTTATGGCTATTGAATTATTTTTCATTGGTATCATATAAAGGAACACGGTTGTTTTTGGTCGCAAAAAACAACTAAATTAACTATTTAATATTAGGTATTAAAAAATGACTGATTTATTTACTTTAGAAGCTGAAGTTCGTACTGACCTAGGGAAAGGTGCGAGCCGCCGCCTACGTCATGCAAACAAAGTTCCTGCAATTTTATACGGTGAAGGCCAAGAGCCTGTTTCTTTAACGTTAACACACAAAAGTGTTTTCCGTTCACAGCAAGAAGAAGCATTCTACTCTCACGTATTAACAATTAACATTGACGGAAAGCCAGTTGAGTGTCTTTTAAAAGACATGCAACGTCACCCTTTCAAACAACTTGTTATGCATTTAGATTTTTTACGCATTGATGCTACTCATGCTGTTCACATTAACGCTCCTGTTCACTTCATCAATGAAGAAGTTGCAGAGAAAAAAGGTGGCAAAATTGCTCACAACGTTAATGAAATCGCAATTAGCTGTTTACCTGCAGACATTCCAGATTTCATCGAAGTTGATGTTTCTGGCTTAGAAGTTGGTCAAACATTGCATTTATCAGATATTACATTGCCTAAAGGCGTAACTTCTGACGAATTAGCAAAAGGCGCAGATCATGACCAAGCTGTTGCTTCATTAAATGCACCGAAAGTTGTAAGCGATGAAGAAGAAGATAACAGCGCACCAGTTGCTCCTGTTGATACTACTGAAGAATAATCCAAAGGAATATTCCTTTAGATGACTATTCAACTAGTTGTGGGTCTGGGTAATCCAGGCCCTGAATATACAAAAACCCGTCACAATGCCGGAGTTTGGTTCGTCGAAGAACTTGCTTCTCGCTACAACATTTCCCTCAGACCAGAAAAAAAATATTTCGGACTTTACGGCAAAGGCCTAATAGGTAACGAAGTTGTTCATTTACTTATTCCAACAACGTTTATGAATAGAAGTGGTCAGTCTGTAGCTCCTCTCGCAAATTTTTTCCGTATTCCCATTGAAAATATCCTTGTTGCTCATGATGAATTAGATATGGAACCGGGCGTTTGTAAAATTAAAAAAGGCGGCGGACACGGTGGACATAACGGCTTACGCGATATTATTTCGTGTATGGCGAATAACAAAGAATTTTATCGGTTACGCATTGGTATTGGCCACCCTGGCCATAGAGATCGCGTTACCGGACATGTACTTGGCAAAGCACCTGCTATTGACCAAGACAAAATAGATCAAGCGATTGATGAAGCAAGCCGATGTATAGATATCTGGCAAAAAGACGATTTAAAGAAAGCTCAAAACCGTTTACATTCATTCAAAGCGCTCTAACTCAAATTTCAAAAACAACTTTGCAAAATAATTAAGGTATTATCATGGGATTCAAATGCGGTATTGTTGGCTTGCCCAACGTAGGTAAATCAACACTTTTCAATGCACTCACTAAAGCAGGTATTGAAGCAGCTAACTTTCCATTTTGTACTATTGAGCCGAATACGGGTGTCGTTCCAGTTCCTGATCCTCGTTTAGACGCTTTAGCAAAAATTGTAAATCCTGAGCGTGTTTTAGCAACCACTATGGAGTTTGTTGATATTGCAGGTTTAGTTGCCGGCGCTTCTAAAGGTGAAGGTTTAGGGAATAAATTCCTTGCTAACATTCGTGAAACTGATGCAATCGGTCACGTCGTTCGCTGCTTTGACAATGACAACATTATTCATGTTGCTAATAAGGTTAGCCCTGTTGATGATATTGAAGTAATCAATACTGAGCTAGCATTGTCTGATATGGACACAGCAGAACGCGCAATTTTTCGTTTAGCTAAAAAAGCAAAAGCTGTCTCTTATACACATCTCCGAGCCCACGAGACGGACTCCTATCTC
>OJGH01000230.1_pt1 | contig 16165 bp, 11 predicted proteins | sample 1594641 | NCBI WGS metagenome assembly OJGH01 (sample SAMN05416894, study PRJEB24817) | seawater metagenome | isolation source: Sea water | place: Canada:Atlantic | collected 2013-11 | reverse complement strand
GTTGACCACAATACCTATTTTTTTCAAAGCATCCGATTGATGCTCAATAAAACTCACTTGTTCATGATTTAGGGATATTTTAATAGGCAATAATAAAGGCTGGCTGACAAAGTCGTGATGCCATCTATCTTTAACTTCAATAAACTTAAGCGCTTGTTCTATTTTATTTAGTGATAATAAACGAAGTTCATTATTCAGTTTGACCACTGCATATAGCTCATCAACAACTGCAATTAACTCTAACACTTCATTTTCATCAATTTCTAATGACGTAGGCTCTGTATTATATTTACCTGACTTTTCACCATCAGATGAAGGTGTCATCAATGTTTGGTATGCTTGTGCTGCGTTCCTACTGACTTGGTTATTACTATGCGTATAAGAAGACTGACTATGTTGACTCCCTTGATTACTTAGCTGGTACTGATCGTTCTGAACATCAGCAACTTTCGTCAATGGTTTTATATAGTCACGCGTTGTTTGATATTCACTTCCTTGCTGCTCAACGGGGCTTTGTGGATAGCTCACTGCACTAATCTCAGGCTGATGTTGTGGCAAGTCAGTCGTTTGATTTTCATGTGCAGGTAAAATACTAGCATTTACACTATCGCTTAAGGCATTGTGACAAACAGAGTAAATAAAATCATGAATATATCGACCTTGATGAAAACGGACTTCGTGTTTTGCAGGATGAACATTAACATCGACTTCGCGAACATCAAGTTCTAAGAAAAGTACAAAAGCTGGATAAGTATCCGCTGGCAACAAATTGCTATATGCTTGGCGAATGGCATGATTAATTAACTTATCTCGCATCATACGGCCATTGACATAACTAAAGGACAAGTCATTTTGGCTACGCGCAAAGCTTGGCATACCTACCCAACCCGATAAATGTAAATCGCCATGTTGGCAATCTACTTCAAGTGCATGTTCTATAAACTTTGGCCCACAGATTTGGGCAACACGTTTACCATATAAGCTTTTATTATTAACTGCTCTGAAGTGTTTAATGACTTTTTGGTTATGCGATAAGATAAAGCTCACATCAAAGCGTGCTAAAGCAATACGTTTAATAACTTCTTCAATGTGTGAAAATTCTGTTTTTTCAGTCCGAAGAAATTTTCGTCTAGCTGGGGTATTAAAGAACAAATCAACAACATCGATCGTTGTACCATTAGGATGCGCCGCTGGTTGCAGCGCTACAGCCATATCTCGCCCTTCAGCAATGGCTTGCCAAGCAGATTCTTGCTCCACAGGTTTTGACGTAAGTGTTAACCGAGCGACAGAGCTAATACTTGCCAGTGCTTCACCACGAAACCCTAAACTACAAATACCTTCTAAGTCATTCAAACTTTTAATTTTACTGGTAGCATGACGACTCAACGCTAACGTTAACTCATCTTTGACAATACCGGAGCCGTTATCGCTAATACGAATACGTTTAGCACCGCCTTTTTCAATGTCTATTTTAATGGTTGTTGAGCCAGCATCTAAGCTGTTTTCAACTAACTCTTTCACTACCGAAGATGGGCGTTCTACGACTTCGCCAGCAGCAATTTGGTTAGCAAGACGAGCAGGAAGGATTTCTATGGTCATAAATTTTGATCGTTAACTATTTTTTAATGAAATTAATCAGCACCAGGTATTGTCAATGTTTGACCAATACGGACGATATTCGACTTTAGATTGTTTGCAGTTTTTAATTGTCTGATAGAAACATTATAGCGTTGTGCAACTACCGACAAAGATTCACCACGCGTGATCTTATGCTCACGCTTTTCAATAGACGCATAATAGCTCCCCATTGGTGGTTGAAACAGAAAATGATTTTTAATGCCCTGAAAAATACTTTTGGCGAGCTTTCTTTGGTGAGCGCTAGAGTTTAAATTTTGTTCTTCTTTATGATTTGAAATAAAGCCAGTCTCTACCAATATTGAAGGAATATCAGAAGACTTCAAGACACCAAAGTTACCATGCTGTGGCACTTTTTTATGCATTTTCGTCACTTTCTTTAATTGTTTCAAAACACTACTGGCCATACTAATACTTACACCTTGTGAGTGTTCTTTATTCATGTCAGCTAAAGTTTTTGCTAAATTATCATCACGCGTGTTTTTAATTACCCCGCCACCTCCACCTAAGAGTTCTGAGTTTTTGGAGCGATTACGTAACCATTTTGCCATTTCAGATTCAACGCGTTTGTTCGATACTATCCAGACTGACGCACCATTAGGTTGTGGTGTTCTAAAAGCATCGGCATGAATTGAGACTAAAAAATCCACCTCATTCTTTCTTGCTATTTCACTACGTCGGCCCACAGATACATAATAATCACCATCACGTACCATCACCGACTTCATACCTTTTTCTTTATTAATATAACTGGCAAGTTTTTTGGCAATGGCTAATGTCACACGTTTTTCATAGCTGCCTTTGCCACCAATAGAACCGGGATCTTCACCGCCATGTCCTGCGTCAATGGCTATCAAAATATCGCGCTTATTATCTTTTGGTGTATGTGTACGTTGGGTGATTTTTTCTTGATCGAATAAGTCTATAACTAAACGGTTACCGTATTGTCCTGCGGGGGCTAAAGGGAAAATCGCTAAAGAATAATTATCAGCTAACTCTAACACTAAACGTGTCGTTCCCTTATTCTTGGAGTTACTTGTACGGATTCGCTTAATACGTTTATCTTTTTTTAATACATTTTTAAACGACACGAGGTTTTTGCTGTTTTTAAAATCTATGACTAAACGCTGAGGGTTCTTTAAACTGAAATACTTATAATCGGGTTTATTACTTAAATCAAAAACAATACGTGTGTTTTCTGGTGCTGGCCAAACACGAACTCCATCAATACTATTACCATAAGCGGGGGACAAAGCGCCTAAGGATAATAAAATAGCTAATAATAACGTTCGAATATTCATGTACTGCTTTCCTTCCTTCTGCTTCTATCAATCTATATTAGACAAGTGCATTCAGTACTAGCTCACCTAACGCGGTTTTTGCTTGTACGTTAATTGTTCTTTGTTCTTCACTATACGCTAAGTCGATTCGCAAATCAGGTTCCTTGATCATACCTTCTCCCTTTTCTGGCCACTCAATAAAACAGCAACAGTTATAGGCAAAATAATCTCGAATGCCCATATATTCTAATTCTTCGGGATCTGACAATCGATATAAATCAAAATGGTAAACTAACCAGTCATTTAATTCGTAGGGTTCAACTAACGTATAAGTTGGGCTTTTCACGTGACCAACATGGCCCATCCCTTGAACGAAACCTCGAGTCAATGTGGTTTTACCGGCACCTAAGTCTCCATATAAATAGACGACAATGCCTTCTTTAAGTTGGTTTTTCACAATGTTAGCAAGTTTTTTACCAATGGCTATAGTTGCTGATTCATCTGCTAATATGTACTGTTTGTTTGTAAGTAATTCTTTCATTAATTTTTTCTAACGTTTATTATTTATAAGTTGCTGGATAACCGGCAATAAGTCATTTGTTAGCATACCAATTTTACTCGGCTTGTGTGCAATAAAATTATCCTCTTATTACAAAGAATCATTAAAAACTTATATCATTTCCTTGATTATTCAACTCTTGTTCGTGGAAAAAGCCTCTTGTGATAAACTGTTGATTAACCGTTTTACTTTCATTAGTTTCACCTGATACTTTTCTTACTTTCCAGCGATTATTATTCAATTATGACGACATCTACAATCAACTATCAAGCATTGGCTAAACAAATAAAACATTGGGGACAAGAGCTAGGTTTTTCCCAAGTTGGCTTTAGCGATATTGATTTATCTAGTCATGAAAAAGCCTTAACAGATTGGTTAGAAAATAATTATCATGGCGAAATGGATTACATGGAAAAGCATGGTTTAATGCGAGCTCGTGCTCAAGAACTCGTTGAAGGTACTACCCGAGTGATCAGTGTTCGCATGGATTATTTACCCCCTGAAGCAAAATTCGCTCACATACTCAAAAAGAAAGATCATGCCTATATCAGTCGTTATGCCCTGGGACGTGATTATCATAAGTTAATTCGAAAACGCCTAAAGCAACTTGGTGACAAAATTAGTGAATATTGTGAAACGTTTAATTTTCGCCCGTTTGTTGACTCTGCACCTATTTTAGAAAGGCCTTTAGCTGAAAAAGCGGGACTAGGTTGGGTGGGAAAACATTCGTTACTCATCAATAAAAATGCAGGTTCATGGTTTTTTCTGGGTGAACTTTTAGTTGATATTCCTTTGCCTATTAGTGAGCCGACATCTAATGAATGCGGTAGTTGCGTTTCATGTATTAAAATTTGCCCTACGCAAGCAATAGTTGCTCCTTACGTGGTTGATGCTCGTCGGTGTATATCTTATCTAACTATCGAATTACGCGATGCTATTCCAGAAGAATTTAGGCCATTAATTGGCAACAGAATATATGGTTGTGATGATTGCCAGCTAATTTGTCCTTGGAATAAATTTGCAAGCTTGAGTGACGAAGGTGATTTTTCACCACGTCAGAACATTGATAACATTGAATTATTGACAGTATTCAGTTGGGATGAAAAAAAATTTCTGGCTAAAACTGAAGGCTCTCCTATTAGACGTATTGGTTTTCAGAGCTGGCAACGAAATATTGCCGTTGCAATAGGCAATGCTCCGTACACTGAAGAAAATGTTCAAGCGTTAACCCATAACCTTATCAACGCAGAAACTATGGTAGCTGAACATATTGATTGGGCACTAGACCAGCAAGAGCAAAAGCGTATTGCCATCCAACAGGAAGAAATACTACATGTGAAAAACCAAAGATTAACCGAAAGATTAATCCGTAGTGTTGAAAAAGGTTTACCTAGAGACGCTTAGCCGGTTCAGCTTCTTGCCATTTTATTTTAAGTTTATCGATAGCCTCTAAACCACTTCCCTTGATACTCGAAGATAACAACAACTCAATAGCTTCATCACCTAATTTTCCGTGATATTCTTCAAACTCGTTACTTTGCTTTATCACAATGAGTATCTTTAACATGCGCATGGTCAGTTTAACATTATGAGGCGTTAACCTGAGTGCTTGCTGAATAGCGTCTAGGGCTGGTTGCAACCGATTTTTTTCGAAATGTTCTATCGCCATGTCATTCAACTGTTTAGGAGAAAAATTAATTTCAGCCCGTTCAATACTTTCTTGTTCTATATATTTATTGATGACTTGGCCAGTAAGTGAATCTCCAGAAACTTGATTACTGATAGCATCTAACATCTTCACCGCCTCTTCACGCATACCCAATTCGTGAAATACTTTAACTTTGTCCAGATTGTCCTCTATTTGCGGTGATGGTATCAAATCCACATGATTTTCAATGAGTTTAGTAGCTTTACCTTTCTGTTCACGAACGATATACAAACGTGCTTTTATCACTAATAACTGCTGCTTGAACTCACCTAAATCTTTGCCATACTCACTTTCAAGTTGACCGAGGTATTTGTCCGTTTGTTTTAAAACAAGCGCTGTCCGTTCGTCCGTAAGTGCACTGGCCAAATCGATACCAGAGCGAATCACGTTTAAAAGCAGCTCTGGTGAATCATGAATAGAATTTTTTGCTTGTTTGGCAATATTACGTGTCGCAACATATTGTCCTTCGTGATCATGATTAAGACGTGCTAAATCCCATGACTTTTTATTACGATCAATATTTCGAGGGGATAACGCTGTAGCTTTTTTTATCTCCTCATAGGCGTTGTCATATTGCTCTTGCTCAATATAATACTGAGCAAGCATATCGTGAGCACCAAATCTTGTAGCAGGCTTCGCGATCAGTTTTTCTATTAGGTCATTAATTTCGTTAATACGTCCTTGTTTTAACAAAGACCTTACATAGCCCAAATACACCCAGGCATAGGTATATGTTTTCATCAAACCTTTATAGAAAGTTTCTGCTGTTTCAAACTCTAAGAGATTAAGATAAGCCTCACCTTTCATGCGTGATATGTTTGAATGAAAATGATGCAAACGTTCATTAGCTAAATAACGATCAGCAAAATATATAACTTTTGCAAAACTCTTCGTGTCAATCGATCGGTACATGTTGAACAATTGCTTTTTAACTTGCAAAGTATGTTTCAAGCGTTCTTTAACTTTATTAGGTGCTAGCGGTTTGACCCAAAAATCATCAGGCTGTAACTCTACAATAGAGTTAACGAGAGACTCACTCGTTTCTGTACTAAGAAATATAAGTACTGTGGTTTTATTAACATGGCCTCTAAACTTTAATTCTTCGAGTAAATGAAAACCGTCTTTATCACTGTTGACATTAAATGAACAAATGACAATATTAAAACGCTCTGATTCACATAACCTTATACCGTAAAAAGCATTTTCAGCACACTTTACTTGATTAACACCAATGTCATATAATCCCCTTTTTAGGGTGTCATGAACTAACCGGTTGTCGTCGATTATTAATACGGTAAGTTGAGAAAAGTCATCCAATTCACTTTGTTCAGTAATTTCCATTTAACTTTTACCTTGATAAATTTTTTCTTCGGCTGAAGCACGCCTTTGGATACAGGTATTTACAACGACTCTTTTTTCATCCGTTTTATAGTTTGTCCACGCGAGAATTTCATTTATATGTCGGAAGCAGCCTATACATATATCCTCTGCATTTAAACAACAGTTTCGCACGCAGGGGCTAGAAACTTCGATTGTATTTTCATGTTCAATCATGTCTATATTGCCTCAGCAAACTGATTTAGCAGTAATTTTTGTTGGTTCAATTGACTAAATAACACCATAGCTTGGTTATGTTCTGTTGTCACATTTTTGTTAAGGTATACCAGCAGCTGTTGACAAATGTCAGTAAAATCTTCAGCGGCTAATATTTTTCCTGTTTTAATCAGGGCATTGGTCAAACTTATACCTAATAAGTAATTCTGCTCTGCGAGCGCAATTGATAGTTTTTTAATAGTTTCATCAATGTCATCAAGATAATCATCAAGCATTACCACGGCCAACTCTATTGACCCCTGATTCTGTGCATATACAACTAAATTTATGGCTTCTGGTTGATTGTTCTTCGACGTTTCAGGTAAAGGTAAGACTAATGTCGATGATAAGTTGTCTAGCGGTTCATTGGTATTAAGCGTATTAACTTCTCCATGCTTGCTTACATGAACGTCATTAGTGAATTCTTCACTTTTATCAATAGAAATCACTTTAGTTTTTTTACGTTTTAACCAAGGTTGTAATAGTGCAACTAAAGCGTCAATGTTTTTCAGTTCTGGTACGACGAATTCGCCCCACTTTTCAGCTAAAGAGTGGTCACCCGTCGTCGAAAAGCTGCGCTCATTAAAAGTAAATATATCACGACGTACACCTTTTCCTGCTGCCATGACAATAAAAGGCGATTGCTCAAACTCAGTAAATAATAATAAATATCGCCCCGAAGTCCAGAATTTCATCATCGCTTTAGGCTGACAAACAATCTTCACCTGTAAACCTAACCATTGTAAAATTCGTATTAAGGTTAAATGTTCGGTGGGATTTTCAACCGCAAAAAGAACTTCCACTTGCGTCAATAAATACTGATGATCGTTAAATGTATTCGCATCAAATCTACTATTGCTCTTTCTATCATCAGATAAAAATTTAGATAAGCTTTGCTGCAGTTCAATTGTCTTTAGTGGATTTGCTGTTTGTTCAAACAAGCCATGTTTTTCTAATGATGCATTGAAAAACGGCTGCATAACAAAGAGTTTCGGTTGGATATCTTTATCTAAACTTGAAATATGTTGTTGAATATTTTCAAGTGATTTTGCATAAAAGTCACTGCCTAAAATAACAAGGTCGATCTTTTTATCAGCTAAGTGAATCGCGCTGAGTTGTTGAACAATTAATTCGGGTTTCGCAAAACTTTCTATTAATCCATTAGCTGACGAAATAGACTTTTCAATTGTACTGCGGATACTATTGTCATTAGATAGTAATAAAATATTCGACTGATGAAAATCAGTTTTATTAGATATGATTTCAGGAGCAACATCTACCAAGGCAATAGGTAGCGTAAATGAAAACTGGTAACCATCTTCTTGTAATTGAACATTCTTATCAGTGGCATGTAATGCGTCAAACAGTAAACACATATAATCAAGTGTATCGTTTGAAATTACTCTTGCTGATTCAGGACGTTCAATCAATAATAAACGTTCTATTTCCTCAGGCACTTGCGTTATTTTCTTACTAGCCCTTACAGACAATTCAAAACGAACAATTTGCTGACCTTCATTCTTATCCAATACCACAGTGTTGATTTGTAAATTAGCTTTAAATAAATCAGCCAGTAATAATCTGCATATTCCACTGAAAAGTCGATGAAATAAACGAATATCTAATTTAGCGTGTGTTAATAATTTTTCGTCTTGTTGGTAATAAATATTATTACGCTGAAAATGCGCGTCTGTAATAATATTAAGCAATGCAGCGTCTATTTCTCGATGAAAAAAAACATCATTCAGTGTCATTGATTGCAATGCAGACGAAAATTCATGCCGAATTCTATTTTGTCTACACCAATCAAAGATACGTGCTAATTGTCGATAAACTTGAAGAGATGTAACACCTGACCCAATAGAAACACTTTGGCTTTGCAACATAGTACGTACAACCATATTGCTCAACTTTTCGTTATTTTCTCTGTCTTGCGATTTCCGCATCAAGCTTTCTTCAGAAGAAGCTGACTCTAAATATTCAATACAACTCTTTAGTTTTTCAATTTCTTCAATCTGTTGATTAATATTTTGATTAGCCGTTTTTTGCTCTTCAATTTTTTGCTGATATTCTTTTTCACTATGCTCAGGACTAATATTTATTTCGAGTGATTCTTTAAATTGTTCAGCTATTTCTTTATTTTCCTTAGAATTAAAAATATCGGGTGTACATTTTTCATCGTTATTTTTATTTCTGCTTTCTATGAATTGAGCAAATAGTTGTACACTTTCTTGCCCATATCTTTTTATTTTTTTCTTCGCTCCAAAGATCATCCTCAGAAGAAGTAAAAAAATCAGCCCTATAAAACCAAGAATCGATTGCTGTAAATGTTGGTTATTCAGAGTAATATTTTGTTGATCGAATAAATCCTTAATTTCAACAGGAACCCAATCTATTAATAAGTGTTTATTGCTTAGAGCTGAAGACTTAATGGATGATATTTCCAGAACTAATTGTTGTAGCTTTTGCTGTTGTTGCTTAATAAACCCGACGTATAAACGAGACAAGCGAAGATGACTCCGCCACTTTGCCACTGAATTTTGTTGTGAGAATAAAAGCTGATCTAAAGTTATTAATTGTGTTGTCAATAAAGAAGTACGTTTACTTGCAAGCCTTCCTTCTGGTAAAAAGTTCGTTACTGCTTGTTTAAGTTCTGCGCTAACATCGTCAAATTCAAGAATAGAAGATTGTAAATCTAATTGTTGAAAAGCTAATAAAGCACGAATAATTGTCTGCTGAAGGTTTTGTAATTGACTAAGTTCTTTTATCTGCTTGGCGTAAGCTTTAGAACGATTTGCGGTAACTTTATCAGTGAACCTATCGACACTAATTTGCTGTAACAAAAGATCAGTCTGTCGCTGTTTTTCTTTTATATCAGATGCCAACTGACCATTAATTAGCTGTAGTTGGATTATGGTGTTTTGTTTTAATTGATTATTTCTATCATGATTTTTATCAAGTTTATCTATAACGCTTGCAAATTCTTTATGACCGATATACATGAGATCGAGTTGAGATTTATTTTTATTGATGAGTAATGATATTTTATTAATTTGCAGTTGAACTTGTTCATAATCATTAGTTAAATTATCGGCATGGATACGTCTAGCTAGATCATCTAACGCAAGATATGTCGATAAAATTTGCTGTTGTTGATTATTTTTTTTCGTTAATGATGGCAGTTCTTCCTCAACTAAAAAGGTAACCTGAATTTCACGAAGGACTAAAAGTGTAGTTATAGAGATAAATAGGCAAAACGAAAGGAAAGCAATCCGAAAAAATCGTCCTGATAATTGCTGATTAAAGTAACGAGAAGCGTCCATATTGTACAATACCTTCAACGGTAAATTCGGGTAAAAATACAGTGTAAGGAATTGTCACTAAGAATCAACGATTTTTAATGGTTCTATTGCGCTTTAATTTACAAGCAATTAGGTTCTCTTCGCCACCCAAGCCCACTCCATTTCACAAACAATAGGCTGTTGTTCAGATTCATCCGTTATTTCTACACTTACCATCAAGCTGCCTTTATCCGAATTTTCAATCATTTGGACGTCAGCTTCAGATATTTTTGCAACAGCGGTTAAGTTGCCTTTCATGCGTCTTTGATAGTGAATAGTCATACTTTTCAAAAGTGGTACACAACGATCTGGTACATTCATACCGAATACAATACCTGTTGCTGACTCCGCTAATAGTGCCGCTGCAATAGCATGAACACCACCAATATGGTTACGTACTTTTTTCTTGTTTTTGAGTGTTAACACAGCTTGAGTATGAGAAACCGAGTCTAACTTTATTGATGCAGTTCCAGCGAACTTTACGGTTGTACAAAAAATTTTAGTTAATAAGAACGAGCGCATGCCACGAGGGGCCTTATTAACTTTATTAACAATTGATCTGAATTTATTGGTCATGAGCGTTCCACACAAATATAATTTAAAAACAGTGTCGCGCAAACTGGTCAGACCTGCAAGTTTTTTTACTTATAGGTATTGTTCGTTTTATACACCAGAAAACAAAAAAAGCGCCTTAGGCGCTTTTTTCTAATAATATCTATTAAAGATATTTTTACAGTTTAAAAAAGTGTTCTTGATAAACTTTCATTTCAGCAATTGATTCTAAAATATCATCAAGCGCTAAATGAGCCCCGGTTTTCACCACTTTGTCTAAAACTTCTGGTTTCCAACGACGGGCTAATTCTTTAACGGTACTAACATCTAAATTTCGGTAATGAAAATAATCTTCAAAGTCAGGCATGTACTTATTAATAAAGCGACGGTCTTGCCCAATGCTGTTTCCACACATCGGTGACTTCCCTTTTGGCACATATTGCTCAACAAATTTCAGCGTCGCTTCGCTCGCATCAGCTAACGAACTTACACTTTCACGGCAACGTTTAGTCAAACCTGATTTACCATGGTGTTCTATACACCACTCACTCATATTATCTAATACGTCGTCACTTTGATGAATGGCAAATACCGGCCCTTCAGCTAAAATGTTTAAATGGCTATCTGTGATTATGCTGGCAATCTCTATGATCACATCTACAGCTGGCTCTAATCCTGTCATTTCAAGATCTAACCAAATTAAATTTGTATCGCTACACGTCATACCATTTCCTTATAAAGCCAACTGTTTTACTTGCTGTTACAAGTATATTAGATGAATTGTGATTTAGTCAGTATAATACGTGACAATGAACTGTGATAAAAACCTTTTGTCACATTACCTTTTTTATATAATAGTGAAACATACATAAATAACATGATGAAACTGCATGTCTAAGGTCAAAAAACTGACTAAAGGTCAGACAAGACGTATAAAAGACAATCAAGCTAAAAAGCTACGTAATAAACCAGAGCAAGTAAAATGGCAAGATACTGAACTGGGTGAAGCTGAAAACGGCACTATACTCAGTCGTTTTGGTCAGCACGCCGATGTTGAAGCTGAAAACGGGGATTGCATACGTTGTAATATTAGACGTGGTGTTAAGTCTTTAGTGTGTGGCGATAAAGTTTTGTGGCGTAGAGGTAAAGAAACTCAACATAGCATTTCTGGTGTTATTGAAGCGGTTCATGAACGAACTTCAGTTTTAAGCCGTCCTGATGTTTACGATGGTGTTAAACCTATCGCTGCCAATATTACGCAAATATTGATTGTATCTTCAGTACTGCCCGCTTTTAATCCAGATATTATTGACCGTTATTTAGTCGCTGCTGAGCAAACCGGTATTACACCTGTTATTTTACTCAATAAAACCGATTTATTTGATGATGAGTCTCAAGCTGATATTGAGCAACAGCTGAATATTTATCGTGAAATTGGTTACCAAGTTATCTATGTCAGCAATGAATCTCAAGACGGTATTGAAGAGCTTAAAATGCAACTCAGTGAACATACCAGTGTTTTCGTTGGTCAATCTGGTGTGGGTAAGTCAACACTCACTAACTCCTTAATGCCTGAATTAGGTGTAATGACAAAAGTAGTTTCTGAAAATTCCGGTTTGGGTCAGCACACAACAACCGTTGCTCGTTTATACCATTTCAAACAGGGTGGAGATTTAATTGACTCACCGGGTATCCGTGAATTTGGTTTATGGCATTTAACGCCTGCTGAAGTTTATGGTGGCTTTATTGAGTTTGAAGATTACTTAGGTGATTGCCGATTTAGAGATTGCAAACACCAAAAAGATCCGGGTTGCGCGTTAATAGCTGCAGGTAAAGATCTGAAAATACACCCAAAACGTTTAGCGAGCTTTCAACGAATTTTAGCAAGCTTAGGCGATAATAAATTAACGTCTCGTTTCAACGATTAACAAAAATTAAAATAAAGGATCAATCAGTGCTTTTAAATAAATTAAAAATCACCCTTCAATACATTATGCCGAAACATATCATTTCTCGTTTGGCAGGGAAATTTGCCGACGCAGAATGCGGCACGTTAACAACTAAAGCGATTAAAGCATTCATTAAAAATTATGACATTAATATGGCTGAAGCAAAGTTTAAAGATGCTGAAGACTTTAAAACGTTTAATGATTTTTTTACCCGCGAACTTGAAGAAGGAGCAAGACCTATTGATAGTGATGACTCAGCACTTTGTTACCCTGTAGATGGCGCAATTAGTCAACAAGGTGACATTGAAGACGGCCGTTTAATTCAGGCCAAAGGCTTTGATTATTCATTAGAAACATTGTTAGGTGGTTCATATAATATCGCTAAACCATTTCAAGGAGGGAAATTTTCCTGTATCTATTTAGCACCTAAAGATTATCACCGCATTCATATGCCAATGGCAGCAACCTTACGTGAAATGATATTCGTGCCAGGTGACCTTTTTTCTGTAAACCCGTTAACCGCTAATAACGTACCTAACTTATTCTCTCGCAATGAGCGTGTTGTCGCTATATTTGATACAAAACATGGTCCTTTGGCTATGGTGCTTGTAGGTGCAACAATTGTTGCCAGTATAGAAACCACATGGGCAGGCACAATTACTTCACCTAGAAAGAAAGGCATCTTCAAAGAAAGCTACCCAGCAGATGGCGCTGACGCAATTACGTTTGAAAAAGGTGATGAAATGGGACGTTTCAAGCTTGGTTCAACCGTAGTTTCAGCGTTTGCACCAAATATGATTGAATTTAATATGCACGCAGAATCGGGTACCGTTACACGTTTAGGTGAACATTACGCTGATCTTGTTACCACTGACAGCGTTGATGTTGATGTTGATGTTGAGAGTACTAACAAAAATACTGTTAACGAAGATTAATCATGAAGATAATTGCCCATCGAGGTGCGAGTGGAGAGTTCCCTGAGAACTCACTTCTGGCTTTCGAACACGCAATATTGCAACAAGCTGACGGTATTGAGCTCGATGCTCAGTATCATCAACTTTCAGGAGAGTTTGTTTTATTGCATGATTCCTATGTAATAGACAACAAAGGGAATGAGTTTCATTTTAATGAATTACCCTTAGCACATCTCCTTTCTATTACAAAAAACAATCAACCTATTACGACCCTCGGTGAAGCATTGAAAGCTATTGATGGTCGTACTTTGGTAAATATCGAATTAAAAACTTCAGTTGCAGACGCGACTAATATAAATGTGATCGTTCAAGCATTAGTTAAAATGTTGGGTGAATACACCCAAGGTCAGCAATTTAATTATTCTCAATTTATAATCTCAGCCTTTAATCATCCGTTATTATTCGCGCTTAAACGAGAAATCCCTCAAGTAGAAACGGCAGCATTAGTTGCACATTATCCATTGAGTCTTGATGAATTTAAGACCGTACTGCAGGCTCAATCAATCAATCCCTCAATAGAATGTTTAAACCAGCAGTTAGTTAATGACGCTCATCAACTTGGCTTAGCAGTTTGGGTTTACACCGTGGATCGTGAGCAAGATATACAGCGATGTAGAGAATTAGGGGTGGACGCTATTTTTACCAACTATCCAGCTCGTACTAAACTAATCGTTGAAAAAAACTCAAATTTTTAAAATTAAAAAGCTTTAAATATCAAAGTGGTGTTACAAAAAAATGACACGGTTAACAAAAGTGGTTGCTCATTTAATCAACACAAGATACGATTGCATTCGTATATAACTTTAATTATTCATAGCTTTAAGGAATTTCAATGGCTCGAGATAATACAAATATCAAGCCTACAGAAGCAGAGTTAACTTTGCTTAATGTTCTCTGGAAAGTTGGTCCAGCAACCGTTCGTCAAGTTCATGACGTTGTTAGTAAAACTCAAAAAACAGGCTACACTACAGTTTTAAAGATTTTACAAATAATGCATGAAAAAACTTTGGTCATTCGTGATGAAAGTAACCGAGCACATGTATATGCGCCAGCAAATAGTGAAACTTTCACTCAATCGTCGTTATTAAAAGATCTAGCTACAAAGGCTTTCGGTGGTTCAACATCAAAGTTAGTCATGCGAGCTTTAGATGAATCCACCAGTAAAGAGGAAATTGCCGATATTCGTCAACTACTCAATGATTTAGAAAAATAGCATCGATACACCTGTTAAAGTAGTATTTATAAAGAGCACTTAGACACGGAAGAATAATGCAGGATAACTTAATGAGTAGTCCATTTTTATACAATTTATCGTTAACCCTTATCCACTTTATGTGGCAAGGTTTTTTCGTTGCGCTTGCGCTAAAATTGGCATTAACTTTTACTTCTTATAAAAAACCACAATGGCGTTATGCATTTTCGTCATTGGCTATGGTTGCAAACTTATTAATACCTTTATTCACCTTCTTCATTATTTATCAACCGGACTTTCAACAATTTAGCCCATTGACGAATAACAATATGTTACTAGGCAATGTCATTAGTAATGACATTCAAAGCACAGCGCTTTGGTATTCGAATACGGTTGAATTTTTACCCTATTTGTCATTGACTTGGATAATGATTACTTTTGTTCTTGCCGTTAAGCTTTTTATTGAATTGTATAATGTTAATCAACTACCAAAAACAGGCACATCTCCAGCTGATCCTGCCCTTGAAGCTCGCTTTCATCAATTAGTTGAACAAGTAAAATTAAAATGTACTCCTCAAATCTTAATTTCACTTAAAAATGATGTTCCTATGGCAATTGGTTGGGTAAAACCAGTTGTACTTATTCCAATTACTATGTTGTCTGGATTAACGCCAGCACAACTTGATATGCTTATTTTACATGAATTGGCTCATATTCGTCGTCACGACTACTTAGTGAATTTTATACAAACCTTGGTTGAAATATTCTTATTTTTCCATCCTGGTGTTCGTTGGGTTTCCAAGCAAATGCGTAATGAACGTGAATACTGTAGCGACGACATTGCTGTTCAACACTGTGGTAATCCTGTTGCTTACGCACATACCCTTGCAGATACAGCGTCGATATGTGACAGCCATCGTAATCACTCAATACCGGCAATGGCAATGGCTGCTTCTGGTGGTGATTTAAAGCAAAGAGTTATACGTTTGATTGATCAAAACCAACATTGCTCGACAAGTAATAACTCAGGGCAATGGTTGGCGTCTATTGCGATCATCCTCTCAATTATTGCAATTAGTAGCCAAAAATACATCCAAATCCCTACTTTAGATTTAAGCACAGACAATGCTTTATTATACCGTGGCACAGATGACAATTTCACAAAAAGTAATAATCGTAAAGAAGGCGATAAGATCGCGCTGCCCTCTTTAGCGCAACAATTATTACATCAGGACGATATAAGCACTCCAATAATCAAAAAATCATCAGAAAATATTTATCTAACAGCCAAGCACGACATTTCTAATAATGAGGTTGTTATTGTTAACTTACATCAAGATGCTTCTAACGAAACTTCTGAAAAGATGCTTATCGCTAGTAAC
>OJGH01000217.1_pt1 | contig 17338 bp, 19 predicted proteins | sample 1594641 | NCBI WGS metagenome assembly OJGH01 (sample SAMN05416894, study PRJEB24817) | seawater metagenome | isolation source: Sea water | place: Canada:Atlantic | collected 2013-11 | reverse complement strand
GATCTACACGTAAGGAGTCGTCGGCAGCGTCAGATGTGTATAAGAGACAGTCGTATTCCTGATTATGCGTTGCAGTTTGCTGACTTCAACAAGTGGGTGAGTATCGGTGGTTTTGCATTTGGTCTGTCGCAATTAATATTCTTAGCGGTAGTCATTAAATGTATTAGAGGTGGTGAAAAAGCATCTGCTAAGCCTTGGGATGGTGCTGAAGGTCTAGAGTGGACAGTTCCAAGTCCTGCTCCGTACCATACATTTTCAACACCACCAAAAATTGAAGATTAAGTTATAAACATGAATAAAGGAGACGAGTTGCAAAATTCAAATGACAAAGATAACTCTACGACTAAGCAGAATAGTAAGGTTGTTAAAAAGCTGATGCTTATTGTTTTTGGCATGTTTGGCTTTGGTTTTGCACTAGTCCCTTTATATGATGTTTTTTGTGATATTACCGGTTTGAATGGAAAAACGTCAACGACTGCTGCAGTTTATAATACAGAGCAGGTTGATACCCAAAGAATTGTTACGGTACAGTTCATCAGTCGAACAGCTCAAGGAATACCTTGGAAATTCGAACCGATGGTCCGTGAAATAAAAGTTCATCCCGGTGAAATGAAACTTGTAAAATTTTATGCAAAAAATGAATCCACACGAGACATTATTGGTCAAGCAGTACCGTCAGTGTCACCCGGTTTAGCCGCTGCGTATTTTCAAAAAATTGAATGTTTTTGTTTTACGCAGCAGCCACTAAAAGCGAATGAAGAAGTAGAAATGGCGTTACAGTTTTATGTTGACCCAGAGCTACCTGAAAATATTTCAACGCTAACTTTGTCCTACACTTTGTATGACGTAACCGGAAAAGTGGAATCTTAACAATTCAATCCGAGCACTTTATGTGTAACGGTATTTGTTTAGGGGAATAATAATGACAACAAAAGAATATGAAAGTTATTACGTACCATCACAAAGTCATTGGCCAATTGTAGGTGCCGTGGCGCTATTTTTAATAGCCGTTGGTGCAGGGAATTTTGTATCAACACTTAACAACCCAGAGGGTGGTTTCGGCGGATATATACTACTCGCAGGTGTTTGTTTAGTTATATATATGCTTTATGGCTGGTTCAGTAATGTTATTAATGAGTCAATGTCAGGAAAATATAGCCATCAAATGGATAATTCATTTCGACAAGGAATGAGTTGGTTTATTTTTTCTGAAGTTATGTTTTTTGCTGCGTTTTTTGGTGCATTATTTTATGCCAGAACGTTATCTGTGCCTTGGTTAGGTGGTGCAGACAATAATGCGATGACTGGTGCTGTTTTATGGCCAGAATTTGTAGCAAGTTGGCCTTTATTGATAACACCAGACGGTACAGAAACAACAAAAATGGGTTGGTATGGATTACCGTTAATTAACACCATTTTGTTATTAACATCTTCAATTACTGCACATTTTGCACATACAGCTTTAGAAAAAGACAACCGTAAAATGTTAAAAATCTGGTTAGGTTTCACTATCTTACTCGGTACTGTCTTTCTATTCTTACAAGTCGTAGAGTATATGCACGGCTATTCTGAAGAAATGAAACTGTACTTATCAAGTGGGATCTATGGCTCAACTTTTTATCTATTAACAGGCTTTCATGGAATGCACGTTACCTTAGGTACAATCATGCTCATTGTGGTGTTCTTGAGGGTATTAAAAGGACACTTTACTCCGACAAATGCTTTCGCTTTTGAAGCGGCAAGTTGGTACTGGCATTTTGTTGATGTGGTTTGGGTAATTCTGTTTGTATTTGTATATATCGTTTAAATATCAGTAATATTGTAGGTGGGAAAGGATCTCACCTACAATTTCACTATATTGATTAGATTAAAAAGGTCGTGGGTTTGGTGTTATGACACCCGTTAAAATAGCGACCAACATAAGAATAATGACAAAGGCTGAAATCATAACTCGTCGGCCAATAAATTTAGACATTGACGGTTTATTTGGATCATTTTTATTGAGTACTATTAATGCTTGAAACAAGCTGAATACCATAAAGAGTAAACAGCCTACAATTATTACTTTTACCGCAACTACCATCTAAAAATTTCCTATGTTGTAATGTTCAATTTGAACTATACCAAGCGGGTTAATATATTACTCTGATTGGTATTATTAAGGAATTACCTGTTTGAAAAATTTTATATCAAACATTCGCCTACCTTGGTTGATATTTACCCTACTCGTTTTTTCTGGATTAGTAAAACTCGGATTTTGGCAAAGTGATCGTGCTTTACAAAAAGAGCAACGTATCGCAACCATTGCTCAATTAAGCCAAACTCAAGCCTTGTCTCTTGAACAAGTACTATCAGAGACAAATGAAATTAATGATTTACCCATAATGCTGAACGGTGAGTTTGATAATAAAATAATATTTTTGTTAGACAACCAAACCAATAAGGGACAATTAGGGTACCGGGTCTATCAAGTTTTTAATAGTGGAGAACAAGCAGTCTTGGTTAATTTAGGATGGGTCGTAGGCTCAATTAGTCGACAAGAAATTCCGAATGTTCAAGCGATTACAGGAAATTATCAATTATCAGGACATGTACGAAAAATTGAAAAAGGTATCATGTTAATGGAACAAATATTGGTCAAAAACGAGTGGCCATTACGTGTTCAGCAAATAGAACTAGATAAATTTTCTACATTAATTTCACGTCAACTCTTGCCCTTTGTCGTTTACTTAGATAAAACAGAGAGTGTTGGCTATGAAAAAAATTGGCAGCCGATTGTTATGCCACCCGAAAAACATCGTGCTTACGCATTTCAATGGTTCAGTTTAGCTATTGCATGGATGTTATTGATGATATGGGCATCAATTAAATTTAGTAACAATAGTGAAGAATAGTAAAACCACTAAATAAAAAAATAATAAGGTGTAGATGTATGAGTGAAGTGTCACAGAAAAAATCACGTCGAAGTATGCTTATGGTAATAGGTGCTTTCGTTCTTCCTATCGTGTTAGCAAAATTAGCACTGACTCAAAATTGGCTTGATTATGGTGTAACGAATAAAGGCACTTTAGTTGATAATGAACTCACTCTACAAAAGTTAGGTCTTGAACAAACGTCATTACAAGAAACATGGTTAGTTATTTATAGCCTCCCGAAGCATTGTGATAAGCATTGTGAACAAACTCTCTTAAGTGTTAATAACTCTTATATCGCTTTAGGTCGAGAAAGACCTAGAGTAAAACGTGTGGCACTTTCACCACATACTTTATCCCCTGAACAGACTGAAAAGCTAACCGACAATAGCTGGACTATTATTGCAACTCCAAGTCTCCTGACTAACCTTTTACCGCAACCACAAGTCTTAGTTGTTGATCCTTTAGGTAATGTTATTTTATCTCATAAACCGCCAGCAAATGATGATGCTCAAGCAATGTTCGGTAAAGAAATTCTTGCTGACATGAAAAAATTACTTAAGTACTCAAGGATTGGTTAAAATGAAAAGTAGTGCTAACAAGCGTATTCGCACATTGGTTTTACTAAGCATTTTATTAGCGCTAATTGTTGTGAGCTTAGGTGCCTATACTCGCTTAACGCATGCCGGTTTAGGTTGCCCTGATTGGCCTGGTTGTTATGGACTTGTTGATGTACCAGAAACAGCAGAGCAAATTATTAAAGCTGAGAAAGCATTTCCTGAAAGAAAAGTTGAGCCGCATAAAGCATGGAATGAAATGATCCATCGCTATTTTGCTGGGGCTTTAGGCTTATTGATTTTAGCCATTGCATTTATGTCTTTTAAAGCGCGAGATCAAGGAACACCATTACGGCTGCCCATGTTAATACTTGTCGTGGTAATTTTCCAAGCTGCTTTAGGCATGTGGACAGTTACGCTGAAACTCATGCCCATTGTCGTGATGGGGCATTTGCTGGGGGGCTTTACAACATTAAGTCTATTGTTCTTGCTCTATTTGCGTGTATCTGATTTTAGAGTGCCAGGTGGCGACTTTGCGATTAAGAAGTATGGACGATATGGTTTAATTGGTATTGTAATTTTAACGGCGCAAATAGGTTTAGGAGGGTGGACATCATCTAATTATGCTGCCTTAGTGTGCACTGAGTTACCCATCTGCCAAGCAGGTTGGCAAGAAGAGCTCACATTTGAAGATTCATTTGACTTGATCCCTCCAGAAAAAGAGACTTATGAGTATGGTCATTTATCTCATGCTTCCCGCGTAACCATACATGTTGTGCATCGTATAGGTGCCATTGTTACAGGAATTTATCTTTTTTGGTTAGCGCTTATGGTTTATCGAAAATCACAATCAGCATTTTTCAAGAATGCCTCGAAAAGTTTAGCATTTATACTTAGCTGTCAAATACTATTGGGAATTAGCAATGTATGGTTCTCTCTACCGCTATCAGTAGCGGTGAGCCATAACGTTGTCGCAGCATGTCTAATGTTGTCTTTGATCACTTTAACGTACAGTTTACGACGGAAAATTTAGGAACACTTATGAGTGAAATAATAACAACAGAAACCACCAATGAAGTGAATAGCACAGCAAAAACTAATGAAGCTAAAACAGCTGTTTGGCGAGACTATTATGAAATAACCAAACCCCGTGTTGTTGCACTTCTTGTATTAACCGCTTTGGTGGGGATGTGCCTATCTGTTCCAGGTGCAATTCCATGGGAAGTACTTGTGCCTTCAATGATTGGCATTGGATTTTTATCCTCAGCTGCAGCTGCTATCAATCATATTGTTGATGAACGTATAGACAGCATTATGGGGCGAACGTATAACCGACCGCTTGCAACTGGTCGTTTAGATCCTAGAAATGCCACACTTTTTGCTATGTTCCTAGCGGTGAGTGGTTTCGCAATTTTATACAGTTTGGTTAATCCTTTAACGGCATGGCTCACATTTTCGGGTTTGGTTGGCTACAGCTTTGTTTATACCATGTATTTAAAGCGTGCAACGCCGCAAAATATAACGATTGGCGGGTTAGCTGGTGCAATTCCTCCACTTTTGGGTTGGACAGCAATGACTAACGAAATACACCCAAATGCCTTATTACTCGTCTTATTGGTTTTTACATGGACACCTCCGCATTTTTGGGCGTTAGCTATTCACCGTAAAGATGAATATGCAAAAGTAAATATTCCAATGCTGCCGGTAACCCATGGTGTAAACTTTACCAAAACGCAAATTTTACTTTATACCGTATTACTTTTTGTTGTTGGTTTATTGCCATATCTAGTGGGTATGAGTAATTGGTTATATTTAATTGGCGCGGTTACGTTGAATTTGATGTTCTTCGCTTATGCATGGAAACTAAAATTTAATGCTGATGAAAATACAGCAATGGATACGTTTAAGTTTTCAATCATTCATTTGATGGCGTTATTTATTATTCTACTGCTTGATCATTATTTGTTACCAATAGCGTAAGACAAACGGAAAAATTAAATATGAACAAGTTGTTGTACGTGATAGTTGCTATTGTGGCTGGGGCTATCGGTTTTTTTGTTTTTCAAAAAGCGACTATATTGCCTCAACCAGAGCATGCTTTATATTATAAAGAAGTACGCGAGGTTAAGCCTTTTCAATTAACCGATCATCATAACCAAGCATTTACAAAAGAGCAATTGGCAGACAAATGGACGTGGATATTTTTGGGTTATACTTCCTGTCCTGATGTTTGCCCTACAACTCTGCAAGAATTGAATTTTGTTTATGATGACTTAAAAGCCATCAGTGCAAACACGCAGATTTTACTTGTCTCTGCTGATCCTAATCGTGATACGCCTGAAAAATTAGCGCAGTATATTGCTTACTTTAACGAAGAATTTATCGCGCTAACCGCAGATCACGGTGTGTTATTTCCTTTTGCCCGTAACTTAGGATTGATGTACGCCATAAATGGACCTGAAGATGATAATGCTGACAAGAACAACTATTTGGTCGATCATAGCGCTTCGTTAGTTTTAGTTAATCCTCAGGGGAATATTGCTGCCATTTTTAAGCCAAGACAAGCACTGGGCGTATTACCTACGATTGATGGTGAAAAACTGGTGAGTGATTTTGCAAAAATAGTAAAATTAGCTGAATAATCCGAATTTCACTAAGCTTGTCATCCACTAGTTGAAGAGGATGACAAGTGACTTAAGCGATATGCTCATCGATTAAAGTGAATACCACTCTTTACCTTTCTTTAGCACAAACCAAGGTTTTGAATACCAATAATAACGACCGGGCTCACTAATACTTGGTGCAGTACAATTACAGCGAACACGGCCAATTGGCAGTGGCGCGCTATACTTAATAGTAAAGCTGCTTTCTTCTTGCCATTCTATTTTTTGTCGTCCTAAACCAGAAATATAACAATTCAATTGAGCAGGATGAAAGTCATCAACAACAACATCGAAGGTTACTGATTTTGATTGGTTATATTCGACAATTGTTTGTGCATTATCATCACTCAAGATCATTTTGAAAGGCAAAGATTTTAATTTATCACGTAGGCTTGATATTTGATCGTAAGGCTTCGATGCAGGAAAACGTGGCACACTGCTTAAGTCTGTAGCTAAACCTACTGCGCCAGATTGTTGTGAAAAAGCAATGAAGTCATTTTTTGTTATCCACTCTTGTACTGCTGGTGAGTACTCTCCATAGGGATAAGCAAAATAACGCCAACTCTGACCTGTTTTTTCTTTGATGATATTTTCAGCATTCGACAGTAATTCTGTGTGCTTATTTAACCATTGTTGCTCGGTTAACCCTTCGCTTATACGAGCCATAGAATCATGTTCCATACCGTGATTAGCAATAATGACACCTGCGTCAGCCATCGCTTTAAGTTGATCCCAAGAAAGGTAGCTTTTAGACCCACGTTCAACAATTGCGGGATTGATGAACATAGTGAATGGATAATTAAACTTGTCGAGAATTGGCTTGCCGTTAGTTAAAATATCTAGATAGGCATCATCAAAAGTAATGGCTACAGTTTTGTCTGGAATAGGCTGCTGTTTTTTAATTGAGTTCATTAAATCTGAAAGTGCAATCACATTAAAGTTATTATCAGCCAGATATTGCATATGTACTTCAAATTGCTCGGGGGAAATACTTGTACTTGACGGAGTAGTGTCACTCACATGATGATACTGTAAAATAACAGCTGCTAAGCTAGAAAAGTGAAAGCAAGATAGTAATAATACAAGGAAATAAAATTTCATGAACATGGCCTTTGTTTATTGAATAACAAAAATAGCGCGTTTTATCTTTTTTTTATAGTAAATTTTTGTCGTAATGCTTTATATGGAATACTTTTTTGAACGTTAATAATTTAAATCAACATAAACAATTATTCATCATTGCACTACCAATGATATTTTCGAATATCACTATACCTTTGCTTGGCTTAGTTGACACCGCAGTATTAGGCCATTTAGATCAGGCTTATTATTTAGGTGGCAGCACAGTGGGTGCGATGATTATTACTTTTGTTACCTGGTTATGTGGCTTTTTACGCATGTCTACAACTGGGCTTACGGCACAGGCACTTGGGCAACAAGACAATCAAAAAAGTTTATTAGTACTACTACGTGGCTTGTTAGTGGCAGGGATTGTTGGTGGAACACTTATTCTATTACAATCATTCTATCTCGATCTGAGTTTGGGATTAGCTGGGGGATCTGAAAAAATACAATTCTATGCGAAACAATATTGTGATATTCGTATTTGGGGACTGCCCGCGGCCTTATCAAACTTAGTGATCTTAGGTTGGTTACTGGGTAATCATAAAGCTAAAGCAGTGATGTGGTTATTGATCGCGACTAATTTAATTAACTTGTCGTTAGATCTTTTGTTTGTGCTTGTTTTTAACTGGCAAGTACAAGGTGTAGCTTCAGCAACATTAATCGCAGAGTACTCAGGGGTGATACTCGGTTTAACTTATATTGTTTACGATAAAAATAAAGTAAAAAAAAGAACAGTAAGAAACTTGTTCAATATGATTTTATCAAAACTTATTCAGGTAAAAGAAGAGTTATTGGAAAAGTCATCACTAGTTAATTACTTTCAACTTAATAGAGATATTCTGATTCGTACTTTATGTTTAGAAGTGTGTTTTGTTTTTATTACTTTTCAAGGAGCAAGATTAGGCGATAGCGTTATAGCGACCAATGCTATTTTAATGAATTTTGTTTTATTAATCTCATTTGGCTTAGATGGTATTGCAAACGCAACAGAAGTTTTAGTGGGTAAAGCACAGGGCCAAAAAAATATTAAGCAACGTAATTTTGTTGTGAAAATAGCTTTGTTTTGGACGGGACTTTTTGCTTTATCTTATAGTCTGCTGTTTGCCATAGCAGGAGAGTTTTTTGTTGGTTTACTGACAGATATTCCAGATGTGGTTATATCGACAAAACAATATATCCATTGGATAATTATTTTACCAATTTTAGGTTGTTGGTGTTATTTGTTCGACGGAGTTTTTGTGGGTTTAATGAAAACGAAGGCCATGAGAAATAGTATGATAATCGCTACTTTTGGATGCTTTTTCCCCATGTGGTGGTTGTTCCAAAGTTTTGGCAATCATGGTTTATGGGCGGCGTTTAGTGTGTTTTTGTTAGTGCGGGGATTGAGCTTAGCTTGGCACTATTATCGTGTAATAGAAAAACAACCTCTTTCAGTGTAAACGTTTAATTAGATTTATTTGAGCGGCGGTCAAAAATATTGAGTAAACGATTTGCAAAAATTCCGCAGTAACCCCATATTGAAAATAAAATGCCAAAAGCTAAAAAAGCGATGCCAATGACTTGCCAAAAATAATGGTAATAATAACCAATAAATATCAAGCAAGCGCCAATAGCAAAAAGACCAAGTCCACGTATAAACAGTACTAAACTGCGTTGTGGGTCTTGGCCTATTTTTTCGAGTATGCTCATTACTTAATGTGAATAAAAAATTTAATAGTAAGAGTGGTCGCCACGTTCGTGTTCTGTCATATCTCGAACACCTTTAATTTCGCCGCCCATCGTTTCAAGCAATTGCTTTTCGATACCATCTTTCACTGTGACATCAATTTGACTACAACCATTACAGCCACCACCAAATTGTAAAATAGCAAAACCATCTTCGGTAATTTCCATCAATGTACACTCACCACCGTGGCCAGCTAATTGTGGATTAACTTCTGCTTTTAAGAAGTAGTCAACACGTTCAAATAATGGCGCATCGTCTGTTACTTTTCTTAATTTAGCATTTGGCGCTTTTAAGGTTAGTTGTGAACCCATTTGATCAGTCGTGAAATCAATTTCAGCATCTTCAAGATAAAGCTTGCTGTCACCATCAATGTAAGCAGAAAAATTTTCAAATTTTAATTCAATATCTTCAGGCTCTATAGCGTCAGCTGGACAGTAAGACACGCCACATTCGGCACTTGCTGTGCCTGGGTTAACAACAAACACACGAATACTTGTGCCTTCAGCTTGTTGTTCTAATAATTTAGCGAAATGCGATTGTGCTGTTTCGGAAATATTGATCATCACGGTTATTTACTCTCTACGCTTTTTGCCAAAATTTCTCTAAAATTTCTGAGGGAGTTTAGAGAATGAAAATATTAATACCTGACTAATTTAGTCAAGTATGAGTATTTTACGCTGCTATGTAATTATACGCTAGTGAAATTACATTAAATTAAAGTAAAAATGTGACAAAAATACACGGTTATTCTGGAGTGTTTCTATAGATTTTGGTATTTTATTACTATTGAATTCAAGGATATCTCTTATGTTACAACGATTGTTTTTAGCCATATTGATCAGTTTTTTTATTTTGTCGTCATTTAGCTATGCGGCTAAAGTTAATGAATACTTGCCAACTGATCATAAATACAATCAAGAAATTCCTACACCAGAGAGTTCTTTAGGGTTTGAAATAGGTGAACGTCATGTTCGTCATGACCAACTTATTACCTATATGAAAGCGTTAGCGAGTAGTTCTGCGCGCATAAAGCTAACCAATATTGGAAAAACCCAAGAGTTACGTCAACAATTTTTATTGACTGTTTCCTCTGCAGAAAACTTAGCTAATTTAGACGAAATTCTAGCGAGAAAGTCAAAAGATATTCAAGGGTTAGATTCTTCATCACCACTCGTTATATGGCTTGGTTACAGTGTACATGGTGATGAAATTAGTGGTGCCAATGCAGCTATGGTGGTGGCGTATCATCTAGCGGCCAGTGAAAATGTTGAAATTCAACAAATGCTAAAAAATACTCTCATCGTTCTTGAGCCCAGCATTAATCCTGATGGCATGGACAAATTTGTGCAATGGGCGAATATGCATCGTGGTAGCACACCCAACGCTGATCCAAACCATATTGAACATCATCAAGGTTGGCTCACAGGCCGAACCAATCATTTCGGCTTTGATTTGAATCGTGATTGGTTGCTGTTGTCTCAAAAAGAAAGCCAAAATAGATTAACCTATTTTCATCAATATCAACCACATGTTTTAGGTGATTTTCATGAAATGGGCGCAAATGGTAGTTACTTTTTTCAGCCGGGTATACCGTCACGTACTCATCCGTTAACGCCGAGTGCTAATACTGAATTAACCCAACTGTTAGCTACTTTTCATGCCGCGGCCCTAGATAAAGACGATCGACTTTATTACAGCCAAGAAAACTTCGATGACTTTTATTACGGTAAAGGATCAACTTACCCCGATATCAATGGTGGAATTGGTATTCTGTTTGAGCAAGCCAGTAGTCGAGGCATGCAGCAAGAAAGTGATAATGGTTTATTAACGTTTGAATTTGGTATCCAAAATCATGTTTTAACCTCTCTTTCTACGATTGAGGGCGCATGGCAGAATAAAAGTAAATTATTGAGCTACCAGAAAAACTTCTATAAAGAATCAGTAAAGCTTGCAGACAAAGAGAATTTCAGTGGTTATTTATTACATGAAACTCATGATGAATACCGTTTAAATACATTACTTGATAAGTTAAAACAACATCAAATTAACGTGTACCCACTAACTGAAGATTTTCGCTTAGACGGTGTTGTTTATGAAAAAGAACATAGCTTCTATGTACCTCTGGAACAACGTCAGTATCGTGTAATTAAGGCGTTGTTCACCAAACAGACTCAATTCCAAGATAATACTTTTTATGATGTGTCAGGTTGGACAATGCCATTGGCAATGGATATAGATTTCTATCGAGTTGGGCGAACATGGGGATTGAAACTGTCTGAAAATGCATGGGATGAACCAACGAAAATTTCTGGTGATTCGAACATTGAACAAAAAGCATATGCTTACGCCTTTGAATGGCATCATTTTTTAGCGCCAAAATTACTGAATGAATTACTCAATAAAGGCATTAAAGCTAAAGTTGCGACAAAATCATTTTCATCTCTATTAAAAAAGAATGGGAAATTAGCAAATAAAGACTTTGCGCGCGGTAGTATTATTATTCCTGCAGGTATACAAACGCAAAAAGATTGGCGTGATATTGTTATTAACAGTAGTCAACGAATTGATATACCACTGAGTAGTATTCGTACTGGGTTAACGGTAAAAGGCATTGATATTGGCAGTGGTTCTTTTCGATTGTTAAATCCAGTAAAAGTTTTAATGGTGGGTGGTAAAGGCGTATCACAATATGAAAGTGCAGAGATCTTGTTCTATCTTGATGATACCTTATCAATTCCAGTCAGTGTCGTTGAGCAGCAACGATTATCAGCAATTGATTTGAGTACCTATAGCCATATTATTATGGTGGATGGAAAATACAATGCGTTAAGAAAAAGTAGTGTAGATAAAATAAGTGTGTGGATAAAAAACGGTGGCGTAGTTTACTCGCAGAAACGTGGTGCAAAATTTTTGTCAAAAAATGAATTACTGTCAGTGAACTTTGTGACGAAAGACGAAATTAACCAGTTATTTGATACGGATGATTTACAGTATCAAGACAAAGAAAAGTTAGCGGCACGTAAACGTATTGCAGGCGCTATTTTCGAATCGACACTCGATACATCCCACCCATTGGCTTATGGTTATACAGATAGCCGTTTACCTTTATTTCGCAATAGCACACTGATAATGCAACATATTACAAAACCTTTTATGTCAGTTGCTAATTATAGTTCACGTCCATTAATGAGCGGTTATGCGGACCAAAACATGGTAAATCGAGTGGCGAATACGGCTGTCGTTGTCGCGCATAATCATGGCGAGGGCCGAATTATTGCGAGTACTGATAACTTAGCGTTTCGTGGTTATTGGTTAGGTAGCTCAAAGTTAATAGCGAACAGCTTATTTTTTGCTAAAGCATTTAGTACACCAGTTGCTAAGTGATTCTTACGCATTTAATTAAATTTATTGAATGTATTATCAGGTAAAGATAAGCAAATACTTATTACTGTGACTTTTTTTACACCATTAGCTTTAAGTAAACGGCAGATTTCATTACATGTAGAGCCGGTTGTTACAACATCATCAAGTAACATAACGTGTTCTGGTAGCTGAAATTTTTGATTTTTTTTATCAGTTAAAAAATCAGTAGAAAGCTCAAAAGCGTGGCGTAAGTTTTTACGCCGTGAAATGCCAGTTTGGCCGGCTTGGCTTATATTGTTATCTTTACGTGTCAATGCATTGGGGAAGTATGGAATTTTAACTTTATCAGCAAAGCTTTCTGCCAGTAAATGCGCCTGATTAAAACCACGATGTTGCCACTTCTTTAAATGTATAGGTACAGACAATAATAAAAGAGGTGGGCTGAAGTATTCGAGTGTTTCAGTGTTATGTTGCATAACATTTTTCCATTGTTGAAATAACAAAAGACTTAATAAATTAACCAATTCAAAACGTCCATGATACTTCAATTGTCTCACCCATGAATCAACAGGCCACTGATAAGGTGAAACAGTAATTAATTGGTCAAACTGCTTTTTTGGTAATAGTTTTTCTACGGCCGGCCATGTTAACAAATCTCCGTGCAATGCTTTTATATCAAAAAGAGGTAAATCAGCTAAGCAAAAATCACAAATAATGGCTTGGCTATTACAACCGTTGCCGCATAAATCACAACAACTTAATTGTGCTTTGTACGACTTTAAACCTTCAATAAAATTATGTGATTTTATTTTTAAATCACGCAAAAAAGTTACACGGTTAAATTCCATTTATTGCCACCCTTGGGTAAACTGTCGTAAATCTTAGTGTAATAAAATTAACGGTTAATCCATTTACTATGAGCATGGCAGAAACTTTAAAAATATCGAGTCAAGGAAGTGGAATTCCACTCGTTTTAATTCATGGTTGGGGTTTAAACTCAGCCGTTTGGCAGCCTAGTGTTGAGTTATTAAAAGATAAGTTCGAAGTGATCACTGTCGATTTACCTGGTTTTGGCTCTAATGTAGAGCATTCACTATCGCCATATACTTTAGCTAAAGTTGCAGCATTGGTACAGCAAGCCGTTGCTAAACCTGCTATTTATATAGGTTGGTCTTTAGGAGGTTTAGTTGCCGGAGAAATAGCATTGAAATTTCCGGATGATGTTAAGGCGTTAGTAACTGTTGCAAGCTCACCGTGTTTTGTTGAACAAGAAAATTGGCTCGGTATTAAGCCTGATGTTTTAGCCTTATTTTATCGACAACTTGCGGAAGACACTGCAAAAACGATTAATAATTTTTTAAAAATTCAAGCAATGGGCAGTCCACACTTACGGCATGATATTAAGTTGTTACGAGAACTTGTTATGCAATTTCCTATACCAACAAAAACCACTTTAGAGGAATCACTGCAGTTACTTGAAACGGTAGATCATCGTGAAAACCTTGTTGAGATATCAATGCCATTTTTGCGTATGTACGGAAAACTTGATGGGTTAGTTCCGCGAAAGGCGATAGAACCCATTAACGTATTATCACCTGAAAGTGATGTTGTCGTTCTTGAAAAAGCTTCTCATGCCCCTTTTATTTCACACCCTGAAGAATTTCATCAAGCGCTAATGGTTTGGCTGTTACCTCTATTTGAATGATTTTACGAGGGAAATAGTACCTTTACTTTTCGGTCTTTTTGTATGATAATTGAGCACATGAATATCAACATTTTTCAGTATGAATTAGTTATTCATTTTCTGTGAATTGATATAGAGGAGTCTATTATGGAAATACAATCAGCAACTGCGAGTGGTTTACAAGGTCTGCAAAAAGCGCAAGGTGATGCTTCACAAGCCGCTGCGGATATTGCAGCCAATCTTACAGTCAGTCCCGAAGATTTTGGTATAGGCCAAGAAAATAATACTGATACCGCTGACAAAAATGCCAGTTCATCACAATTGCCTAATCTCACTGAAGCTGCTGTCGACTTAAAAGTTGCAGAGTATCAAGCCAAAGCATCCGTTAACGTTATTCAAACGGCTGATGAAACTCTTGGTACCTTATTAGACGTTAGAGCTTAACTTCATGAACATTACACCGCAAGCACCTACATTATCTATCCCTACTGCGGTTAATCAGCCGACGGATAGCTTGCGTCGTGAAAATAATATCCGAGAAGTTATTGCTAAACCGGCAGCTGCAAGCCAATCTGCAGCAGATAAGAATGCAACTTCTGAAAAAGACAAAGGCAAAACATCATCACAGAATAGTGAAAAAATTGATTTTGAGAGCATCAGTAAACAAGCTGAATTAGATGCTAAGACAATAAACGGTGATAGTGATCGTAAAAATGATTCATCTGATGAAAAATCTAGTGCTGAGGAATTTCTAGAAAAAAAAGCAACGGCAGAAGCTGAGGCTGAACAAGAAGAAGCATTAGAGAAGGTACCAGACGGCTCTCTAGATCCAGACAGTCAAAAAGAATTCACTGAACAAAAAATTATTAATGAGCTGAAACTACGAGATCAAGAAGTACGCACTCATGAATTAGCGCATGCTTCTGTGGGAGGTCCTTCAACAGGTGCGCCTTCTTATACTTTTGAGGTAGGTCCTGACGGTAAAAAGTACGCTGTCGCTGGTGAAGTTTCAGTAGACCTTTCTGCTGTTGATGGTAATCCACGAGCTACTATTGCCAAAATGCAAAAGGTACATGCAGCAGCGTTAGCACCAGCTAATCCATCAATTCAAGATACTCGCGTTGCTGCTTCTGCAGCTAGATCGATTTTGCAAGCACAATCAGAACTTGCAGCGATTAACTTAGAAGATCCGAGTAAGGCAAAAGATTTAAATATTCAGATAAACTCTAATGATGTTTTCGCTAAAGAAAGAGATGAGCAATCAGAGGATTTCGATACGCTTGTTAATCGAACTTTAGCTTCTCAAGAGCAAATAGCACCTAATCGCGATATCTCTGTTGATGAGAGAGCATTGAGAATTGAAAGCTTTTATACAGGTATTATTCAAGCTTATGAAAAAGATTCAAGTTCTCATTTTCAACTAACTGCATAACTTCATCTAAACACATTTTTTTAAAACATGTTGAAAATTACTTTATTCATGTCGAGTGTAAAAAATCAAATCAAGCTAAAATTAATTAAAATAAAACGGCTCATTATTATAAAATAATGAGCCGTTTTTTATTTATCTTTTAATAGAAGTGCAATCGTTATCATGAACGAGTATATCGCTCTCAATTGGATAAACTTAAATACCGTAGTTCTCACGGTATTTGTTAATACTTGATAAGCTTGTTGCCAGTTCTGGCTGTGAAGAAACCTTCTCTTCAAGGTAAGTTACAACATCAGCTAACGTAACAATCGCAATAACTTGTGTACCAAAATCTCGCTCAACTTCTTGAATAGCAGATAATTCACCTTGGCCTTTTTCCTGACGGTCAAGAGCAATTAACACACCTGATAATTCAGCACCATGCGCTTTAATGATTTCCATCGATTCGCGAATAGCTGTTCCAGCAGTAATAACATCATCAACCAACATTATTTTACCTTGTAGTGGTGAACCCACTAAACTACCACCTTCACCGTGAGTTTTAGCTTCTTTACGGTTAAAGCAATATGGTATGTCCATATCGTGATGATCAGCTAATGCAACTGCTGTGGTTGTTGCAATTGGAATGCCTTTATAAGCAGGGCCAAAAAGCAAATCAAATTCAATGTTTGAATCAGCTAATGCTTGTGCGTAAAAACGGCCTAAGCGAGCTAAGTCTCCACCGGTATTAAATAAACCAGCGTTAAAAAAGTAAGGACTAGTACGGCCTGATTTTAAAGTAAATTCACCAAAGCGTAATACCTGTTTCGTTAGAGCAAATTCAATAAATTCACGTTGATAATCTTTCATCTTTATTCCCACATATAATAATAGTGTTTAGTTAAGCGCTATCTTTTGTAAATCAAATAACTCATTAATGCTGTCTTTTGCTAAGGCAAGCATGTTATTCATTTCATCGAAGCTAAATGGCGCTTCTTCAGCAGTACCTTGAACTTCTATCAGTTTTCCAGTATCTGTCATTACTACATTCATATCTGTATCAGCAGCAGAGTCTTCTGGGTAATCAAGGTCAGAAACCGCTTCGCCTTTATAAATACCAACAGAAACTGCTGCTATCATATGTTTTAACGGATTAGTTTTAATAATATCTTTAGCACGCATGTAATTTAAAGCGTCAACTAATGCCACACAAGCACCAGTAATCGAAGCAGTGCGCGTGCCACCATCGGCTTGAATTACATCACAATCAACACTTATCGTGTTTTCACCTAAGGCTTTCAAATCAACAGCAGCGCGCAGTGCACGAGCGATTAAACGGGAAATTTCTAATGTACGACCACTTTGCTTTCCACTTGCCGCTTCTCTTCGCATACGTGTGTGAGTAGAACGAGGTAACATGCCGTATTCTGCAGTGATCCAACCTTTACCTTGTCCTTTTAAAAAGCGTGGAACACCTACTTCTACTGACGCAGTACAAATAACTTTCGTATCACCAAATTCAATTAATACTGAACCTTCAGCGTGAGTAGTAAATTGACGAGTAATGGTTACAGGACGTATTTGACCTGGAGTTCTGCCGCTTGGACGCATGTTGATATACCTTTGGTGAAATAATTGTTGCGCATTATAATCGTTCAGCGCTGAATTTAACATAATGACGTGAAAACTATTTGAAATATAGTTAATCTACGTAAGGTCTAATTGAGGGTACTTAACAATATCCTACTTTTTATTGAGTCTATTTATGAAATTTTGTTATTTTTTAATGATTACCGTATTCACCTTTGTGTTTCTAATAACACCTGCATCAGCAGCTAATGCCTGTCTCTTATACACATTGACGCTGCCGACGACTCCTTACGTGTAGATCTCGGTG